>OJWP01000078.1_pt1 | contig 40189 bp, 57 predicted proteins | sample 1600341 | NCBI WGS metagenome assembly OJWP01 (sample SAMN04436651, study PRJEB24849) | human gut metagenome | biome: human gut; feature: NICU; material: stool | host: Homo sapiens | place: USA: Saint Louis, MO | collected 2010-03-24
CTATCTGGAGCGTCAGCGATTCACTGACGGCCTCAACAGCGGCCTGAGACGGCATCTTGCGCCCGGTAGCGGCCAGCGCACCACCGTTGTTGATGTACTCATCTGCGAGCGTTGCATCTGCTGAGTTCGTTACCCAACATTTTGCCGCATCCAGGATATTACCTGCATCTAAATCATTTTGTGCCAGCGGGAGAGTAGAATATTCTCTGACATTATTTGTTATCGCTCCACGTCCAAGTAATGCCGTGAGCGCGAGAGCTGCTCCTGAGTCATTCAGATAATAAATAAACGCAAGGTCATCATCTAATCCCTGTGCGACACGAAATATTTTTCCTTCCGGTGTATTAGCAAGACCCATTATTGTACCGTCAGGGTCAGATTCCGTTTTATAGAATGTATATTCTCGATAATCTTGTGCAGATTCGACAAGCACCCTCAACCATCGAGTGCGGTTTGCCAGTTGATTAGCCTGAATATTTAATACACCACCCGGACCGGCCTTAGCCCGATCAGATTCTTCAAGTTGATGGATACCAGCTTCCCATGATGGAGATTCAGGTAAACTAGACATTCTCAACCTCCACAGCACAGATAATTTTGGACAGCTGATTGTCTAATTTTTCAAAAGCGTAAATGCATTTTATAATATCCATCAGGCATACTCCTCAATAATAGCGATACCTGGATTGCCATCAGCACCAGAAACAGAAGCATGAGAAGGACCAATAGAACAACCAGAGGCACCGGAACCATACCCAGCGCCAGTATTTGCAGGGTTATTAATTGCGGGGACATGACCGCCCGCACCCAACTGGCTGTCTGCACCACGTGATCCAATCGCATACTGAGCATCTGCAGCAACTGCCGGTTCAGCTCCTGCCCCCGGGGTACCAGCTATATTCCAGCCCACTGGATTGTTCGTGTTCGTATTAGCCACTGGCTGAAATGGTGGTACAGCAGGTCCAGCAGGGAGTCCTGCTTTACCGCCAGGCGCTGAAATCAGTGTGCCGACTGAAGTTGTTCCACCATCAGTACCATTCTGACTGGATGGCGTTCCTGCGGTCCCCCCTGCGCCAATTGTTACCAGCGCAGAGTTAATTCCACTGACGTCATAAATGCCTTCTGCATAAGCTCCTGCACCACCTCCGCAGCATACTGAAACCTCATTGATGGAAGTAGGTGAAGGAGAGGAACTGGAGCCGCCACCACCAATAATTCGAATTCGCCATTTTGTAGCACCTGGTGTTTTTGTAATTGTTCCAGTTTCGGTGAAAATCTGTGTATTAAGTAATCGCCCCGGCGTTAATTTACGAATTGAAGATAATAATTGAGTAACACTATCTCCATCAGGATTGATGCCTGCCGCAGAAAGAACAGACATGAGTTCTGACTGAACATCTCTAACTGATGACTGAAGATTGTTCATAAATAACGCATTGATCAAAGTGCCAAGTTCGCCAGTAGTTGGATTACCATCTTTGAACTCATTATCAGGCGTATCGATAGGTGGCATGATATTCTTCATAAAATCTCCGGTTGTTCTACTGGTTCTGTTTTTCTATATAGCCAGTCATAGGCTGTTCACCATCCAGCAAAAATGAACCATCAAGATAAAGTGGGTAGTTCATTGCTGATTCATAGAGGAAATAACAAAGTGTATGAGCAGGTTTTAATTCTTTGAACGTCGTTTCAAGAACAGTATCGCCCATTGTCATAAGGCGCTCACCAACGCGAGAAGTTCCGGCTCGGAAATAGTAAAGTGGTATTTCTAAGCCAAAGGCGTTCACACGCCAGGTGAAAATAATATCGGGAATATAAAGCGTATCACCGCAACGACTGGAACCAACTCTGAAGGGTTGTAATTCATCAATTGTTATGATGTAACCGATTCTGCTCGCCATATTAATAAAATACGGGATGCTCAGGCCGCCCGTTTCTGACAACTTTATCAGAACCCGATCGAGACGCTGCTGATAACTGTCATCCTCGTTGGGAGTAACATTTAACACACGCTCCCAGTCAGTCAACAGGTTCGCTGCGAAAAACGGAGCAACTCCATTCAGGGCATTTTTGGCAGATTCATCCGTTGCATCAAATGCGTTACCTTCTGCCGATAATTCTGCAGCTAAAGCTTTTTGCTGCGTATCGTAAGCAACTGGCGGCAGTAAAAGGGATAAAAGGCCTTTAGCATTACTCATATCTGCGAAACCTCAATGCTGCCGACGCGGATCCATTCCACAACGGTTTCACTGACATCAGGGAATACGTTCGACGTCGGCGAGACGATGACGCGGTCCACGACACCTGTCACGATAGAAATCAGCATTTCGGCCTGAGAACGAATAAACGGCTCACCCGGGGGTAATTTATTGATATAGTCGGTCAGCGCGGAAATAATATTTTCACGCGCCACATCAATTGTCACCCCATCAAGCGAAACCTGAATATCCAGGTCTACCGTTTTAATCGTTGGCCCCAGTACCAGGCAGTTCTTTGCTGTTACCGGACGTACATCGTCGATATATGCCTGCGTGGCGGCAATAATTTCGGCTGAGGGTAAGCCGTCGGCCGAGGTAATGACCACGTCAACAGTACCCAGCCCGCGCCGCAGAGGATAAACATAAGCGGCCGTGACGCCATCCACGGACATCGCCCAGCGGCGATAGTCGTACTTATTCCCGCCCGCTGGTGCGCGACGAATAATATCAAGCAGACGGTCCAGCAGCTCGGTATCCGATTCCTGGTCAGTCCCCCCGGACATAATCCCGATAATAACGGTACTGTCGAACCCTGTCGGCGTGCTGGTAAACGTGCCGGACGTGGCGGCGGCGGTATTGCCGGCCACACCAGCAGTCGAATAGCTGGCTGCCACCGTGCCATTACCGTCGGTATCGAGCGTGATCGCTGCTGTGGTGGTATACATCAGGCTGCCGCGCGTCACACTGTAGCCGGCCGCTGCCGTCGCGCCGGGTTCGCCGGTGACAGTCAGGATGCCGCTAGCCGTGGTGGCCGACTTGCGATACAAGCCGCGCGTACGGGCGTGCCATTCCAGAAATTCGGTATCGGCCGTGTCAGGAAATATCTGGCGAACTATCCAGCCCTGATATTGATAAATACCAGTGGCCACGCTGGCCGATGCGCTGGCCCGGATATACAGGTCACTATCAACGCCAGTATCCGCGTCGGGATTCAGGTTTTTAATATCGCGCAGAATATCGCTGCGGATATCTTCAAACGTTGGCGTGATAAACGGCATTAAATAACCCTCACAAAATGCTTAAAGGTGACGGTAATACCATCGGCCTGAATAACGGTGATCAATAAAAGGAGCCAGCCCGGCTCCCCCTGAAAAGTTTCGACTGTGATACTTTTTGCCCGACCGTCGGTATTGGCCGTTAGCGGTGCCAGCGCCTCTTCGGCATACTGGCGAGCGAGCTTATGTACACGGGTTACATCTTTCTCTCTCCTCAGCAGGTAAAGCTTTGAACCGACATCCGGCTGCGCCCACCACGAGCCGAGCGGGATGGTCAGACGCAGATACACTGCGTTAGCCAGGGTGCTGGTGCTCGTGCCGGCGTAGTCGCCGGTTGTCGGATCTAATAGTCTGTCCACGCTGCCATGATGACAGCGCGGACGGATACGAACAGACAGACAGGTGTCAGTGGGTTTGGCGGGGGTTACATAGGCTGGTTCGGTTTATTGGTGGTACCGGCGTCTCCGCCATGATTGTGGTCATGGTCGTCATAGGTCTCGCGCATCTCATCGAGCGTCGATTTACCGTCGGCCAGTTGGTCGCTGGCTTTCAGTAATGGCGTTTCAAAGGTCGCGCCGGCTGACGCTGTGACGCCGTAATCTTCAGTTTCGACGGTGTATTTTTTGGTTTTCACAAGGTACTCATCGCACTCCACCTCGACGATACGGCCCTTTTTGATATGCACAAAAGCGCCTTCCTCGGAGTAGATGGCCATCTCGCCGCTGGCCACCTGCAGGCGGTACGCGCCGTTCTCGGTGGCAATGATGATGGCGTGCGACGTCTGGCCACCGATGGGGAGCACGATACACTGAGTGCCGGCAGGCGGGCAACTGGTAAACCCGAAGTGCTGGAACAGTTCGGCGTCCTGCAGCTGCTCACCGGCAAGTCCTTTAACCTGCACCTGCTGGATAGTTAAATCGCTTTTAACGCGGGTTAAACGCCCCCTGAAAGCGAGCCTGATACCGCGCAGTGCGGAGCGGATACGTAAATCAACCTGGTTCCACATCGATTATCGCTGTCTCCTGCTTTTTCTTTTTCCGTCCCTTGCGGGCCTTTTTCTTCTTCGGCCACGCGTCGGGTATCCAGACGCCGTCTTCTTTCAATCTGAGCGTGGTCACCGCGCCGCCCGGGCGACCGCCGGTGAACTCCCGCCCCATCAGAAAATAGACGGCATCGATGCCGTGCGGCTCGCTGATAACGTGGATGCGCTGACCGGGCTCCCACAGGACGCCGTCGCTGGTACGGTGGCCCTGAACCCGGGCAATCAGGCTGTAACCCTCCAGGCGAGCATCGGCCATCATCTTGCGGGCGCGGTAGCGGACCTGGTCCAGGTCATCGGCGTCATGCATGACCACCACCTGCGGCCGGTAATACGTGACCGTCGGATCTTCAACGATAAACTGCAGCCCATGCTGGCCGGTCTCAGGAAGGCCCGTGTCCAGTTCGGTGTCGGTAGTGTCGGCATCTTCCGTTACCGTCAGCGGAGTGGTGCTGCTGACGTCGATGATCCCCAGCTCTTTCTTATTGTTAGTCGAGTGTGCATGCCCCTGCGCCAGCACCGTCAGACGGGAGAAACTGCGCTCCATGCTGCTTTCATCGGTGAGACTGAGCAGGTTATTGCCCTTGCCCGAACGACGCATTACAAGTGTGGCCACCGGCGCAGCCGTATAATCCGGGCCACCGATGACCAGCGTGCCATCAGGCCGGAACCACGGCCAGAGCCCGCGACCGGCACAGGCCCGCAGCAGGATATCCCAGGCACGCTCGCCCGGTTCGGTGGTGATTTTGTCATTGCGGATCGAGCTCTCGGCGTGCAGCTCGATGTTTTTGATACCCAGCGGCCGCACGACCTGGGCGATGACTTCTTCCAGGCTGGCCTGACGGCTGGTCAGCAAAGGTGATGCGCAGTCCACCAGGATGGCCGCACCGTCACGGCCGGTGACGGACAGCGATACCTGATCCCGGCTGACGGTACGGGAAACCCGGTCTATGCGCCCGGACATCACCACATCCGGCCCGACGCGAACCTGAACAGGAACGCCCCGGGCCACGCCTTCAGGAAAGATGCCGGCAGGCAAGCCGAGACGCATCGACCAGGCATCGGCGGGGATAAGAAAGTCGCTGTCGATACCGTAGCCGGACCAGTCGGAATGCACCTTACCACCGACGATCACAGAGACTTTGTCGAGGTCGATATCCTGCGCGGCCTGTTTATTCTGCGTAGCCATTCAGCACGTCTCCCGGGATGATGTGATTAGGGTCCCGGAGGGACGGATTCAGGAGCTTCAGCTCGCCGGCGCGGGTGTAGTCGCCGTACCACAGGTGCGCCAGCAGGTGCAGGTTCGTGGCGCTGGCCACCGTGCGCTGAATCATCGGCGGCCGGGCATTAATCAGGGCCACAGCCATCGACTGCAGGGATAGCGCAGTATCGCGCAGGCCATCAATCACCGGCTGATACTGCAGGGCGATCGACGTCTCTGAACTGCTGACGTTTTCCATCTCCGCCGCCCAGGTACTGCGCACGCTGTCGATGGCGTTCTGTACCGCCTGACGGGCATCACCGGCGATCAGACTGATATCAGCGGGACTGAGTGAAGCCGTGATGGTCTCATCACTAAGAAGGTCTGACGCCTGCTGCGCCAGCTCGATGGCCACGCTGATCATGGTCATTGCGATGAGCTCGCGGATATCACTGGTGGTCACGTTCGCCGGCATCTCGACTGATGCGGTTACATCGCCAGTGACCAGACCCGCTGGCAGCGCGGCCACTTCATCGGCCTGTGTTTTTACCGCTGCCCAGTCCGCGATGACTACGGCCGGTGCTGACGCATAGACGGCAGAGTCGCTGCTGATGGAGCTCATCGCTGCTGAGCTCTGCAGGCTAAGGGCCGACTGAATATCGTTCATGAAGGCCGACGGGAAGTTAACAAAATCGGTGGTGCTGCTGATAAACCCGGTGATATCGCCGCGCAGAACCGCAACCATATTCAGCGCCGTCACCCCCAGCGCTTTGGCCCGGGCCAGATACTGCCGCGCCGTTCGTAGCGGCTTCATGGCGTTATCCAGCAGCGTCGCGGCGTTATCGAGAATTCCCTGAGCCTGGTTAAAGATGGCGTCAGCCTGGCTGAGTGGCCACTCGCGTACAAAGAATTCGACATCCAGACCGTCCTGCAGGAACTGCAGATCAACTGTGCAGTAGTCGGGGTTATCGGCCTCGTGATTCACCTGGTAAACGTAGCACAGCATGTCCGGCATGACCCCGAACACCGGGTGTATCAGCTCGCCCGGACCACGTGTATAAATGGCCGCCATAAACGCCTGCAGTCGGCTTTCGTAGTCGTCACCGAAGAAAACCGCCTGACACTGCAGGCTGCGAGGTTTAGCGCCGAGATCATCAATATTGGCTCCGTCTCGGTACGGGTATTCATGTTGGGCGATATCGCGCTGCATGCTGTCGCGGGTGTTGATGATATCGAACGCGACGCCCCGGAAGCTGGCGTCCTGCAGGTCTGTTTCCCATGCCATCAGTGCGGTCCTCCCTGTGGGCCACGGGTGGCGGACTGGTTGTTAGCCTCGTTAACCACCTCAGCCAGTACCCGGCCATCTACCTGCAGTTGCGTGGTGATATTAATGGGGACCTGTTGCGCCGGCTGCTGCGCGAACGGAGGTACCGGGTAACCGTTGGCGCTCTGAGGGACGCGGATATTCTGAGGGGATGACCACCATGAAGAAATATCGAAGTCGAACAGTGGCTTCTGCTTTTTCTTTTCCTCTTCCATTTTTTGCATCATCAGCTCACCTGGGGACATCCCTTTTTCTTCGGCTTCCTGATTCAGACCATCCATTTTTTCATCAAGTGAATCCTTTATGGCCACAGCTGCCGTAAAGTAAGCAGCAAACTTACCAACAAAGCCTGGAATATCCTTGAGTGCATCCATTACCCCGTTCTTTTCGTCGCCACCTATCTCTTTCCAGTTTGTCACATAGACCGGAACCACACCGGCCCCAGACGCTCCGCCACCGGTAAGGAGGTCTGCAGGACTGAAAGAGCCACCGCCGCTGCCACCTTTTCTACCCATACCGGGGATACCTCCACCGGTAAGGAAGCGGATGCCCGCTATGGCTGCCGCAGCAGCAGCCAGCGCTTTAATGCCTGTTGTTGCCCCTGCAACGGCAGTGGTCAACCCGGGGTATTCAGCTGCATAGTCGGTGAGGTTTTTTGACAACGTGCCTAGCACTTCAGACAGAGGCTTGATGGCATCCATCTGTGCAAAGTCGGATTGGTTACCTAACTGACTAGTTTTATAAAGGTTAGTCCCTTCGATTAATGCAAAGTTTTGCTCCCCGGCTTGTCGATCTGTTGGGAGGTCTCGCTCAGCATTAACCCCCTTAATAACATCTTTGGCGTATTTACGATTAGAACGGTAAGAGATGAGAGCCATCAGCGCCTGACGGTCCGCAAGAATTTGTCCAACGGCAGAGCCTTCCAGAAGCTTCGCCTGGGACTCCATAATCTCCCGCCTTTCTGAATCATTCGACGTACTATTGAGTTGCTTCTCTAGCTTCTGAAATTCGGGATTGTTACCGACAACTTTATCTACGACACCACTGAAAGCATCCAGTGCATTGATACCTTTACCACGCGCCTTGATGAGTGTTCCCGGGAGGTCAATACCTTTACCGTTGTATTTGACTCTGGCGGCGGCATTAGCAGCATCCTGGCTGTTAATTTTGGTCAGAAGGTTAACAGCATTGTTACCAGCCTCATCAGTGGAGCCTGCAGTAATTGCAGAGGTCTGGTTAAAACCGAGCAGAACAGCCAGATCTCCAAGCCCCCGCATGCCCAGCGCGTTGGCTGCTGCAAGTTGCTGCGGAAGCCATTTAGCCTGGTCTTTCAGCTCAAAGGAACCTAACTGACCGGATTTAATCGCCATATTCAATGCCGTGGGGAGCTGTTCGTCAGTAATACCAAAGGACTGCTTAAGACGAATGGCAATCTGTGCAAGGTCTTTAGCATCAGCTCCTGATGCAGATGAATATTTTTGCAGTGTCGGGAGCAACTTCTCTGCCGAATCATAATCCACAGCACCAGAGGCAAGTAAGGTATCCAGTGTTTCAGCAGCAGACTCTTTACTGCCGCCGCCGACAGCAACGGAACGACGAACAAGCTGGTCCATCGACTGCATACCTGCACGACGGCCGGAGGTATCTCGATCAGAAAATGCCGTATTGGCCATCATGGCCAGACGCTGTTCATAACTCATCTGATTACGAACAGGCTCACGCAGTACTGCGGCCGCTGCCGTCACGCCGCCCGCAATCGCAGTTGCGTTACCGCCCCAGTTACGCATGCGTTCCATACGCGACATAGACTGGCCCGCGCCATTTAGCTCAGTGCGTAACTGTGCAACCTGGCTGGTCATGGACCTGAATGCTCGAGTCTGTTCATTGGCACTCATGGTGCCGGAGCGCAGCAACCGGTTATAAGCGGCCTGCGTCTGCATGATTTCGCGCTGAATATCTTTTTCAGAACGAATCCCCAGTGTGGAACGGGCACTGGCCGCCCGCTGATATTCCTGCTGGAGGGTGCGTGATGCGCGGATGCCTTCACGGGAGGATTGCTCCCGGGCACGGGAGGCATCATCTTCGGTTTTTTTGTTGGCGTTAGTCTGACGTTGTATATCTGTCAGCGCCTGCCGTAAGGCTTTAGAACCCTGATCCCGCGCAAGCAGGGTCATGGCAAGCTTTAAGTCACGCATTTACCGTTTCCCCTTTTTCCTGGAGGCCCTGCGGGATTTGATATGAGGCGCACGGCCTGCAGGTTTTTTCCCCTGCAGCCGTGCCAGATCGTCAAGCCAGGACTGTAACTCGCCTGGCGTCATTCCCCTGACGCTGTCTTCTCTGATCCCGTACTGTCCGAGGGCGAGGATGGCTCGTCGGAGTCCGCTGAGTCCGGCAGCGTGCGCATCCGCTTTTTTTTGAGCCCGGCAAGCTCTGCATCAAGCAGATCCATATCATCGTCAGTCAGCCCATCCAGCAGCAGTTCAGCGGTGATTTCATCGGCACTGAGGCTCCCGAGAGACTGAATCACTTCCGCCAGGACAGCAACGCGATAGTACATATGTGCCGCCGCACTGGTCGTCTCGCCAAGTGCTTCCATTGTCGCCTGTAGTGCATTCACGGTATGACGAATCACCGGCAGTATCACGGTGTAGTCATAATGGATAACACTGCCATCCCCTGAAGGAATGCCGAATAACAATTCTCCTGATGCTTTCATTAGCCTTGTACCTTACGCAGTGACTGAATGGTGAGATCGCGGCGGGCTTCGTTGTCCACGCCATACTGTTCGCCGGTCTGAGTGGTAAAGCAGTCCAGGTAGGAGTACAGCGGGTTGCCGTCCATATCCATCAGAGTCAGCTTCGCACCGACCATTTCATCCCAGTCAGGCTGCGCGACGTTTTTCGGGAGTACGACGGTGATCTGCAATGAATGTTCAGCAATACCTTTCGAATAACCTTTGGCGCGTCCGGTACGGTTCATGGTCTTAACCAGCTTGCGGCCGGTGTTCGTCTGGGGACGAATATCGGTAACCTCAATCTCCTGGCCGTCCACGTACAACACGATCGCGCCCACATATTCTTCAAGTGCCATTTAAATACTCCTTATAAATACAGGTCGATGACACCGGCAAACACATGCAGGCCGTTTACCACGTCCGCCGGGATACGGGCGTTAAGGCGGTTGCTGTCCTGACTGTCGTGCTCGACAATCAGTTTGTCCTTGTTCGCCTCAACGTTTTCAATAATCTCCAGTTCTTCCAGCTTCAGCAGTACGTCATAGAGCTCGCTTTTCACCAGCGGAGGTGTGCGGGTGGAAAGCTTGCTGCGCGGGAAGCGCAGCGCAATACGCTCGCGGCATGCCTTACGCACATAATCCAGGGTGCGGATGGTGGTCAGGTCCAGCAGGGACACATCATCGACGCCGCTGGCGTTACGGGTGTAGGTCGTGATGGCCCGGACGATCTGCACGGTCTCACCGGCCCCCACCTCAAACGGCACCAGGCCGTTATGCAGGGCGCTTTCCTGCTCGGTTCGTCCCGGACGACTGGCCAGGTCCGTCACATCCAGCGCCAGCGTCAGGGTATTCAACGGCCGGGCCGGGTCTTCTTCGCTGGCAATACGTGCACCATAAGCCGCCGCAATCTCTGCCGGCAGCATAACTGAGCCGTTATGCCAGCCCAGCGTGATGCGCCCGCCGTTGAGCTGTGACGCCAGCGTGGTCCCGGCGGCAAGCGTTCCCGGCCAGCCAGCAACGCCGATCGCGCCGCGCTGCTCCATTGGACCGGAAACAAAATCCAGATGGGTACGCAGTGCCGTCAGCGTGGTCTGAGTGGAGAACGGGCTGATGATGATGTTGTGACCGGCAGCCACGACGTTCGCCAGCGCCGGTGCAATATCCGGGTCAATATCCCCGCCGGCCATTGCTGCCACTGCCGTGGTGGTCCCGCTGGCGGTGGTCTGCGCACGCAAACGAATACCATTCCCGGCCGCGCCTTTGTTCTTCGCGGTCAGCGTGAGAACGCCGGCGGCGACAGCAGCGGTGACGGGCAGTTCCGGCTGATTGTCGATCGCCGTTTTCATGGCGGCGGCGATGAGCGTTGCCGTATCGGCCGCGCTGACGGCCACATCCACGCGAGTGTTCCCGACCCACAGGCTGACCACGCCCTGCGAGCTGGCCGGCCCGGTAATGGTTAATGTACCGGCAGCAGCAATACCTGCCACCGCATCGCTGACGCCGATTACGGTCAGATCGAGGTAGGCATAGGTGTTGATGGCCGCCACCACCATCAGGTGTGCAACGGAGCCGTAACCAAAGTAAACCGCCGCCTCATCGCCGCTGAATACACTGGTGGCCACAAGCGGATCAATGCTACCGGTGGCGAGCATAGGGGCGACAATCAGCACCTTCTGCGCATTCGCCGGCAACGTGCGCACTGCAAGTTTCGTGTTGAACTCGAAGTACTGCCCCGGCTTGCGAATGCTCGACGGGATGTTGTCGAAAGAAATGTTCGGGCTGGACATTATTTAGTTCCTTTGCCGGTCGTTGCTGCAGCGGCCGTCACATCAACGGTCGCATCCGTCACTTTCAGCAGGTCGCCATCATTCAGGCGGCGCTGATAGTAGGTGCTTTCAGGAACCTCGACGGGCTCCTGCTCGATGTACCGGCGGGCGTTATCCTCGCGCGGTACCCGGATCCCTTCACGGGCTTTAACTTTCATGATGAATAATGTCCTCAGCAACGAACGGCTCCTGGCCGTTCAGGAAATACTGCAAATCGGTTGTCAGCCAGGCCGGATCATCTTCACTGCTGGCACCACCATACTCGCCAAAAATCTGGTCAGGATGACCGGGCGGCAGGTCGGCCGGCACCAGAGGAAACCGCCCGTTCTCCAGTGATTCCGAATCAAACCGGGTATCGAACTCACAGGCAAACACAGACATGGCCGCTTTCTGCACCTGCGTGTTAAACAGGGTGCGCACCTTACCAGGCATCAGATGGTCAATGGGTAACCCTAAGTCCTGGCGGGCCAGTAGCCGGCGGATGGCATAAACCAGTTGATAAGTGCCGACCTCGCCGAATGCCGGCCCACCGTGGCGGGTAGCCTCGTCATTGCGTACGTTTCGCGCCCCGGCAATGACGACGAACCGCCCGGTGTCACGCCATTTATTACGTGCGGTACTCAGCAGCTCTGAGCCCTGAATACCGCCAAAGGTGACCCAGACACCTGGCAACTGGCGAATGACCTCAGCAGGTTCGCCATCGAGTTCGCCACTGTAGGAATGCACCTCGCGGACCAGTTTGCCGAGCCCCCGGGTGAGCCTGTCGATAATGGCGGATTCGATTTGCGTGATAATCAAAATGCACCTCCGCCCGTTTCATCGCGCCCGAAAACCCGGCCATTAGAGGAAAAGCGGGACAGACTCCCGCCCTGAGCCACTGAGCCGTCTGGCAGACGGCCAAGTGTGATATTCCCCTTAGCAACCTGCTCCAGATAACGAATCGCATCTTCATAACGCTCCCTGATCTCTTCGGTGTTCTGCGTCTCTGCCCCGGTCAGTTTGTACCTGGCGATGTCACAGCATTTATCCACGAGGATCCCGGGCGTATCTGGCCACGGCACCGGATAACGGCCGGACAGGTAGCTGTCGATGGTGGCGGAGGCCCGCTGCAGGCCGCCGTTCAGCACTTCATCATCAATCTGACCGGTGAAATCCCTGTCGGAGAGGGAGATGCACTCCCCCTCGCCGAACTGCAGGACCATATCGGCCCGGGTGGCGTACATAGCAGCTCCTTACTTTTTCGCTTTGGCTGAGGAGTCAGCCGCTGCAGTATCGTCAGCGGCGTTATCCTTCGCCTCCGGTGCTGACGCACTGCCTGCAGCATTGCCGGCGGCGTCATCGCTTACCTCCGGCACAGGCACGCCTCCTGATACCGTAAGCTCAGCCTGCAGGCGGTCCCGGTCAGCGGTCATTTCAACCAGTTCTTGCATCAGGCCAACCGAGTCCTCCTTGAGCTGCAGGACGACGGTTTCCAGCTCCTGAATGCGTCCCTGAGCCGCTTTCAGCTTGTCGTCATCACCGCTGACCGGTCCAAGGTGGACAACCAGCGACGGCTCGGCACATAGGATGGCAATCTGCTCGTCCGTAAAACTGCCATCCGTCCAGGTCACCGGCACGTCACGGTGCGCCACCCCACAGCGACGGAACCCGTCGCGCTTTGCAGTAATCGTAATTTCAGGCATTTATGCATCCACCCCGGTTGAACCAAAAGCCATCTGCCAGAAGCCATAACCGCCGTTGGAGCGGGCCTCAGCACCAAATTTGTACTTCTTAATCAGGAATACGTCGTCGCTGTCCATGTTGGTCTGCTCGACGAACACCGGCTTTTTACGCTCCTGGTACACCAGCGGCTTGACCGTTTTGGTCACGTCAAACAAGTACCACTCGGTGTCGGTTGCCAGCCCCGGCCACACCAAAACCTTTGCCGTCCCCTTGTAGATGTTCGGCGTGTTATCCGGGAAGCGATCGGCCGTCATCAGGTAGTTGGCGATATCTTCCAGCGCGGGCGGGACAACCAGCAGCCCCGGCTGAATGCGCAGGCTTTCGCCTTCGTCATCCTTGAAGTTACGCATTGCCGCACGGGCAGCACCGAAGGACGCCTGAGCGGCGGCGAACGTTGCGGCCGACAGCGCTTTGGTCCCTTTATTGGACGCCACACCTTTACCGACCGGGTGATCCGTATCGAAAAAATACTGGCCGTCATAACAGAAGTTGGTGAACCCGCTACTCAGCAGCCGTCCGATGATATCCGCTGGCAGCTCTGCGGCGGACTGGCCCGCACTCTCCGCCTGTTGTGCATAGCCCAGCATGGTGTCGTCATCAATGTCGTTACGATCGACCTCGATTGTCGCTTCCCAGTCCTTGTTACGGATGGTGTAGTTAAACGCCTCAAGGGCTTTCACGACTTTTTCACCTACCCATTCACGCATTTTCGGGAAGCGTGACAGCCAGGCGTAGTTCTCTTCCTTGGTGGTGGACGGGACGACCATCGCAATCTGCTGCCAGTCATTCGGCGTCTGATCAAACGCATTCTGAAAGGTCTTCTTGAGACCAACAAAAATGGTTTTCAGGTTCTGTTTGTTCACTAACACGGCTGTTCTCCTTAAATTTCAACCCAGACGCCGTCGGACTCGACGGCAATAACGGTACCTGCCACCGGTCGCACGTTGGTATTGCTGGTTTTGGCCACGGTAATGCTGTCGGCGACATAGCAGGATTTACCGACATCTGCCTGGGTGACGGCATCCCCGGACAGATTGGCCAGTTTCCAGGCTTTACCGCGACGGACCATCACCGACGTCGCTCCGGCCGCACCGGCGGTGTTATCGGCGAACTCATCGGAGACGCCGAAGATGGTCAGGGTCGCGCTGGCCGAGGCGGGAACGGCCAGACCACTGGCGTTAAGCCCGACCATATGACCGCCATAAATCATCGTGGCCGCAGCCACCGACGCGGCGACCAGTTCGCCATTGCGCCAGGGAGTGTTACGATCAGACATTGCTGTTTCCCTCTTTAAAATCGTTCGGATCAAGACCCATCATGCTGAGCACCGCCGGATTCAGCTCATCTTCCGGGGCATCGACAGTTCTGGACGGCAGGCCAGCCGGCGGACGGCCACCGGTCTGGGTGGTAGTGAGCGCCGCGATGCGGCTCTGTTTCGCCAGGTGCTCGCGGAGTTTGTCGGGGCTGGATTTGGCCAGCGCCTCCGCCCAGCCTTTCTGCGCCGGCAGCAGACGGCCATCCGACAGGGCCGCCTGAATCAGTTCGGTAGACTGCTGCAGGGTGAGCTGTGCAATCTGCTCATCGCCGGACGCGCGGGCCTGCTCGATCGCCTGATTCATGATGTCCACGGATACCCAAAGAGCCGGGTCCGGGGTTTCAACCTGTGACGTCAGCGCTGCAATGCTGGCTTCCAGCCCGTTAATCCAGGCCAGGCCCGCAGCGGCTTCGCTGTCAGCTGCCTTGATTTTGTTGATGAGTTTCTGCAGCTCGGCGAGCACATCCTCTTTCGTGGCCGAAAGCGGCAGACCCAGGAACCAGCGGAGCTGCTCCAGTAATTCATCCATCGTTGTGTCCTCAGTAGAAGCGGCGGCAAGGAGTGAGGCAGCAGCAAGCATTGCCTCATCCATACCGTCCAGGGCGGGCGTATTGGTCAGGGCCGCGTTGATTAACGTGGTGACCAGACCACTGGTGTCGTACAAAAATACGGGGGAGATAAACCGGTATTCGCCGGCATCGATAGCGGCAGCGGCGGCGTCAGTCCATTCAACATCCACTGCAAACAGGCCAACCCCTTCACGCCATTCCAGCTTTTTGAACCAGCCGGAAGCCGGAGCTGGCAGGCCGTTCTTTGCCGAACGCAGGGTCTGATGTTCGTAGTCGATGACATAAGGGGTCTGGCGGGCGTCAGCCGCTGCGATGAGAGCGGCCGCGATAGTGCCGTCAATAAACCAGCCGTCAGGGCATTCAGCCGGGCGACCGTCGCCGGCACGGAAGGTGCCGGCCGGTAACAGCTGGATCACGCCGCGAGTGGCGGTGTTGATAACCTGTGAGAGTGACGCGATACGAGTTTTCATGACGCCGACATTACAGGGATATTTTCGGCGCAACAGACTGAAGGATGTCAGTGGGTATATAAAGGAGGGGATGGCGGGAACATCATGTCACTCTGTCCCGGTGCAGGGCAATAGCGCTAAACGTTTTTAAACCGCTTTTAAAAACGCCTGAACACCCCGTTAAGGTAGTTCCGTCGCCATGGATGTGAGAGAACGCCCTGTGATGCGTTACAGCGCGTTTTCGGGTTTGGCGGATTATTGGTAGATCTGGCTGAAATAATCCGTCGCTTTTTCTTCCATATCGCTGATGTCGGATTCGGTCAGGCGCAGGAACGGACGTGCGGGCATATTGATCTCATAAGCCGGAATAGTATGCCACTCGCTGTAGTTGGCTTTGCTCTTGCGGGCGAACTTGTTATTCAGAGTGCCATCCTTATTCTGGCGATAGTATGCCTGCTGGCTGCGAGCGGGGATGTTAATCTTCCCGCCGGACTGGTGAATGCCGGCGTAGACGACATTGGTCCCGACCGTCGCCATATCATTATCGCTGTAAGCCGTGATGCTCGACGCCAGCCGACCGGAACGCTGGAGTATTTTACCGCCCCGACGCTGCGCCCAGTAGGCATTGCTTTTCCAGTGCTGCCATTTGGGCCGGCCCTGTTGCTCGAAGTTCTCCTGGACCGAGTCTTCCATCAGACCGGCCAGCATCTTCATCAACGGCGCACGTTTCTCGAATTTGTTGATCAGCTCGCCCAGCGAGCGCTCAAAGTCGGTGACGTCAAAAACGATGTTATAGGCCATCAAACGAACCCTCCAGTAACGGTAACTCCGCCAGCGACTGCAGGGAGGCCGGTGTCAGTTCTGCACCGCCGTCCGGTAACTGCAGCTCGTAACCGGCAGCGTTCTGCCCGGGAACGGCCCGCACCTGGTGGAGTGACTCGCCATTGCGGATGACATAAAGCAGATCGTCACCATCAGCCAGAACCGCTGCAGGCTGGCGCAGCTGTGCTGGCAACAGCTCCCAGAGCGGTCCGGGTGACTGTACCACCGCGCTGTCGGTCACCGTCATCACTGCGGCATCGGGCATACGGCCACGACCGGCCAGCGCATCGAGCGTGCGGGTGCTGAGTGCGCCAGCATGACGGAAAGCACCGGCTGGCTCACGCAGCAGGGACTGGTTCACGAAGCGGCGCATGTCGGACGTGAGCGCGTCAAGCAGCTGCGGCTCCGAAAGTGTGTGCTGAACAGCCAGCGCGGCCATCTGTGGTGGTGCTGTGGTTGAGCGATCCATCAGGCGTTGACCGAGACCCGCCAACGAGCCCTGACCCGGATTGTGGCCAAAGCCGGCATCCGGGGTATAGAGCTGGCCGTTGTAGCGGAATGCCTGCACCTCGCGGGTATCCTGCGGCCCCCATGCCTGCTGCACGGTTTCCAGATGCCCCTCGCTCGACCAGACGGAGATGCTTTTGCTGTCGATATCGCTTTGCGAACGTGCCCGGACGCGGCAGCGGCATCCCCAGCCGTCGGGCGGATAGGCAAACTGCCAGATGGGATCGTCATAGCGGGCCGTCAGTCCGTTCAGCGCCGCGTGTGCAGGCCGTGTGCGCAGGTCCATGACCGCCACGCGCGTCCAGTACGGGCGGTCGGCGGCATTCTCCATCTGCTGGGCGTAGCGGCCGGCACCATAGGACGACTGCATATTGGTTTCAAAGATGGTGCGTAGCCGGCGCGGGGTTAACTGCTTGCCCTCCAGTACGCCATCCTCATCGGCGACCAGCTTCGCCTTATCGGCCAGCCAGCCTTTCTGCGTCAGTTTCTGCGTCATCTGCCGGCGGAACTGTTCCAGCGTCAGCCCGTTATCCAGGGCGTCCTGCAGGCCGTTGCGGACATCCAGCAGAATGTCCTGACGCAGAATGCCGGCGACGGTGAACGCCGTCGCGTGCGCCCGCGCCTCCACCTCATGCCAGTTAAAGCCAACGGCGTAGCCTTTGGACTGGAAATACTCGATGGCCTGCGCCGGCTTCAGGCCGATCGCATAGCTCAGGTCAACGCGGTCAGGCATCGGAATTCAGCCGTCCCCATACGTCCGCGACAAAAAGTGCCTGCTCCAGCAGGGTCACCAGCTCGCTGTCATCCAGGTCAGGATAACTGCCGGCAATGATATCCATCGCCTCATCCGGCAGTTTGCCGTCCTGCAGGGCCGCAACCAGCGGCGCAATCAGGTTTTGCATGGCGGCGGCGATTTTATCCGGTACCGGGCGGCCGTTATCCAGCGCCTCCTGCGCAGGGTCAGAAAGTTCGGCAGCCGTGGTCAGGGCCGCAATCCGCCGGAAGCGCTGACTCAGTGCGACAGGGGATGGTGTACTGGTCTGCGAGGGAGCCTCCAGTACCGCTTCATCCTGCTGAGGAACCGGGATACCCAGCTTCTTATGCACCCACGAGGCCGGAATACTTTTGACGCCGGATTCCACCAGGTTTTTCACGCCGGTGGAGAAGGTTTCGATCTCTTCGATATCCCGGGTATCAAACACCAGTTTAGGCAGCTTACGACGGGAAACCTCGTACCCGTTGATACGCAGCAGCATATCGATCATGTTGCGGAAGAAGCCTTCCAGCTGGCGGGCATCGGCAACAAGAATATCGTGGCGGACGTCGTTATGGACGTTCCCCAGGGCATTGGTCGAAGTCTTGCCATCGGCCTGACTGGTGAGCGTCGCCCCGAGGATGACTTTGGATTCAGTGCGCTCGCACCAGTCCATCATTGCGACGAACGGGTCAGGCTGGCCGGAGGCAGCAGATTTAAAGTCGATCTCGGTACCGTGCGGAATAATGCCGGCCGCATTGTGGCCAAGCTGTACCAGGCAATCAAAGAGCACGTCTTTATCTGCGTCGGTCGCCCCGGCCATGTACGTCCCGACTCGCGCCGGCAACCCGTAAATTTCCAGAAACTCCGCCAGATCGCGCACGGCAAAGTTCTTGAACAGATACGGCCAGACCAGCACACGGTACAGACCCGACTGACCGGTGAAGCCGGTTTTGGCATTGTGTTTATGCACCATCCAGCCGAACGCCTGCAGCTCGGCACCGTCGATACTTCCGTCGTTCAGACGGATCTCATCGCCCCTGTCAGGGCGGGCCAGAAACCAGCGGTTAGGCCGCAGGTGCGCGGCAGACGGCAACCAGACGTTCTCTTCCATATCCCATTCCAGCTCCTGACAGCTGAAACCGTGCCCGATCGCATCCGCTGCCTGCAGGATGATATCTTCCAGATTATCCAGGGTATCGAACCACTCCTGCACCATCGCCGCGATGTTCTTTTCTTCAGCCGTCGCATTGCGGCGCGGCTCAATGCTCCAGTCCAGCCCCAGCAGCGCGTTTTTACGCTTGGCCATCTCCGAAAAGATATGGCCGTCTTTTTCGATCATGTCGTCAAAGAGGTCGGACTGAGCAGAAAGGTATCCCTGTTCCGCTTCCTGCAGTATCCGTGGCAGACGGCGAATGGTCAGCCCCCGGGACGGATGAGAAGCATACGTGCTGTTCAGCTGTATCATCCGTGCAGTCTGCGGCTCCTTCGTCACCGCCTTATCAAACGGGCGACCCCACTGGTCAACGATTTTGCTCATTACCATCCTCCGTTACCGAAGCGCGAGCGGCTGCCCCGGCGCGTCGTGTCTGTTTGTCTGTCGTCATCCCGGTCATCGTCCTGCCGGCGCGGCACCTTGCGAAAGCCGTCGCGCGTACCAAAGGAGTTGCACAGCGCCCAGAGCATATGCAACGCATCCGGGCCGTCGTCGTGGTCGGCCATGGGAAAGTGGCGCAGTTGCTCTATCAGAGTGACCTGGCTCGGGTTAAGCCGGATCAGTTCGTTAAACACATAGGGCTGCAGGGACTCGATACGCAGGATTTTGTCGGAATGCGGGGTAACCGGCATCGCCGGTACCGGGATGCCGGCAACTGCCGACTGGCGGACCAGTTCGGTGCGCAAAAACTCCTGGAACTGAACAGCTTCAACCGACCAGCACAGGCATCGGTATTCCCGCTGCAGCGCAATGGTGTCGCTGATGATGACGCTCGGCAGGCGTTTTTTGATACGTGCTTCGACGACGTCAAGGACGCCGGTCATCCGGTTAAATCCGCCAACCAGGATCGCTGACGGGTCGCGGGAATTACCTTTTAGACCCAGACTGGGGTCGATGCTGCCGAAGAAGGACCACTCCTTCAACCGGTTAACCCAGAAGGTGATACAGGTGGCGAACGGCGCATCATCGCCGCTGACCGGGTCATTCTGATACTCACTGTCGAAGGTGCTGTGACCATCACGGGCGCGGATCAACATCAGGGTATAGAGTGGCCGCGCTGACCAGGAGACCACCGCGCCGGCTTCCATCTCGTCCTTATGCTCATCGTAAAACGCCCGAGCCAGCAGCTCACCGTCCTCGTCGTTGTTACGCAGGACTTCTTCCCACTTATCCCACAGCGTCATGTCTGACGGCCAGGTGATAAGGGCCTTAAAACGTTTGCGTTTCCACAGGGGGTTTTTCAGGGTGCGTGACAGCACCGAGTCGTAGTGCAGGATAGTCCCGATGTAGATCACATCAAACTTGGCACCCGCGCCACCCAACGGCAGCACGGTCTTTTTCAGCCAGTTGTCCAGCTTGTCGCGCTGGTCCGGGTTGCGGACCAGCTCATCGTTCTCGATGTCATCGAGCACAGCGAGGTCGGGACGATACGGACCATGACGCAGACCACGCAGCTTTTTACCGCTGCCAGCCACCTGCACCTTGATATCGGTGGCGGTCAGGATGGTACCCATCTGCCAGACGCGGCCAGCCCCGCAGGCGTCGGAAAAGTCCATCTTCAGACGCGGGTTCCAGCAGAGCTCGGCCTTGATGGCTTCCAGCATTGGATATGCCTGGTCGATACTGTCCATGATGATGACCGGGTATTTTTTCAGCTCCAGGATAATGCACCACAGAACAAAGAGCTGGCTGACGATGGTTGATTTGGCCTCACCGCGGGGAGCCGCGATGGCGTCCTGCTGACTGACAGTCGCATTAACGATTTCAGGCAGACGCTGAAACAGGAATTTGTGCAACTCCGACTCATCCTTGTGGCGGATATAGTGCGGGAAGTAGTTCTGCACGAAGTAGCGGAAGCCGTTAACCGGATCCCTGACCGCCTCACGGCGCTGATTGACGGCCTCCTGAGACGGGTCAAAGCCGACCTGTTCCGCCTCGATGGACCGGCGCAGCGATGAGGCCAGCTCGTTGAGCTGGGCCTCAAACTCCTTTTTGTTCAGGGTGACATTCTTTTTACGCGCCACAGTTATTCCCCGATACGCGAAAGCGGGACCGTCTGCCCGGCCAGTTCGTGCGCGCAGTCCGCCAGATACTGGATAAGACCATCGCGCACAAAGCTGTGGCAGACACGGTGCTGGTCCTTAGCCCGGTCATCAAAAAATGCCGGGTTATCGCTCGGCTCTTCCCAGGTCACCAGGATACTGGGGTTAAAAGTCGGGCGAACATAATCATGGTTCCAGTCCCAGCGCGGGCCGTCGCCCTGGCCAATGGTCACCTGATGGGGAAAACCGCAGCCCGGGCAGATGAAAGACAGGCGATCGTGAGACACATTTTTCACAACGGCGGAAATAAACATGATTTATTCCCCCTTTAACGCATCGTTAACAGCCGTTTCAAAGCGGTCTTTATCGTTCCAGCGGTTGCGGGAACACTCCATAACTTCAACGCGGCCATCGAGCAAATGAACTTCGATGTAATCTTTAAATTCCGGCGCGATGATATAAGCCACTTGACTGGCCATCACGCTGATACGGCTATTAACTTGGATTAATTTGTCAGCCATAATAAAAATCCTCTTTAATTTCTCCGCAGGAGAGATCGCTATGCAGGAAAAGCATTTCGCACTTCTGGACGCTTTATGCCGCCACGAACTTCAAAACCCGCTTCAAAGTTGTCAGCCCGAAAGCATTGATGCTGATACCGCCCTTGAATACATCTGGCCCTTACAAGACCGCTTCAGAAAACGACTCCATCAACTCAAAACTGTCCGCTATCGTCGTCAATACGAGCGCGAGGCTGATAAAGCCATTCGCGATTACGTGCTGAACGACGCAAGCTGGGACGACATACCACTGGTGGTTCTGCGCGTTCTGCTTGAGCGTTATCAACAGTCCATCATTCTTTGTGTCGCAAATACGCTTGATAAAAGCCGACCCCTCATGCATATCCCGGCTAACCTTTCCCCCCATGCGAAAACAAAATTTGCAGTTGCTTTTTGGTTGTACTTAATGAAGCTCCCGTATGAAGTGACTGACGAATCAGCTCTCGACATTGATTCAGCATTTGCTGGTCTATCTGACCGGTTGCACTGAAACCCCGCTGATGAGCGCTGCTCAGCAGCGCTCTGAAATCCTGATTAGCCATAGTGTTTTTGCACCTCATTACCAAAGGGTTCGAGCACCTGGACAAAGGCTTCCATATGCTTCGGATAGTGTTCACTGATGAAGGTGGACAACAGAGTGATGACCTCCATCGCCGTGGCCAGCTGCGACGTCTCCGGCAGAACGCGCTTGCTCGCGACCGTCGCTTTGTTGAAGGCATCACTGAGGCTGGCCAGCAGCTCAACGCGATCCTTCGGCTTTAAATCTGCATCAACGTTGAGCTGTTCAATGGTGGTCTGATACTGGACCAGCAACCCCATCAGGATGGCACGGCCGACATCTTCCATGCCATTACCCGCCAGCACGTTCGCGGCGCGGAGCTTGTCCCAGTCGTCGCCGTTGTCCTGCGCTTCCTTCTTCCAGCGTGCCGCTGTCGCAAAACTGACGCCGCATTGCGAAGAAACGATCTGCAGTGACAGCTGGCTCTGAATATAAAGCCGCCGTACTTTTTCCCTTGTCTCGGGCGGATGCGCCATATCAGAACCCCATCTTGGCCTTGATTAAGGAAATGGTCGTCACGACCAGCCCGCCCGATAGCGCCCCGGTCAGCCCGCCGGAGATAGCGCCCTGACGGATAACCCGGCTTTCCATCGCATCAATACGCCTGTCGATCCGCATCACCGCCCCGGAGATTTTCTCCAGCTCCGGCATGATGTCAGGGGAGAACGGCCGGCGCTGTTCCGTCAGCAACTGCTGCAAGAGCAATAACGGGTCATCGCTGGCCAGCCTGACCGACGGCGTCACGTTTGCTGTAGTGATACGACGCTGCCGCCGCTTTTGTCTGGCCTTCATGTCCTGTCTGCCTTCTTGTCCAGTTTGTCGAGGATGCGGTTAAGTGAGTTCTTGATGTCCCGGATGTTGTCCGATACCAGGCTGTAATCACGCGAGGCATCGTCCCGGCGCTGGTATTCGGTTCTGATACGGTCAACCGATTCTTCCAGATCGCGGATATCGAGCTGCAGGCGGCGGATCCAGATACCGCCGAACAACGTGACAAGACCGAGAAGTAACTGGTAAAGCTGGTCTGGGTTCATTGTGGCTCCTTACCGTAGAGCTGGCGGATGGTGTTCAGTTTGTTGCGGATGAGCTGGCACCATTCGCCGTAGTCGTTGCTGTGGCCGAGGATTCCCCGGGGAGAGAGTCCGCCGCCGGCGCTGCCGGCATCGCCGGAATATCCAGCATTTCCGCTGTTGGCTGCTGACAGGTATTGACTACAACCGGGTCCGGCTGGATAGCCGAGGTTCTGCTGGTACAGGCACAAAGCGCCAGGACCGATACCAGTCCAGCCAGCACCATCTTTGCGTGCGAGTTCATCAATTTTTTCCTTCAGTTTTTGCTGTGCGATCGTCAGAGCTTTGCCTTTGGCCAGCAGCTCCCCGGACAATTTGTCCGCCTGCTGGCGGTAGTGTTCAGCAAGATTTACCTGAGCCTGCAGCTGTGACTGGTTCTGTCTGGCCTTGTCGGCATCCGTTTTTTCGCGCTCAATCTTGTAATCGTCGAACGCCTTCTGGACGGTAGCCGTCGCGTTGTTCGCCGTCTGTACATCTCCACGCATCTGGCTGGCGCAGACCTGAATACCAATCCAGATCCCCGCAAACAGAATCAGCGCAATAGCAACCAGCCAGGGGAGCAGCGGTTTAACCAGCGTCCAGAGTTTACTGACCATCGGGGGTACCTCCGTTCGTCGGGGCTGCGGGCTGATCGCGCTTCATTGCCACCAGTTTGGACCCGATGTTATGACCCGCCCAGGCAACGATGTAGGCGGTAAACATCCACTCCTGCAGCTGCAGGCTGTAGCCGTACCAGATGACGATCGCGGACGTGACCAGAAAGGTAAAAAACGTAATGGTGTCGGAGGTGCTGAGCCGGCCCGACGGGTTAGATATCAGTTCTTTGAGGGACATAACGCCCTCCGGGCTTTCTCGAAGAGCATGGCGCGGTCGTTAAGGCCAACCAGCGCGGGGTTAATTTTGCGGGTAACTTCGACCACGTTGGCCGCATCCGCCGGCGCATTACAGCCGTGCTGATACCAGTACCAGGCGGCAGAACGGGCGGCATTCACCGGTTCAAGTAACAGGTCGGGATTGTTCAACAGGTCCAGCCCCAGCGCCTGCCCGCAGGCCCGATAGTTGTTTTTGAGGGTAACCTGAATTAAGCCACGACCACGATAACGCCAGCCGTCGCCGGAGGATTCCGGGCCGTTCCCGCCCTGGCTGGCATAGACAAAGTTAGCTGTGGCCTGCGGTTTACCGACAAAGCCCCGGGCAAACTCCAGCTCAGCCGGATCAATCTTGCGGTTTTTGTTGCGGTCGAAGTCAGAGCGGAAAATCATCGCCAGACGCGCAGCATCACGGTAGTTCAGGTTTTCGCTGATGACGGCAAAGCGGGTGCTTTCATGGCCGAGCTGCGCGATAAAGCCAGCCTGACGCAATGGGGTATTGATAAAGAATTCGGCCATGGCCGCATTCAGCGGATCAAGCCATTGCTGCGCCCGCTGTTGCGTAATGCCGGCGGCACGCTGGAAGTCGTTGAGATTCATGAACTGACACCACAGGGAGTTAAGGTGATGTCAGTGTTGCAGGATGGAGATCAGGAAATCAGATTGACGGGTGTCAGTGGGTTATTGTGTAACGTCAATGATACCGAGCTCTTCTACCATTTTAGGCGGAGGCGTTTTTATCTGTTTTGAACACTCTTTAACCATCTTATTATATTGATTAAACACTACATCCAACTGTTTTTCATCCTGAGTCTTAACGCTATTAAGCTTTTCAATCCAGTAGTTGTATGCGACTCCGGTCAGAGCTCTGCAAGATGAGAACGGGGTAGCTCCCGGCGCCTTACCGTAAAGTTCATCGCTTCTCTCCTGTATCTGTAAAAGATGCCGACTGACAGCAACTACCTCTGGTGACGGACCTCCCATATGCTTATACAAGCCAAACACAGGATCGATAATTTTCATAACTTCATTTAATTCAGACATTAAAACGCGAGTCTGAGGTTTTTGCTGCTCATATAAATCAATCATTTTAGTATTCTGGACCATATCTGCCCTGGCACAGAATCCCAGCATTAGTAAAAAAATTGCTGTGTATTTCATAAAAAATCCTTTTAAAACAATGAACCTTGATTATGCTCAGCCGCATTCTTCCGCCGGGCCAGCAGACGCCAGCCACCACGATCGCAGAACCCGTACTTCGGACACAGTATCGTCATCGCCATCAAAGAAGAAGTGCCATTTCTGCTCATTTCGTCGAACTCCGCCAGGAACCGGAGGTTACGCAGCTTGCGTAACGCCAGTTCACAACGCGGCAGATAAATCGGGAAACCACCAAAGTTTTTAAACAATATCTGGGCGTTATGGTCACCGATTGTATCGCGGAGGAGTGCGGCACGTTGAGCACCGAGAGCGCGGAGACCTTTACCAATCGGGAAGGTGGTGCCACCGAATGCGGACAGCAGGCGCTCGGTGGCCGGGAAGCCGATGAGGTCAGCTATCTGAATGACTACCGGGGGCAGTAGCTCTGTTACCTGTTGCAGATTCATCGGTTGTCTCCCGTTTTTTACGCCGTTTTGCGTCTATGGCCAGCGCCTGCATCAGCTTGGTTAACTGTTCATCCGTTAACCATTCCACGCGCTTTACCTGGAACATATGATCGCACATTTTCTCGGCATAATTCCACGGGCGTTTTGCATCTGCAAGCAAAGCTTCAATTTTGCTGAGCATCGTTTTGCGTGAACGGGCCACATTTGGCCGCTTGCCGTGACGGGCTGACTGGCGGGGAAAACCCTGCTCATGCATGTATTCACGCACGGCCTGCAGCTCGTCGAGGGAACATTTTGTGGATGAGGTTTTGCCGTTACATATACGGGCCAGCACGGCGCGATATGTCGCGTCATCCCAGCCCAGATGAGACTGACCGGCTTTGATGGCCCCGATAAGGCCGCGTTTTGCTGGAGTGGACATATTACCTCCTGTTGGTTGCCATTACGGCAGGCACTCCGCGAAGTGCCTGCAAGAATGACTCACTGAATGGGTTCGAGTTTATTAACCGACACGCCCCCAATTTTCCCTTCCACCCGGACGACCAGCCGGCCGCTACGTACATGCCAGGCTTCTGAGGTGGTGACGACTTCTTCCACTTCAGGCATCCCGGGAACGATGTAATACCGGAACCGGGAGCCCACCGGATAACGCCGGTTAAAGTTACCGGCAGTCATATTACGCAGGAGGTTCTTCATTGTTCCCCCGAAGGCAATCAGCAATGCTGATGAGACCGTTGTTTTGCAGATAGCCCATCGCCGCTTTGGGTAATTTGTTATCAGGGCATGCCGAACGAAGTGACAGGGAAAGGCGCTTGACCCACATTACCAGCGAGCTGGTCTGAAGGTCAGCAGGCTGCGGCGATGCCTCAAGCCATAAGTGAGATGAGATTTGGCCATCCTCCAGGTGAACATACTCCTTATGCCGGATACTGATGATCCGCTTATGCGGCTCGATATCACTATCAACATGTTTGATGCAGGTCTGGAGTCCGTCAGGAGGGGTAAAGCCTATTACCTGATCTCCTTCTGTCACCAGGCGTAGTAGCATAGCCAGGTTGTCAATGATTTCAGATTCAACGTTCGACCACTGTTCGCGCCCTTCGGTGTAATGAATTACGGCCTTTATTACTTCACCGCTTTCCTCCGCCACCTTGTTCAGTACGTAGTTTGGCTGCGGAAACCTGCGCATTGCTTTATCAGCTCTGAATCTTGCAGCAGATACCAGCGATGAAAAATAATCTGGCACGGCCATTTCGCTATCGATAGTGGTCAGGGCCATCCGGGCAAGTTCAATGCCTTCCTCCTGGCTCTGACGAATCGAGCCGTAGGCAATAGCCTCAAGACGTTTTCTGTTTATTGTTAAATTTCTGGTCATTATTTTTATTCCTCTCTGAATTCACGAATAACGTCGCCTTTATTTGGCTGAACAGAGCGCCAGATATGCATTCCGCATTTACGGCAGATAAAATGTGAGCCGTTACAACGTATAAGATGAGTTTCAAAACGATGCCCGAGAAACAGGCATCTGACTGTGGTGAGTACGCTGATGTTCATGAATTTCCCCTTACAGCCAGAAAGATATTCATCGCTTTACCAGTTAGTTTGGCGGTGCGGTAACGCTCAATACCCCAGACAATGGCGTAGCAGACCCAGAGGTAGTGGTAGCTGTACGCCTGGAGACCTTCGATACCATCCCATATGTCGAATGCACTGACATTGCCTGGAAAATAGGCGCTATCGAGGGCATGATACGCATCGCTCTCTGTGGTGAAGTTGTTGTCCTTCAGCTCGCATATAGCGCTTCTAACTTCTTCAGCATCATCATCGTCGTCACATTCTTCGAGATAGTCATCGAGCCACTGCTGTAACCCGCGATCAAAGGCCTGTGCATCGAACTCGAAACAAGGCGATTCACGCCGACCACGACCTGCACCCGCTTCAAATTTCTCGGACCAATAGCCAGGGTTAATAAGAAAACTTTCTTGCCGCCCGAAATGGCTGGCCGTGAAAAAATCGAACATGTCTGCGATGCGGCTAAAGGTCCACGTTCCCATATCGCCGGTGACGCTCAGATAGCCTGGCCATGTAACCAGATCAAACCGATAACTGTTACTGCCATTACGTGAAAACTCCAGATGACGATAAATACCATCATCGCGGTGAACCTTCATTGTGTGATTGGCAGTATTTATCAGGAATCTATTTAAAACATCTTTGTCATGACTCATTTGGTAATTTTCCTAAAAAATAAAGTTAAAAAGGACGATAGCTAATGCTGAAATAAACGTGATGAAGATGACTGACCAGAAACTACGACGTTCTGCCGGATCCCTGAATCTCGATGCGTCAGTCATCAGCTTTTGTTTCTCGATATCTTTATGCTGCTGGTTTAAGTTCATACCAACGCTCCATGAATAATTTTCTTGCCTGACGCGGATTTAGCGGGCTGATGGTAAATTCATCCGTAGGTTGAACACCCCTGAGAATGGCCCACTCGGAATCGTCATCAATAAACAGGTCGCGGCGCTCCGTCGCCAGCATGATGAGGTCAGCTTGTTTGACTACAGGGCTCATGGTTTCAGGGAGACCGAATTTCTGGCTGATTAAACCCTCAACCCATTTTTCAATACCGCGATAATCAGGCAGCAACGCTTTAAGCGGCGCAGCAATATCATTGCAGTAAGCCTCACTGGCATCATGCAGGAGAGCTTCAAGCGCAAACTCAGACGGCACAAGATAGCTTGCCAGCACGGAATGCTGAGCGACGCTATAGAACTCATCCAGATGGCCGGTAAAGCGACACAGATTAGAAAGCGCCTGGGCGATATCATCAATATAAATAACGTCAACGCCTGAATTACAAAAATAAAAGTGCTGACCTGACCAGGTGGTAATAAAACGATTTTCGGTATTCATGCTAATCTCCAGCGTTTCTTATGACGTTCTACTGCCTGTTTCATTGCGGTTTTATCAGCCGGTTTTCGGATTGACTGACCGCTACGGGTATAAAATTGAAATCGTGTCTTTCCTGGGTAATCAGGATGCTCAATGACAACGGAGTTATCGTTAAGGTGATAAATACGCTTACTACCCATATCCTGGACTTCACACCCTGAGACACAGAGATATGCAGCCATTTAAGCCCCCTTAAACAAGGTTAATAACAGCTCCCACATTTTCAGGCCGTAATAAATGCACGCGCCCCACAGAGTAATGCAAAATAAAACGCATAAAATGAAAGTAACCGGACGAAGGTAAGGACTGAGCATAATCCTGTCGTAAAATGAAAGTGTTTTCATTGTGTTCACCTTTAAAAGTCAATTCGTCTGGTGATTTTCAGAGATACGCTTTCTGAATAATAACCATTACTTTCACCGCACCAGCGAACGACCACATGCCCTTTCGCTGTTCCGAACTTGAAAAAAGTCCACGTTCTGGAGCCAGAATTAGTTTCTTCTCGATTACTGACTACCTCAGCTTCAAGTAAGGGGGAGTCTTCAAGGTCGCTCAGTTCGCCCTCAATATCCTCAATCCAGACGCTTTCACAGCAATCATCTACATGGTAAAAGGTGAATGAATCAAACCAGTTTTTTTCGAGAAATTTAAGTTCCGTTCCGTCATCGTTTTTTTCGGCCGAAACAAAAACCTTACCCAGCATTTCGTTAATTACGGTAACCGACATAGTCTTACCCTCATTTCAGGCGTAAGCATCCCCTGACGCATTACGCCATTTAAAAAATATTTAAGGTTTAATTAATCCTGACGCGTAAGTGAGTTCACATTTGCAAGCCAAGGCTCTACGTTAATTTCCACAATTGTTACCGACTTCAAATCCATAGCCGCTGCAACAGTTCTTACGGCCCGACGCTCGGTTTCTTTTGGGCGTTGATGCCAGAACGTGGTACCTGATTTATATTTCCGGTTAAACTCATTCGCGTTCATATCACACCGTCGCCATATTCAGAGCAATAGGCATGTACTGGTCAGTGTCACCAATACGTTCGTAAATACGAATATAAGAGCTTGTCGCGATAACCTGTAAGGATTCGCCGATAGCATCCATCGCCTTATGCCAGCGTGGATCGTCGATATCATAACGACGAAGGTTCAGCACCGCGCCCGTGGAAACATTACCGGCTTTATCAGTCGAGAATGCGCGGCTGACAAATACTTTCAGCTCCGGGCGAGCGTCCTCAGTCCAGTCAGCAAGGCATTCGTCAATGAGGCTCTTCGCTGCCTGCATACGCTCATCAAAGGCGATGCGGTCAGCCATAGCCCGCTGAATCAGATAGCGGCCATCAAAGCTATAGAGCGTAACGTTGCCTTTTTTGCCGCCCAGCTTAACGCCATATTCGTTAGCGGAAAGGTCGACGAACGCCACGATATCGCCAAACGAACTTTCTTTAAATTTCTTCATCAGCTTATTCAGCTCGATAGCTTTAGTTACGATCTCGCCAACCAGCGTATCCCGGGCCAGGTCAATAGGCTTCAGCAGTTTAACAGGGATAAATGCATCTTTAGCATCAACCCAGTAACCTTCAGGAGCCGTTTTATCTGTAAATTGCTTCTGCATATTATCCATTATGGACCTCATTTAAATGTTGAAAAAACTTTGCTATTTCAGCACTGGCACAAGCCAGCATTAACGGTGCAATAATATTGGACGTATCTTTAACCAAACGGGAATCCGTTTCTTCAGCCGATATAATTGCGGATAAATGAACTTCCCCTTTGACTTCCTTAACCGTAAAAACAATTTCAGCCATACTACCTCCAGATAACATGCATCCCGCGCCAGATAAGCATTTTAACCTGCGAGCTTTTGCCATCTTTGCGCTCGGTAATCTCGACTTCCTTTCCGCGCCACGCCTCAAACGGGCGGTCTACCTCGACAATCGGGCGGCGGAATCGGGTGTTAATGTCCAGAACCTGCAGGCCACCTCGCATCAGACGGTTAATCGGGGCCATCATTTTTGGATCGTTAATAGGTAAACGGCACATAGTGACTCCTGAAAATTAATGAAATGAATCATTGCCTTTCACTGGAACAGTCGATAAATCTTTAACTGTTCCTAACATTTTTCTCAGAATTGAATGGATAAAACCGCCGAGTGAAACCAGAATAACCCGGGCTGTTTTCTTAACCAGTTCTGAGTCAGAATCGTCTTTAATCATTCGGCACTGAACATCAATGCCGTTTCCTTTTCGGGTTACAGATATTTCAATTTTGGCCATAGCTCCCCCTAATTAATCAGCATTTCGGCAAACTTACGTACCGCGCCAGCGCTGACGGCATTACCACTGATCTCACTGTGACGGCTGACGCCGCGTACCAGTTTGAATAGCCGGCGAGCGTTGCCGTGGCTTGCCTTAAACAGCGCCTCGCTGACGTCTTCTTTACCTGCACCAGGCAGCATACTAACCGCAATATCAGTGATATCGCTCTGCGGCAGGGAATCACCGATACAGAGAGCAAAGCCTACGCGGCTATACAGTTGCTGATACTCACCACGCTTACCTTTGAGGTTGATAATGAGTCGTGGCATTCCCGCCAGTACCATTCCAATTCCTGACTTGTCGTGGATACGACGCAGCGTTTCCAGTGCACGGTATGGCAGGTTTTCCGCTTCATCGACCATAAGAAGACGACCGGAATCACGCAGAGCCGCGATACAGGCTTCACTAAGTTCGTGCATGTTTCCACGCTTGCTGAGGCCCAGCAGGTTACAGAGTTCCTCCAGAACCACACGAGCGGTATACCCCGGGTCGGCTTCAATAAGTAAGGCATCACGATGCTGCGCTGCGTACTCGCGCAGAATCATGGTTTTGCCAAGCCCAGCCGCGCCGAAGATAACGTTAAGATCGCCATCGAGATGCGCATATCGGATAACTTCCATACCCTTGCGAGAAGTCACCGTTGGAACAAAGCGAGCCGTGATTTTTTGCGATTTTTCTTTTTCCGCTTCACGGTTGATAAAGCTCCGGGCCAGTTCATCAATAGAAGGAACATCACCGGCATATTTGCCCTGGAGGTATTGGTTAATAACGGCGGCACTTTTGCCAACAGCACGGGCTACCTGTGTCTGGCTGTAGCCTTTGCGGGTCATCAGGTCATTCAGTTCTGCATGTATGCTCATATTTTCTCTCTCTTACCGGGTATTACCGATTTTTTTCAGATATTCGTCGCGGTCAGTCTCAAGGAAGAAATAAGGCTCTTCTTCTTTTTTAACGGTATATTCAGCCGGGATAAAACTGCTCAAATCATCGAATCGTTGTCCCGGCAACACAGAGCGGCCTTCGGCTTCGATCTCCAGAACTTTATCTTCAACGCGTTTCATACGACGCTGACGGCGTTTTTCAACAGCTACATCCATTGCACTGACCGGAATCGCTGCGCGTTTATTGCCGTTCCAGATTGCAGTACAGACATAAGAACCATCCACCCGACGGACGATGACGGACTCCGGGTCGTGGATATCGAAGGCCACGCGCACTTCTTCGCCGTCGACCTGGATCAACTCCTCAGAGAAATAATCGTTATTGAACAGACGAAGCCAGCCACGCTGCGCGGTACGCCTCATTTCAGGCATGAACGCTTCCCGAAGTTCGACGTCGGTCAGATACTCTGTTTCGTCACCTTCGACCTCAAGAACAGCCCGACGGTACGCAGCAGGCGTCATATGCTTACCGTTGCGCCTGGGTAGCTCGCTGTGCTCGTGGGTGTTGTTGTAGTCGTCCACTTCCTCCGCAATGGCGTCAAGCAGCTGCTGCCAGGAAGGCAGTTTCCCTAACGCGGTACGTTGTAAGGGCGTCAGTTCGCGGCCATTCTCCTGCGCTTTGACGGCCGACTGAATAGCACGAGCCGTAATGCGGGCGTGCTCACGGTCGGCGCTGTCGCCGCTGAAGGTGTCAAACTGCATCGCTACGCGGCGTGGAATGCCCTTATTCATACGCTCGATGATCCCGCGAGACTGAGGACGCCCGGGAATGCTGGTCGGGTGCTCAATACCCAGGCGACTGAAAATACCAGTCACGTCAGCATCAAGCGTTTTGTTGGTTTCACCACCACCGTTATCGGAGTAAACAAACAGCGGTTTACCGAAGTGGCGCATGGCGTACCGGTAGGCATCGGCCACCGCGATAACGCTCTCAGATAATGCCAGGCTCCAGCCAACGACAAAGCGTGTCCGGCCATCAATAATCAGGGTCAGCTCGGGCGTGAACGGACGGCCATGATCTGGGTGGGCTACCTTCATTTCCAAAGACTTACCGTCCGCAATCCAGCAACCATTAACCGGCATTTGCGACCAGTCACGTTTTTGGAAGCATTCATAAGCCAGCGCAGCAGAACCACTGACACGGCCACGCGCTTTCTCTCGGCGCGGCAGCTTCTCCATCGCCCGGCGAACCGCATCATAGGAGGGGCACGCCGCAATCATTGCTGGCTGGTCAGCATAGAGAGCTGTCCATTCGGCTTTAAAATCTCGGTACGCCTCGGTAAGACAAGGACCCTTGCGACTGCGCCAGTGAGCCAGGAAGTCAGGAAGCCACTTAATCTGCTCTGGCTTCTTCGCTTTAAGATGACCGGGAGCCAACATGGCCATACGCTCGATACCTGGTTTTGTTGACTCGAAAACGCTGACCCATTCCTGCAGGCTGCGGGTACCGACGCCGGCGCGGCTGCTGCCTTTACGGGCATTGGCCAGCTCAGCGGAGTTCATCAAATGCTCGGGCAACGTCCCTTTACGCGACCCCATAGAAACAAAATTAACGGCCGCAGTGCGTGACATTCCTGCACCCCGGAGCTTCTCGACCTCCAGAGCCAAAGCTGCACGAGCATCGGCGATTTGCTTTTGCTTCTCGGTTAATGAATTAACCTCACGATCAAGCAGCGCAGGACATTGACGAATCAGCGTCAGCTCCCTACGTGGCTTTAGGCTCTTAATATCACTTGAACGATCGACCACCATCATCGTCTTATTCGCTAAGACCGATTGATATATTTTTTCCCTAAGAGCGTTCTGGGCCTCGTTAGGTAAACTATCAATCGAATATTCGTTTCCACCTCCACGACCAGCCCTTGCTCGTGAATCCCATCCATGGCTTTTGGCCCTTGCAACAATTCCAGGCCTGGTTTCAGGTAATCCAGGAAGCCGCAAATCAGCTAATTCCTGAGCGGTATAATGCGTTTTCAGGTTAATCTGGTTCATATGCTTAATTCCATTCACCTGAAAATGCTTTATGATAACGAGTGGGCCATATCTCATCGGGAGAGATCCCGATAGCATCAGCGATGATTTTTTGGCCTTTTGGCCATGGGCGATCTAGGGCATTCTTCAAAGCCCCGGCGCTTTTGTAACCATGATGCAGGGACAGACGACGCAACGACCATCCTTGCTTATGAAGAGCTGCAACGATATCGGCCCTGTGCCAGTCAGATTCTTTCTGGCTTTTTTTTGCGCTCTCTAATGTACTCATTGGTTAATCTCCGTGATTCAACTCATAAGTACAATATGATCAAAAACGAGTTATATCAACCCGAAAACAATCTAAATTTTCTGTTTTCAGGTTTGCTTGTGACCGTAAAAGCCAAGATAAAGGCTTATTTGCATTGAAAACAGATACTTGAAAACAACATGAAATACTCGAAAATAAACCATAGGAATTTGCGTGATATGACGGATAAACCTGAAAACAACCTAAAGAGTGAAATAGGTAAGCGTATAAGAGCTCAAAGAGAAGGTTTAAAACTGTCCAGGCAGCTTGTGGCCGAACAGTTGGGCGTTGCGTTATCAACCTTGCAAGCATGGGAGAACGAGGATAGAGAGCCAAGTGCAACACATATCTTAAAGCTTTCTGAATGCTTAAAGGTATCTGTGGAATGGTTGATTACTGGTGACGAAAAGAACGATGCCTTACAACTCCCTGCGCCAATAAACGGTTCAACAGCCGTTGATGTGCAAGGGAACCATGTCGATCTGGAAGAGTTTGTTTTTGTTCCTCGATACAACGTATCAGCTTCTGCCGGGTATGGGGCATGGAACGATGATGAAAGTCCAATGTTTACAGTGAGTTTTCGCCGCTATTGGGTCATAAACCATCTGAAAGCTGACCCACGAAAGCTTTCCGTCATTAGTGTAATCGGCGATTCCATGATGGGCGTCCTGAACGACAAAGATATCATTCTCGTAAACCATGATGATAGGGACCCAAGAGAAGGCATTTATGTTATCCGCCTAGATAGCCAGCTGCTGGTGAAAAGGGTACAGCGCTTGCCTGGCTCTCAGTTGCGCATAAGCAGCACTAACCCTGCGTTCGAGCCTTTTGTTATTGATCTGGATAACATACCCAGTGATTTTGATGTTGTCGGAAAGGTTGTTTGGTATGGGCGGGTTATTTAAAAGCGATTAAAACACTATTAATAACTAACACTAACAATCAAGAATAGTGCAAAACTCATCGCATAAATCATAAAAAAATCTCATTTTCCGACCAGCCGTGCAGATACGGCTTGTCCGGCCCCAAGCCTTGTCCCGTAAGGCTTCTCGCTGTTTTCTCGGCGACGATCCATCCATGCATAAATGATCACCTCCCCACAACAGGATGGCGTAATCAAACGAGTGGGTGTTGGCGATGATCACGCCGATGACCAGCGGCGTGATGATGCTCGCCAGGTTGCCGCACATGTTGAACACGCCGCCGGCAATACCGAGCATCTCCTTCGGTGAGGTGTCGCTCAGCACGCACCAGCCGAGGTTACCGAACCCTTTAGCAAAGAAGGCCACGCTCATGGCGGCGATCACCACCACTTCCGAGGTGGTGTAGTTGGCGACAACAATCACGCAGGAGAGCAGCATGCCGCAGATCACCGGCAGCTTGCGGGCGGTCGTCAGGCTGTAGCCGCGTTTCAACAGCCAGTCCGAGAATACGCCGCCCAGCAGGCCGCCGATAAATCCGGCAATGGCTGGGATACTGGCGACAAAGCCGACTTTCAGGATCGACATACCTTTGGCCTGGTAAAGATAGGTCGGAAACCAGGTCAGGAAGAACCAGGTAATGGACGTTACGCAGAACTGGCCGATATATACCCCGATCATCATACGATTGACGCAGACGCTTTTGATTTGCGCGAGGGTTAATTTCTGCTGCGTTTTTTTCGTGCCTAACTCCGGCTCGCCGCCGCCTTCACGAATATAGTCGAGCTCCTGCTGGTTAATTTTTGGATGATGAGAGGGATCTCTTACTTTTACCAGCCAGAATATCCCCAGCACCACGCCGATAGCGCCAATATAATAAAATACGTAGTGCCAGCTTAAATTATGCAGAATAATGGTCATCAGCGGCGTAATAATCCCCAAAGAGATATACTGCGCGGCCTGATAGACCGAGGTGACGAATCCGCGCTCTTTATTGGGAAACCATTGCACGCTCAGACGGCTGTTGGCGGGGAAGGCTGGGGCTTCAATCGCCCCCATCATCAGGCGCAGAATAACCAGCGCTACCAGCGGGCTGGCGAACATATAGATGGTGCCCTGGAACATGGTGACGATCGACCAGCCAATTAGCGCGCAGCCGTAGACCAGCCGCGAACCATATTTATCCAACAGCCAGCCGCCGGGTATTTGCATAATGACGTAGGAGATACCAAAAACGGAAAAGGCCAGCCCCATCGCCTCGGGATCAAAACCTAACTCTTTGCTCATAATAGGCGCGACGACGGACAGCGTTGCCCGGTCGGCATAATTAAATACGGTGGCCAGAAATAAAAACAGTAATATACCGTAACGCACGTTGCTGCGTTTTAATTGCTGTTGCATTTTAATCAACTCCTTTGCAGGGTTGTGTATTGTGGGTACAGGCAATAAGAGGTATTTCCCCGGGAGGGCTACGGGTTTTCAGTCGCCTGCGGACCGGTAGCCCGAACAAATGCGCAGCATCGCCTCCGGGAAAACGCTGTATTCTCCCGGGGGCGGCGCTTAATACGCCTTGGCCGGGCGACTGGGCCTGTAGCCCGGATAAGGCGTTTACGCCGCCATCCGGGGAATTCTGTTAAGGACGTTTACCAAACTCGCAGCTTTGCTGGGTCCAGCGGCGGGCCTGTTCGCTCAGGGTGAAGCCCAGACCGTGGCGTTCGGAAACCCACATCCGCCCGTCGCGCAGCTCCAGCTGTTCGTTAAACAACGGGTTCAGCCACTCGAAATGCTCCAGCCACGGCTCGAGCGGGTAGGCGGCGGCGAGATGCAGGTGCACCTCCATCGCAAAGTGCGGGGCCAGCTTGCGACCGTGCTTCGCCGCCAGATCCATAATTTTCAGGAACGGGGAGATCCCGCCGACGCGCGGGGCGTCCGGCTGGACAAAGTCGCTGGCGTTGCCGAGGATCAGCTGCTCGTGTTCGCGGAAGCTGGTCAGCATCTCGCCGGTGGCAATCGGTGTATCCAGCGCGGCGGCGAGCTGCGCGTGGCCTTCAACGTCGTAAGCGTCAAGGGGTTCTTCAATCCAGATCAGGTTGAACGGCTCCATTTTGCGCCCCATGCGGATAGCGGTTTCGCGATCCCACTGCTGATTGGCGTCGACCATTAACGGGAAGTCATCGCCCAGCACCTCGCGCACCGCCGTCAGACGACGAATATCCTCAGCGGTATTCGGCTGACCGACTTTCAGCTTAATCCCGCCAATGCCGTTTTCGCGGGAGATAGCCACGTTTTTCAATACCTGATCCAGCGGGGTATGCAGGAAGCCGCCGGAGGTGTTGTAGCACTGGACGGAATCACGATGCGAGCCGAGTAGCTTCGCCAGCGGGAGTCCGGCGCGTTTGGCTTTCATATCCCACAGCGCAATATCGAGAGGGGAGATGGCCTGTACGGCCATGCCGCTACGACCTACGGAAGCCCCGGCCCACAGCAGTTTGGTGTAGATCTTGTCGATATCGTTCGGGTCTTCGCCGAGCAGATTATCGGCGATCTCTTTGGCGTGGGCGTAAATGCCCTGGCCGCCCGCGCGCTTGGAATAGCTAAAGCCGACGCCTTCAAAACCGTCCCGGGAGCGGATTTCGGCGATGATAATCGCCACTTCGGTCAGCGGCTTTTGTCGACCGGTCAGAACTTTTGCATCGCTGACGGGGGTCGCCAGCGGCAGAAAAGCCAGCGACAGTTTGACGTGTTCAATACGGTCACCGGTCTCAGCGGCGGTTTTGACGCCGGAAGCTTTGGCGTAGGTCACGGACTCGGAATTAGCACTCGAGGTCATAGTCAGTTCCTTTTTAGTGATAAAATGTTTGCGCTAACATTTTTAATCCTGGAATTGTCTTTACGCTACGACAGTGATTTTAATTTGTACAAACGATCACAATTAGCGGTTATAACGAGTGAAATTATGCAGCGCAGGTCACGATCCAAAAAGGTTTGTGAAAAGTTACAAAGCATAATGATAGCGATAACATTTTGTTTTTCAGGTCGTTGATTCTCTTAGAGATGTCCCGGAGGGCGCTGGCAATTGCGCGGGCCATCATCAATAATGCCCACAGGAAACGACTCAACACAGGGGCTTAGTCGTGAAAAGCAGAAAACCGACGCGCGCGCCGACGCTGGATGACGTTGCCCGCAGCGCCGGGTTGTCATCGATGACGGTTAGTCGGGCGCTGAATACGCCGCAGCTGGTACGGCCAAAAACGGTCGAGAAAGTGATGCAGGCGGTGCAGGCGACGGGCTACATCCCCAACGCGCTGGCCGGCGGCCTGGCCTCCAGGCGCAGCAAGCTGGTGGCCGTGGTGGTGCCGCAAATTAACAACAATATGTTTGTCGATACCATCCAGGCGCTGAGCGATACCCTGGCGGCGCGCGGCTACCATATGCTGCTGTGCGTGGCGGGCTACAGCCGACAGACCGAAGCCGAGCTGGTCGCAACCTTACTCTCCCGGCGTCCGGATGGCGTCGTGTTGACCGGCATTCAGCACGCCCCGGCGTTGAAGAAGACGATTCTCAACGCCGCTACGCCGGTAGTGGAGATCTGGGATCTCACCCCGACGCCGCTGGATATGCTGGTCGGTTTTTCGCATGAAAAAGTCGGTGAAACCATTGGCGAGTATCTGCTGGAAAAAGGCTACCGCCGACCGGGTCTGCTGTGGGCCGGCGACGCGCGCGCGACGTTGCGAAAGCAGGGGCTCTGCGCACGGCTGGCCAAAAATGGCATTGACGATGCGCCGCAGGTCGAAGTGCCGCTTCCGGCATCACTGGCGCTGGGGCGTCGCGGCCTGGCCGAGCTGCTCGCTGGCGGCGAATTTGACGTTATCGTCTGCAGCTCCGATACCCTTGCCCAGGGGGCGATTATGGAAGCCGAAAGCCGGGGTCTGCGCGTGCCGCAGGATCTGGCGGTGATCGGTTTTGGCGATCTGGACTTCGCCGCCAGCAACCGTCCGGCGATCACCACCGTCAGCGTCGACCGTCACGCCATCGGCGAGCAGGCGGCCACGCTGCTCGCCGACCGCATCGAAGGCGGCGGTGAAGGGGACGTGATTATTGATATCGGCTTTCACCTGGTGGCGCGGGAGTCGGCGTAGGGCGTTCTATAGCGGCATCGCGCGATCGAATCTATACTGCAACATGGCTAAACCTGCCGCCGCCGCGCTCCTGTGCGGCGAATTCACGAGGGCGCAGAACATGATCACCGTCTATGGCGTACCCGGCTGGGGGTCGACAATTAGCGAACTGATGCTGACGCTGGCCGATATCCCGTACTATTTTGTCAACGTTGAGGGCTTTGACCAGCCGGGCCCGCAGCGCGACCGCCTCAAACAGATAAACCCGCTGTGTCAGGTGCCGACCCTGACGCTTGCAGACGGTAGCGTGATGACCGAAACCGCGGCGATTGCCCTGATGATCCTCGACGTTCGACCGGATCTGGCCCCGGCGCCGGGCTCGCCGCAGCGGCATGCCTTTCAGCGTCTGCTGATCTGGCTGGTGGCGAACGTTTATCCCACCTTTACCTTTGCGGATTACCCCGAACGCTGGGCCGCCGATGCGCCAGAGCAGCTGCGGGAAAGCTGCATCCGCTATCGTAAATCGCTCTATTTGTGGCTGGAGCAGCAGCTCGCCGCCGCGCCGTATGCGCTGGGCGCGGGGATAACCCTGCTCGACTGCTATATCGCGGCGATGTGCGCCTGGGGCCCGCGCCGGGAGTGGTTTGCGGCCCATACGCCAAAATTCGTCGCCGTGGCGGATGCGGTGTATCGCCATCCCAAACTCCAATCCGTGCTGCGTCGCAACGAGCTGATTTAAAGCACAAAATGAGAACTGAACGTCGCCTGCTATGATAGCTTTATTGTCTTGACAATAAGGAGCCTGCTATGCCGCACGTTGATATTAAATGTTTTCCCCGCGAGCTGAATGATGAACAAAAAACGGCGCTGGCCGCCGATATTACCGAGGTGTTGATTCGCCATCTGAACAGCAAAGAGAGTTCGGTGAGCGTGGCCCTGCAGCAGGTAGAACCGAGCGACTGGCAGCAGGTCTGGGATAGCGAAATCGCCCCGCAGATGGAGCAGTTGATTAAGAAGCCGGGTTACAGCATGTAATCCGGGCCCCCGGAGGCGATGCTGCGCATCTGTCCGGGCTACGGGTCCTCAGTGGTCTGCGATTCGGTAGCCCGGGCAAGGCGCATCGCGCCGCCCCCGGGAAGAGGCGCGCAGGGTGTTGCAGAATTTCCCCGGAGGCGATGCTGCGCATCTGTCCGGGCTACGCGCCCTCAGCGGTCTGCG
>OJWP01000079.1_pt1 | contig 39865 bp, 47 predicted proteins | sample 1600341 | NCBI WGS metagenome assembly OJWP01 (sample SAMN04436651, study PRJEB24849) | human gut metagenome | biome: human gut; feature: NICU; material: stool | host: Homo sapiens | place: USA: Saint Louis, MO | collected 2010-03-24
TTTAAACGGACCAGTGAAGCTTACCATAGCGCGGACATCTGAATTGAGCCACAGGCGGACATTACTATTGAGCCATTACAATATTGGTGCGCATAATGTATATTATGTTAAATTGCAGACCAAAACGAGTAAACCGCTTGTTATGCGCGTTAATCTCAGAAAACCCTTGTTCTCCGTGCCTTAAAGCGTATCCGTAGTCAGTTTAAAAATCAACTACAAACAAGCAATCTACATCACATCCCCGCCCTTTTCATTCAACCATCCAAATTATCAATCACATACGGGCATTAATTGATCCGTTTCGATCACTCAACAGATCGCGTTACCGCGTCGTATGTGCGTTCGCAGACGCTCCCGGCGCTTGCTGCTGCATCAGCATACTTAGCGATTTCTCCCGCGCGGCGGTCTGATTCTTCGTACAGGTCGGCAAGCAAACTTGCGGTTTCGGCGGCTGTCTGCCTTCTGGCGGCATCTGCGGAAATCCTGCCTGTTTCACTGGTTGCGAGTTCACGCCTGATTTTGGCGAGTTGCCCGCGCAACTGGTCAGCAGCATTATCAGCGTCAGCAGCATCAGCCAATGCCTTTTGTTTTTCCCGTTCTGCATCATTTACAATTTCCTCTGTTTTCTTCTTACGCCGGAGTTCTTCTTCACGCTGCGCTTGCTCTTGTGTCAACTGCGCGTCTTTATCGGCCTTGTCGCGCTCTGACCACCTCAGTTTCCATTCTTTATCGTTATCCTTTTTCCCGGCCTCAAAAGCTGATTCATGGATGACATAACCAGCGCCACCTAATGACGACGCTACAATCAGGCCAATTAATACGGCATATTTTGTTTTCATTTGTCCATGCCCCAGCAAGTTAGCTCTGATTCCTGGTCTCTGCGGATAACCTGACCATAGCAATTATTCTCCCGGATGCGACAATCACGCCCGGCATCCCAGACCCAACGCTTAATTTGCGCACAAGCTCCTTTAAAGTTTCCCGAATTCAGGTCACGATAAAAACCAGATGGAAAACATTTACCGGGGCCAATATTCCACGGACAAAATGAAGCAATTCCAACTTTTTGCGGCTCCGTTAATTGCATGTGGACATTTCTATCCACCCATGCCAGCGCCTTAGCTTGTTCGGCTTTATCAATTTTATCGCACTGTGCTCGCGTCAATTTCATGCCCTTGATTACCGGCTTACCATCAACGTAAGTCACACCGCCGCAAATAGTCCATATGCCCCGGCTTTTGTCCTGGTAAGCTGTCAGGCTGGTTCCTTCTTTTTCGTGCTGAAACTGCGCCATCAATACCGGAGCGCTTGCCCCGGCAGCAATTAAACCCAGCATAACGGCACTTAATTTGCTCTTATTTCCCACGTACACCCCCACTTAAAGCGATTAGGTATTTTTTGCGCTCGTAATACCAATTAACGAGGCAAGTCACCACAGTGCATAAAATGCCGATAATTACTGCCCATTCATTAAGAGAAAGCACCGCAAGAGCCGCCGTAATAATTCCCACCCTGTATTTAAACCAGTCCCAAAACTTAATCGCTCCCAGCGTGAACCCCACCACCAAAGCCAGTAGTACCCCCAGCTTTTTAGGCGAAAGTGATTCAATAAATCGCTTCCAGAGTTTCCCCACTTAATCACTCTCCAGTTCGTCGTAAAAGAAAAGGCCAAAGCCCCCATCAAAAGCGTTAACGTCTCCAAATTTTTCATTTGGTCTAAGACGAGCAACACCAATCGCTCCCGCGCCAGCATAGCCCGGCAATTTTCCACTAAGGCCGTGCCAGACTCCCGGACGCAAGCAAATTTGTGACAGTGTAACTGTCCTGTCTGTGTTGGATATTTCAAGCCACCACAGCTCTGTGGTTGTTGCGAAGAACAGGCGCATATTCAAAACCACGCCGTTTAGTGATGATGTGAATTCCTGGTCTGGGATAGATGCGATAACACCAATCTCGTAGTAAGCAGGCTCCATTTATGCCCCTCCAAATACACGGCGCATTTTTTCGAGCGCATAGACTTTTTGCGGCTCTTTGCTCGCGTCTACCGTGGTGGCGCTCTTTTTACCTGCGGAGGTTTTCCCCTTCCCTGCCGGCTTAGAAGTTTTTGCTTGCGCTGATTTTGTGCGTGAGCGCTGAAATGTCACCGTGTCAACTTTCTGAGCAGTGAGCTTGACGGTATAGCTGTTTTTCTTAGGGGCAGCTTCAATTGAAAGCGATGTGATACGGCATTGAGGCATTGCCATGAAAGATGTATAGACCGATACAAATTCCTTCGTATCGTATGCTGCCTGAATGGCCTGAGCCTGATTCATGGCTGAAATCATATGCAGAGGCGCAAAAGGTAAATCAGTGCCGGTGATGATACCCTCAAAACTGGCAACCTTTGGATCGTCTACTTCACCGTCCGATATTTTATAACCCGTCTCAATCTTCCCCTGAGCAATGGTTCTTTTTGCCGATACTTCCTCGCGTGTTTTTAGCCTGAGTGACACTGTCACTCCTGATTCGAAAACCATAACAGCCCGTTTATCGCGTGGCGCACTAATCGCCGCGTCCATACCTTCAGCCATAAAAACCCCAAAAAAAAATCCCCTTCGTAGAGGGGATTTTCACATCTTAGCTGTGTGGGTTACATGCTGTTACCGCTGGCGGTTAATCGCTCTTTTTGGCTTCTGCCGCGTCACAAATTCGGCGTAGATACTCGTTGTTTTTGAATGAAACCATGATTAATTCAAAAATCACCCTCGTAGCCACTAGAGATACAGCAAAACTGATACTCATACCTTCGCTTTGACGCAACCAGCTTAAAATGCTCCCGAGTATGAGAAGCACTGTAACCAACCAGTAAACAACAGTGATTATTTTTGGTGTTATGAGAGTTTCGAAGGTTGCGAAATCCTTAAACTCATTCTTTGGCATTACCTTATCCTTATCTTGCCCCTGTTGACTCCGCGATATTACCACCAATATCACCAGATAGAGTACCCGGCTCATCAATATTATTTACCGTATCAGCAGCCTCTTTTGGACTATTAACAATAATGGTAGTTGTTTTATTTCCACTATTGTTAATGTTTGGTGTACCTGTAGCCGTTGAAGGAAGGATACCAAGAGCGCTTTCTATGCCCGGTAAGGGATTGAGGTCAAACACATCACTTAACCCACCCAATGACCTGAATGTATTCGGCAGCGGCGTAAGGTTATAAAGCCCCTTAAAAGCCGTCATCCACGGATTTTCAATAGCATCGGATATAATCCCGTTGCTGCCATTTTGCTTAGTTGCGTTGTCTATACCTGAAGCAGCTTTTCCAGCCAAATCAATAATCGTTCTGAGGGCTGCTATAAGATTTGGGTAACGCCGCTCAAATTCGTCAAAACTGCCAAAAACACTATCAAAAATGGTGCCTCCCTTACCATCTAACCATGCTTTCCATTCTACAAACGCTTCATAAACTACCCATACAGCAGTACCAATCGCAAGGAAAGGCCATACTGCTGCAATAACTGGAATAGCTAACGCGGTAAAAGCCGCCCCAACAGCGCCAAGAATACCTATCAGAATCGCTGACTTGCTTTCATCTGCCAGCGTTGACCAGAACGCGGCTACCTCTTTTTCTGCGCTTCTGGCTAAAGGAATAAGTGTATTTGCGGCCCAATCAGTGAATTTTCGCCACTCTCCGCCGATGGTTGCCTGCGCTAAAAATGCCTGCCAGTCATTTTTCATGACTGTCATTGTCTGGCCCCACGTCCAGCCCTGTTTTTTAAGCAGATCGGCATTACTCGCCGCCATTTTTTCAAAGGCTTTAATCATCGTTTCTGCCGTCAGCTTCCCGGCCTCAGACATTGCTCGTAGCCCTTTTACATCCGTGCCGAAAGCCTTTGCCACTTCCGGGGCCATTGTACCGATGGCCTCCATGAAGGATCTAAACTCATCGCCGCCGAACCTGTCAGAAGAAAATGCCTGGCCCATCTGGTATAGCGCTGCATTTACCGCTTCAGCACTGCCGCCACCTAGCTGTAATGCGCCAACCAGCCCCTGAGTCGCCCGGATTGTTTCCTCCTGAGACTTTCCAAGTTTCTGCGTGGCGGTCGCCATATTGGTATACGTTGAAATAAACGCCCCGCTGTCGCTTCGCACATCACTCGCAGCCTGATTAAGTGCAAAGAACGCCTCTTTTGCGTCGCCGGTTGTCTGCGTCAACCTCGCAATCTGCGCCTGCTGACGCTGAATTGAATCAAGGCTTTCAGCCAGCGCATTACCCGCCGCCATAATGCCAACAGTTAGCCCGGCCCCTGCCAGCATCGTATCAACACCAAACGGGTTACGTATCCCGCTCTGTACGGCATCAGCAACAGGTTTCTTCCTGGTATTTAGCGGCTCGCCGGAAAAATTGGACGCGTCGAACGGGTTAAAACCACCAGCGCGGGGCGGCGGCAATAGCAGACCTCCGCCACCAGAACCGCCACCGCCCAGAAGAGGAAGGCCAATACCGTTACCCATGCCCTGAACGGCTGCACGTGCGACTTTCTGAGACTCGCGGCGCACAGTCTCCGCCAGAGGTGTACGAGCAATCAAATTCGTGCCTGTAGCGGCTACTGTGGCTATTGCTGCTGTAGCGGCGGCTGTCGGCGCTGTTGATGCGCTGCTGGGCGCGTATGGGCTTGCAGGCTTCAGGTTGTTGACGCGCTTGATTGCGGCGTCAAGCTGATTAACCTTTGCGATAGCCTTATCAATCGCAGCATCAAAGCTGTTAAGCCCGTCAAGGTCTGGAATAACGTCAATTTTCGTTACGAGATCGGCTGACTGGTCTGTCATTTTTTCACCTTACTAAGCGCGTGCTGAACCGCGTTATCAAACTGGATAACGGCGGAGGCTCTCATAATGGAATCAAAGGAGGCGCGGCCTGACGCTACATCGCTGAAGCTAATCAGGCCGCTTTCTATCACTCGCCAGATGACAAGTTCGGTGCGGACGGTTCGGTCAAGGTTTTCAGCAAGGCGCTGAACAGTTGCCGCATGGCCCCCTGCATCGTTCCCGCTGTGTCCAGACCAATATTTTTTTTTAACCCTGCTGTAACCGGAAGAATGGAGAGCTTCAGGCACTCCAGCGCCACCAGATAAACATCGGCGATATTGGTAGCGGTGAAATTGGTATTCACTGCGTCCCAGCTATCGAGAAACTCGCCATTATCGACCAGTTGAGCGCGGGATTTTGCCAGCAAGGTAAATAACAGTTCGTCGTGGTCTTCCCGGTTAAGCATACCGAAAATCTTCGACGACATAGAAAGAATGCTTTCTACCTGGCTGATGCCGTGTTTGGCGAGAATCTCCGCCACGCGCAAATTAAAGTGAATGGCATCAAAAGCGCTCATTCGGACTACACAGAATTTACGCCCGTTGATTTCAACGTGTTTGATTGAGTCGTCCATCAGGTAATATTCACTCCATTAATGACCGAATCAACCTCGCCAGTAACGAGTTTCCATTCCAGAGTTTGAGCACCAGCGCCGTTATTTGCGCCATCAGTAGGCTGACGGGCAAACATCGCGTAACCCATGCGGTGTACCGACAGATTGCGCGTATTGGTTAGCGTGACGGGTACTACAGACTTCGTTTTCTGCATCAGAAAAAGAGCCGTGTTAACCGGGGAATTACGCTGTGTGACGAAGGTCAAAGACCCTTCTTCAGTCGGATTATCAATAAAAGACCAGTCGCCGCCGATGCCGGAAGAAACGGTAATCTGGTCATCCGTCATTTCCAGCGTGATATTGCTGTCTTTAGCCAGACCGATTACCGGCACAACGCCTACGGTAATCAGCCAGTCTTTAGAGGACATTACGCCTAAATACATAGTTAAATCCCGTAAGTCATCGCAGTACCAACAGCATCAACGTGCTTAATGGCGTAGCGGAGGTAGAAAGAGAATTTGATAGTCACATCGCCTTTAATACGCTGCACGGCGCTGATTTCTGACATCGTTGGACGCACTACGGTAAATCCACGGACATAATCTCCGTTATCATCCGTAAAGTTTTCCATAATGCCGCCAGCGGTCTGGCCCGCCTTCAGCGAGCTTTCCATCTGGTTACAGACCAGTTCATAGCCCGGCATGTCATGACCCACTTTGTTGCGGTTGATATGCAGCGTGGCAAGGTCTTTTTGCATACGGTCGGCCTGCCAGTAGCAGAAACGAACAACTTCAATCGCTTCTCCGTCGCCGCATGTGCCGGGGTAAGTTACCGTGATACCGGAACCATAATCTTCAAAGGTATTGCCGTTTAGCGCCTTAATTTTCTGGTAATCGGTTTCGGTGAATCCATCACTTTGAACAGCGTTAAGTGTCTTGAGCGCCCACGTTTCTGAGCCCGGTTGCATGACAAGACAACGCCCGGCGATAGCAGCGTCGAGGAAGTTCTTTTCGAGCTTCGTCGAAATGGCAAACGAACCAGCCATATTCTTATCGAAAAGGTATTTCGTAATGCTGTCAGTCGCCCAGGAAGATGACGTGTAGTCGTCGATAAACACCGCCATTTTATCAATCTGCGATTCGACCCAATCAGCAATAGCTTTCTGAATCGACAGATTCCGCGACGGCGTCATGCACATAAAAAACTTGTTGTACTGGTTTTTGATAGCTGCAATCGCAGCACTAACGCCAGCAGCCAGCGCTGTAGATTCAGCGTGAACAACTTCGGCCCCTTCCAGATAGACAATGCGACCATCAACCAGAAACTGACCTGTAGTCGTTGCATCAGCAACGATATCAGCCGCTGCGCCAGTGCTCCCGGCCCAAGTAGTGCCGTTATAGCTGGCGTAGCGATATTCCGTACCTTTCACATATCCGATGGTGGCTTTTGTGGTTGTAGGTGCGCCGGAAACCGGAACCCCCGTCAGGGCAATCATAGTTTTGCTGTAAGCGGCTGAGAAATCGCCGACAACCAGCGTATCCGGTGACGGACTTTGAGAGAAATACGCCTGAACCGCCAGAAGATTATCGCCGGATACGCCGTCTGAAATGGCATCATCAGCGCTGGTATAGACCCGGTAGAGATCGGCAAAATCCGCGACGACAGCGGATTCGTAATCTGTGAATGTTTTCCCGAAAAATGCCGCGCCCGGCGCGAGGATTAACCCGACACCAAACACGCCATATTGAGCGGCGGTAGTTTGACGCCCAATTTTTACACTAAAAAGCCGACTTAAATTCGCCATTTAATAGCCCCTGATAGCGAGAGTGACTTTATCGCACGGTGTGACCGTCACGCTTTCAATCCAACTCTCTCGTTTGTAATGCTGGTACACAAATGTCAAAGACAGCGTTACCTGTGCCATCTGCTGGTAAACGAGGTTATCAATTAGAGGGGAGCTATTCTCGAAATCGCCCGAGCGGTCAATACAGCAGTTATTTTCTAACTGCCAGAAATCACCTTCAGTCGAATCGACCTGATTCAAAAAGTTTTCCAGAAATGCCTGAGCGTCATCTGATGACCGGATGACGATAATTTTCGCTTCACAGTTGTAGTGATAAACGCGGTAATCTCCATCCCATGACTTTGCGAACGCCTGCGGCTCTCTCGATGACGTGAGAAGATGAACAGCAGTAAAAGGATCCTTTGACTCTGGAATCTTCTGTTGTGCGTAAATTGGACTATCTCCCGCCAACTCAATCATTGCCTGTCTTGCCCGTACCATTGCAACGTAGGGCGCACCGCTCAGAATTGTTGGTCTGGCCTGTGTATCGGTCTCTTTGAGTGTGCCAGCCGGGAATTTGACAACATCGCCAACATCCAGCCGGAAATCAGCCGAAATATTGATAGTGGTTCCGCTGCCATTATCCAGCACAACAGAACTGACCACAGACGGATCCCGAAAATTATATGGCGTGAATAAAATATCTTTGCTGTTGCCGTTAGCGGTGAATGTCGCCTTTTCTGCGCGATAATCAGAATATGATAATTCCCCGTCAACGGTCATTAATTTGACCGTATAATTAGTCATTATCCCACCAGCGCGAGCGCGTCCCGTTCTTTCATACCAAATAGCAAATATTCGTAGTGGTTAATAACGCCGTTTTGCCATTCCTGCCGCTGCACCACTTCGTAATATTTACCCGCACACAGGACTATAGCGCCGTTATGCTCGCCCTCTTCTGTAACCTCTAAATCCGTTTCGCCAATGGCTTCCATGTAATCTTGAGGTTTGCGCCCGGTTAGGTACGCCCGAAATGAACCGCCACCATCAACCGGCTGCATACTGAGGAAAGCGGATTGTTGCTCCGAATATCCCTCGCGTGGCATACCGCCAACTATCTCAATCGGTAATGGACGCCAGTAGTGAATTAATCGTCTCATGCAAAAGCCCTGTAATTGACTGTCTGGATAAGCGTACCGCTATGAATAAGCGGCTTTGTTGACCCCTTGCGGGCGATGGTGATATCTGAGTTAGGACGGTATAGCGCGGAATCAGCGATTGTTTTTCTGGTAATTTGAACCGCCTGAGCACCTATGCGAGCAATAGCCTGTTGCGGAGTAATGCGACCTCGTGCAACATCACGCAGAACCTCTTTGTAAGCGTCTGTGCGCATCCAGTCAGCTATTCTGTCTGCCGCAAATCGCATAAACGGACGCTCTGGTATTAACTCCCATCCCATAGCGTTCTTTGTGCCAAAGTTATTCCAGGCTCCATACAGCGCAACATCGACGCCCTGATTCATTTTCCCTCTGTGGATACCAACGGTAAGCTTGACGCCCGCCAGCGCATTAACGCGCTGACGGATTACGCGGTCAAAGCCCTTTGTTTCAAACTTTGCACCTCCACGCATGGATCAAACTCCGTTAAACATTTTCAAATATCAGAATGTTTATCTGCTAAATCGCACGTTGACCATTTTTCATTGTGGGCGCCGAGGCTGGCCAATCGCATTTCTCAGAATAAAATCCCGTTATGAGGCATGGCCGATAAGGATGCAACCGCCTGTCAAATCCCCCATTGCTTCTAAAAACTCCTGCCCCCACTGCGTACCCTGCCAGCCAGACTTTTGCGCGGCTTCTGTGAATGTCACCGCTACTTTCCCTTCCCGGCGACTTGCAACACCGCGAACACTTGCGCTTATGCCTTCTACTGCTATTGGGGCGAGATTGGCAGCAACATACAGCGCTTTCAGACGCTCAATGTCGTAACCGTACTCCGCAGCGGCCCGCAGGTTGTAAAGCCGCTCACATTGAGAAGAAAGGGCGCTAATAGCGCCCTCATCAAGTGTCACCCCCGGTAGCAGAATGGCGAGCCAGTCATTTACCGTCATGCTATGCCCTTACTCGTCGTCAGAATCAACTACGCCGTCATGCTCTTTATTGAGCTTTTTGGCTTCAGCGGCTGAAACTTCTTTTAATCGTCCTTCGTCCAGAAACTGCTTAACGCCGCCGATGGTCAGTGTTGCGCCGTCCACTTCGACCGCTGCCAGCGGAGCGATTGAGATAGTAATAACGGTGCCTTCGCTGTTTTTTGCACCGATGTGAATCGGTGCCTGAGTAGTGTTAGTCAGAAAAACTTTATCTTTCTCAGCCATGAGTTAAATCACCTTTGAGGATTTTGCAGCAGCCAGCGGCGCACGGACGATAACGCCAGCAGAGCGCGACAGGCACGGAATAGACAGGTCTAGCCCGCTACGCTGAACCGGCAACTGACGGAACAGCACAGGGGTAGCCTGAGCGAAATGGCGACGATTGTTTGCCAGCGCGATACAGATACCGTCATCATCCAGATCGGAGTTTTTGCGGAAAGTAACTTCCGGGTAAGAACTACGCAGGAATGACAGCACCGTTCCGAGCGTACCACTGAGGCGCAAGCCCTGAATTCGCGCCCACGCCTTAGATGGCATGTGGAATTCATTCACTTCGTAGATTTTCGTGGTGTTTACCGCAGCAATAAGCGCTGATGCATCATCGCAAATCTTATCGCCGTCAGAAGTCGCCCAGGCACCCTGTAGAGCCACCAGCGGAATATTCGGATGTTCGATAAATCCGATAATCTGATATTCCTTGTTGCCGCGCCACAGCAGATTAGAAACGGTGCGTTCATGCGCTTCGCGGGTATTGAGCGCCAGAATGTTATCAAGCGGAGTGCCGGACATTGCCGCCGCCATAACATCACTGTAGGTGTAGCCATAGCCCAGCCCGATATCGTACATCAGCGCGAAGTATTCCCGGCCTTTAGCGCTCATCATCGGCATATCTGTACCGAATGCCGCCATGATTTTAGCCATGCCCTGCGCGGAGTACATGCGATAACCCGCCCACTTAGCACCCTCGTTGATTCCCGGCTCCTGCTGGAACATGGTCAACGCGACCGGCGCGGGCATTTCTTCCATGTAAACATCGTTTGACATGGAAATGAGGTCACGGGCAAAAATTAGCCCTTGTTCGTCAACGTTGATACCCGGCACCGCGCCAGCTACCTGCGCTTCGGTAAAAAGCTGCGCCATAAGCGCGGCTAAATATTTCTCATTCATCTTTTAGGGTTTCCCTGTTAGCTAACGGTGATTACAGCGGTGTCAGTGAAACCACCGTCTTCAGTACGTACCGTAATGGTTGCCGTCTGTCCGGCTGTTGCCCCGCTTTTCACCGTGGCAAGGCCGGATGCGTCCACTGTTGCTACGTTCGCATTGCTGGATGCATAGGTAACGTCTTTATTGGTCGCACCTGTCGGAGAAACTGTCGGCGTAAACTGCTGAGTAGCGCCAGCGGCTTTAGATGCTGTTTTAGGCGACAGCGCAACGCCAGTTACAGCGACTTCGCGGGGATATCCGGCGCTGAGTAGTTCGCCATCAATGACCATCACAATTGCCGTACCGCCGCGCTGAGGTGGCGTTTCAAAACGGAAGCGGCTTTTATCGCCGGATGCAGCAACACCCCATTCCATATAGCCGGTAGTGGCGTTACGGCCTTTAGGGACAGCTAAATCACCTACTTTCGGGGATTCACCCGCTTTTACCGCCACACGGATCGGGCCATTTTCGACAATACCAATCGGGCAATTGATAGTGACCACGCCAATGCGCGTGTTGCTACCAAATCCCGGTGTGGCGGGCATATTGGAATGTGCAGTAACAGCAATACCGATGGCATCCGTAACATCACCATCATCAGGTAGAGCGACGCAGGTTGAATCATTACCGGAGGTAAGTTTCACCGCATCGCCCGGCGCAACTTCACCACCAGCGCGACGGGAGGTTACCCGAGCGGAGGAACGGAAAGACGGCAGCACCGCCAAATCACCCGGCAAGCCCGCGTCAAAATCGTCTTTAATCGTGGTCTGCATTATTTGCCTGCCTCTTTTTTGCCAAAGGTGCGAGCCAGATAATCCTGATGGGCTGACTTCTGAGCACCCTGCTCATCGGTGTTAACTGCTGCGCGGGGATTACGCGGGGTTTGTTCGAACTTCTTACCGCAGGCAACCAGCGCCATTGACAGCGCAACATCCACCTGCTCATCCGTCCAGCTATCCATGTTTACTTCAGGGTTTGCTTTACGAATGATGGCTTGTTTGACCAGATTGATATCGCCCAAGCTGTCGGTGTTGATGTTCAGGCGTTTAGCTGCTGCTTTCAGGTCATTTTCCTGACGACCATCAGCAACACCGCGCTCGTAGGCTTCATTGCTGGCTGAGTCCATATTTACAAGGCGGGTATTTGCTTTCAGCAGGTCGCCCTGTGTTTTGCTTAAATCAGTCGTAAGCGTTTGATTTTTCGCTTTGAGACTTTCAATTTCGGCTAACGCCTCTTCTAATTCCATCGGTTCACCGTCCAGATTGAATGTTGCAGTTTTTACCCGTGGGTTACGCACAATACTCAAATGGTTGTAATTAATACCCTTTTGCACTGTGTCAAACGTTTGCCCGTCCGGGGATAGTCCTGTTTCTTTTGGCTTTTCGTCGCACTGATACCCCGCCGAAGCACCCCGTAAACTTTTATCCTGCTGAATCAGTCGGATGGATTTCTCATCCTGAACCAGTGCGCGGGCGACAAGTTCATCTCCCTGACGCATAACAGCAGTAACAACCCCCGCAGAAACGGCCCGGTAGTTTTTGGACGTCACCAGACCATTGCGAGGATGTGACACCGTCACAGGCTTGCCGATTAAGGTATTCATTGAGTCCTGGTTAAACAATTCATCGGCTGAGCGGTACTCTTTAGCCGTGAATGCATCACCGCGCTTGCGGTCATAAACCAGTACGCCCGGACGGGCGATAGGGATATCAATCTGGAGATAACCTTCCGGGGTTATCTCCCATTGTTTGATGGCGTCAACGTTGACCTGTGTTTCTTGCAGCAATTTCTTTCTCCGCTTCTTCAACGTCCGACGCAGAGAACAACCATTCAGGGAAGCAGCGGCATAAATGCGGTTGCCCCGGATTCCCGTCCTGTGGCGGTCTGGTCGGCTCGTATGCCTTACCTTCGCGCTCAACATGCAATTTTCGCTCGCGTTCGTCTAACATCCCCCGCCAGCGGTATATTTTCATTCCGGCAATACGGGCGTTAGCTTCTTCCAGATTCCAGGCCTGATTACCTATCTCATTGCGGGCGACGTTGCGGGCTCGCCGATAGGGAATTTCCATTTCTGTTGCCAGTTTATCGGCGATATAGTCAACGCCCCGCCCCTCGCGTAATCCCTGCTGAACAACCTTAATTCCACGCTGTAGCGCCTCATCGGAGACGTTCTCCATACGCCCCATGCTCTCTGTGAGCCAGTCTGCTGTTTGCTCTAACAGCTTTTTATCGCCGTCATAGATATCAATGGATATCAGGTCAGCCATATTTTCGGTTGGCAGTTTGATACCCGGTGCCAAATCAATATCGGCTGCAGCGCGAACAATCAGCCGGAAATCGTCAACCGCCGAGTTAGCAAGCTGGGTATTTGCAGCGTCCATAGCCGGTAATGATGGAACCGTGCTCGCGGCTCTCATCGGATCCGTTAAGCTGGCGAGCGGCTTAGATATTGCCCCCGCTGTATCTGGTGTGGCTGATAGCCCTGTTTTCAGGTCAATAAGATTCACGCCATCGACGCGGAAACGCTGGTAATAGCTCTGGTAATACTCGTCAGTCAGGCCAAATTGACCATTTACAATAGCGGCCTGTACATCATCAGCGGCGCGGTTGATAACACGAAGGTAGGTATCTGGCTTTGAGCCGGTCACTCTGGCAAAGTCTTTAGCCAGACTGATTCCTGCCTGCCGCCTTACTTCACTGAATGCGTAGGCGGGAACGGCCCCAAACTCACCATCTTTCAACAGCGCCGGAATGGCTTTAAGGAATATTGATGCATCCGGCAAAAGTTCCTGAGCAACAGACCGGAGAAGCTTTTCCTGCTGCTCACGCGTCATGCGTGAATAATTTTTTCCGGCTTTCTTCTTTATATATACGCGCACTTTTTTGACCGTTGCGGCGGCGATGAAATCCCCCAGCAGGTCATCAACGGAAATATCTTTACCATCGGCGGCATCGGTATTGAGTACCGCGCCGGATTTACCGATTGCTCTGTATGTCTTTATGCAGGCATCGCGAACCCATTTACCAACAAGCCGGGCGTTATCGCCCAGCCTTTGAGCGTAAACCAGTTCGATAGCCAGCGGATACCCGGCGTCGTAACGTGGTTCACTCTTCGCCATTATTGGCCTCGTCGTTGTCTTCTTTGGTGCTATTCCGGTTCAGATTCTCGTTGTTCTGGTTCGAATCGTCGTCATTCTGGTCATCAATGGTGCCAGTTGCGGGCGGAGTAGTCGCAAGCATAACCACCGCTCCGGTTTCCTGTGCCGTGGCGCGGGCCTCTTCGCTGGTAATGGCTCGCATGGAATAGTAAAGCTGTGCTGTCTCCGCTCGTTTCTTGTCCCTGTCTACTTCGCGGTCTATTTGGCCCTGAGATTTATTCGGGACAAAATCAGCGCGGATCCCCGTATAGCGAAAAGCCAGCTTTTTCAGTGCCGGAATGATGTAATTGGTGTTGATATGAGAAACAAGGTTTTGCCATTGTGCATCGGCGCTGGTATCGCTGTTGGAAAGCCCGCCTTTACGCTCTGCCAGCATAGCTATGGGAAAACCCGTTTCGGCGCATACCAGCTTAATAGCCATATCAACAAGGTCGGCGGTTCCGGTCATGGTGGACTGTAGGCGGTTGATTTCCTCTTCATCGTCAATCGCGACCATATCATTTAACTGGCGGGTTGCCGCTATCCCTCCCAGCCTGCGGGCCGCTGCTGCCTCTCCTTTAGCCGTTTTCAGGTCTTCCGCTAAATCCTTCTTTTTATAGATATCCTGAACGGAAAGGGAAAGAATGCTGATTATTAGCTCATGCGAAAGACCCAGACGCTGTAACGCTGCATAAGGCTTACATAACAATGGTTCGCCAAATTCGATACCGACCATCGCGTAAATCGGTTGATAGTTTTTATCGCCAAAGAGAATCGAATCCTCCTGCTCAATAAACACTTCGCCACCGATGGGGCTTTTAAGCTGGATACGCCAGCCTTCCGGCAGGCCAAAAAATGGCGAATTATAGTCTGCAAACCAGTCGTTCGACGGGGTAATCCAGTGTGAGCCGTGGCAACGCACCCACTCTTCCCCCATAACCAGCACAGACCAGCCATGATGACGCTTTAGAATGGCGGCGCTTTCTACTACCTGCCACGCGCCCATTTCGTCAAAAATCTGCTGAATACGCTTTGAATCATCAGGATTTTCAGTAACTACGGTGAATCCGTTCAGCATTGCGGCAGCGACTGGTTCGCTGATAATGCGCCAGCCTATGCCGGATAGCTCCCCGGTCATTGCAGCCACCAGCGGAATCATCCCTTCTGCGGCGCGAGCCTTCATGCGGTTGGCTGTCGGTGAACTCATCCCCGCAGCACCCTTTGAGCTTGCCGCTGCGCTGGTCATCATACTGACATAGCCGTCAACATTGTAATTTGCTGGCTGCAAGCCCTCTTTCGTTAAAATTCCCTCAGTGGGAATCAAGCTGGTTTTGTTCGTCATTCGATAATTCCTGATTTCATACGTACCAGATGTGGGAATATGGCGTCAGCGTAGTCAGTGGACACGCCCAGCCGTTTTTTAACTTTTTTCTTCGCTTCAATAAGAATTTTGTCGTCAGGCGTGGTTTCCCACATGACGCCAGTAGAATCAGAAAGGATACGATCGAGATATCGACGCGGTATCTGGTCAGAAATCGCGAAAAGGCCATCAGGCGGCATAATGTCCGTCTCCATCCAGCGCACAGAGTCATTAACTGCATCCCGATACGCCCACCATGCCTGCGCTCGCAGATTGTGGAAGGTATCTTCGTTCGACCTCCCGCCGCGATATCTGGACTTTTTACGCAACACTTCGCCCTGAGCGACGAATTTACGAAACTCAATCTCTGAGTCTTCGTACTTGTTTAACTCGCCTTTAACACCAGAACCAACGCCGACAGAGTCGTAAATCAGGACGGTACAGCCTTCTTCCGTCGCCATCTTTAACGCCTGCTGTGCAAGCTGAACGGTGTCACGTGCCTGTAATCGCTCCATACGGTACAAAAAACGCCCGTCAAAGAACGACAATACCGAATCATCGTCGCCATCATCAGCAACATCGAGCACCGCCGTTTTAACGCCAGTTCGACACGCTTTCGCCAGCTTCGAATCTGGCGAAACAACTAACTTTTCAAGATGGCCACGGTTAACAACAGCACCGGGTAAATCACTGACCGGAACACCGTTCCAGATGTTGTCGTACTTGTCCGGGTAATACTTCAGCGTATAAAGCCGCTCTTTATCCAACGTCGAATTGAAATATGGGTTGTGATACCAGTTCACCTCCTCAATAAACCAGTCATCCTCTGCATTGAGAACGTATCTGACATAGGTTTCATCCCACGCAAAAGCCGGGTTGAAGGTAATCCATAGTTCAGCACCGTTACGGCGCAATGTCGGGGCCAGCGTTTCCCACGCTTCAGCCGAAATCGCGTGCGCTTCCTCCACCCAGCAAATGTCCACGCCTTCAATGGATTTAATGCTGTCGAGGTTTGACTGAAAGCCCAAAAACCGGAATTCAGCGCCGGATTTAGACTTGATACTGTTTTGAGTTATCGTGAATTCTGATTCATACCCCAGACGGCGTATCGTATCGCTGAGTAGCTTATGTGATGATGCGTCGATAGATTTTTGTACCCGACGCAAGCACAGAATGCGCAGGTCATATCGCACAGTTAGCTGAATCAGCGCTTCGGCAATCCTCCATGACTTACTGGAGCCACGACCGCCGCGCAGACATTTAACGCGGTGCGGTTTTGTCGTGAGCGAACGCATGACGCGCCGCCACTCTGCCATTTTCTTTTTCTCTGACAGCCAGTAGCGACGGCGCTCTAAATCATGCTCTGGTGCTATTTCAATCGCTGTCATCGCCGCCCATATCCCGGTAGATTTCGGTCAGTGTTTCTCTCGCGAGGCGCTTACCTTCGTCCGTTATCGGCTTGCTGATATCCACTCCGGCAAGCGTAAGGATCCGCGCGGCGAGATGTGACTTATCCAGCCCCTCAACCTGCCAGCCGTGCTTTGTTCTTTTGATGTTTTTAACAGCACGGGTATCAATTGCCGCCATGCGGCTACGGAACACCTCCGGTTCAAGCCTCATCTTCTCCAGCGCCTGCAATTCCAGCATTACCGCTGTTGCATCCGGCGCGCGGAAACGTGCTGACAGGTCAATTAGCGCCTCCTGACGCCCAACGATATCCGCTGCAATAATGTGCTTTTTGTAAACACTGACGGCCTGCTGTATTTCGTCGTTTTTGAGTAACTTCTCAGCCTGAAAATCATCGTTAAAGCCCTTGTAATCTCTGTTGCGCGACTTTGCATAGCTGAACCCCGGCGCTTCCCGCGCTTCAGCCACCAGCTTTGCAAATGCATCATCACGCCTGTTTATTTTTATTGTCACAATTCCCCCCTTGTGAGGCTTGCAGCGTATCGAGGAAAGAAGAGGATCAAAAACAGCGTTACCGCTGGCGTGTAGTACAAATAAAAAAAAGCCACTCCGGGGGCGGAATGGCTGAAATCACAAGGGTAATAACAAAGGCTTAAAGGTAACAGGCAATGCTTCCTGTCCGTGGCAGGTGCCATTATGGTTTTTTACCTGGTGGATTCAAAAGATGATGCGAGAGGTAACGCTAAAGAAAAGCCGCCCCCGAAGGAGCGGCGTTTAAAGGTGCTCAGGCCATGCCAGACAACCAGAAAGGCGGGGACGAATCCCCGCCCTGATTTAGCGACTCTCCTTAGCTTCGTAGGCAAACTTTGCCGCTACCTGCACACCTCCCTGACCTATGGACGCTTCGCAAAGCGTCCGGTTAAGGGCGGTATACGCCAGTAACGCCGCGATAAATATCGCGATAAACAAAAAAACTCCTTTGTAAAACAAAGTTGCCTCCGTCGCTTTTGGGAGGCTATAATCACGTTGTCACGCATGATTAAGAGGCCTCGTTGGTTAATGAAAATTGACCTTCGGGGCTTTCTTCTATCTGCCGCATGGTGACATGAGACAGACAGCCTCAAGCACCGGGCAGGATTATACCCATAAACAATCCCTTACCGCAAAAAACACCCCTTCTTACTTTCGTCTTATTTGTAGTTAATATAAGATAATCCCGCATCAGCAACGCTTGCTCAGCCACCAAAACCACAGGCATGTAAGCAGGTTTCCGATTGATATACCTAACGCCAGAGTAGCCGCAAAATCAGCATAGGACATAAGGATAGCCTCATGAGTTACAGTGATGTAGTGGCAACGATAGCGCTTTTTGTTTCGTTTATCGGCACTTTTGCCAGCGGTTACATCAGCTATCACTATGCTATCAAGGGCGAAAAGCGGAAAGAATTTAACTCTGTTGCAGACAGAGTAACGCTTTCACTTATGCAGCAACGAGACACTGCAACCAATGGAACATTCCCAAATGTGACGTTAGGTAAGACCGACCTTCACGCCCTTCTCATTGTCACCAAACACGCAGAACGGGCCGGGCTGCAAAAAGCCTTTTCCGACTATGAGGAGGTGTTAAAGTCTTGTGGAGAGTGGAAAGCCGGATTCTTTAGTTTCAAATCATCCGACGCATTGAAAGCCGCAATTGATGCCCTTCTCAAGTTTGCCGAGCGCAAATAAGACCTTGCTTCTAATTTGTAGTTGAAATAAGATCTATAAAGGTGCTCAAAACACCACAACCAGCGGACTATCACCCCGTCAGCGTGATTTTTTTGTACCCAGAATTTATGCTCTGGTAGCTACTGCTACGCGAGTGCTGAATTATGGGGTGGAGTGCGACGAATAGCAGGCCTCTCCGTCTGTGAATAAGTCCGCCGTCTGGTTGCGGTTTTGAGCTCCACCCCGCCCATCTCAAAAGTGGGTTTTCAGTCTCATAACCAGAGAGCACAAATCATGTCTACATTACTCACTATCCCTGACGCCGCTGAACTTGCAGTACATACCATGATGGCACTTAAAGCCGCTGGTTATGCAACTGCCGCTATGATTCCCGTTCACAAAAACGCCTCAAATGAAGTCGAAAAAACGGAAGTGACCGCGCCGGAAGTCTACGTAGCTCCCGGCAAGCAGTATGCCAACGCTCAGGAAGCGCTGGCGCATCTGGTGCGCGAACTGAAAAACCCGGAACGCGACAACTATAATGAAACGCTGGACTTTACTTTTGCATCACTGGCGCAACTGCTGGACATGCTACGCGAGCCCATCTATCAGCATGGCCTGATGCTCAAACAGGAGTTTGAGAAAGGTGACGAGCTTCCGCTGGAAATGGTGACAACCTTTATCCATATCCCAACCAGCACGGAAGTCTCTTTCCGGCTCCCGGCCTTCATCAAAGAAGATAAGCGGCTTGATGAATGCCAGCGTGTCGGCGCGTCCTTCACCTATTTTCGCCGCTATGGTCTGCGTCAGGCGCTCGATATTACTGATGGTGATGACGATATCGACCAGGCAGACAGTAAACGCGAGCGCCGTAAGGCCCGCTCTCTGAACAGTAGCCGCAAATGGAAGCCGACCAAATCAGATCGCACTAAAGCGGAATCCATCCTGAATATGCTGGTCGCGGCTGGTGAATTCACTGGCAGCGCAGTAATCGCCCAGGCTAAAGCCCGGAACCCGTTTTTGCGTACACCGTCAGAAGTTGCAGAGGATGTTATCCATTCCCGCGACAATGCCAAAGACGATGACGCAATGGCCCGCGACACTGTGTTGCGCTATGGCCTGACGGATGAGCACTGGCAGAGTTTCTACAAACAGGATGGGTTCTTTAAGGTAGACGGTGACGAACTTATAGACACCAGAACCGGCGAGCACGTCAGCGCTGAAGTCGCTATGGATATTGCGGAATCTCTTTCTTCTGTTGCGATTTCCAGTGCGGATTCAAACGATGTACATGATACCCGCGATATGTCAGCGCCAGTCGCCCGGACTTTTATTCCTGACTGCACCCCACTTGATGACGATGAAGAGGCTTTTGTTGCCGCCGTTGAAGCAGGCCACGATTCGGAAATTATCGAAATCGCTATGCGTCAGATGGAAGTTCATGTGTCGCATGGTCTGGATATGCGCTCAGTACACAGCGACACAAGCTATCACCGCCGTAACTGGTATAACGCCTGTCGTGAATTCTACACGCTGGCGCTGATGCGTGGTGATGTGAACTTTGAAGCGCTGGCAAATCCTGAAATGAAAGTTGCTCGCACCATCATGAACATCGTCGGCGCTGACGGCGATAACGAGGCCAGCGAATCCGCCATTTCAGACGCACAAGCGCAACTCATCGTCGATGCGATGCAACAAAAGGTCGATATTGCGCAGGAAATTGCGACAGGTAACGCTGACACAGATATCAAGCTGCAACAGCTTCATGAAATTGCGCGTCGCTGCGATGCGTACACTGCTGGCTATATCGAAACTCTAATCCTTCATGTTGAAAATGGTGGCTTCAACAGTGAAATTCCGGCGTATGTCCCTGAATCTGACCTTCCTTACTAATATGCGGGGTTCTCAACATGAAAACCGCACAGGAAAAGTTACAACGTCACGTTGAAAAACAGCGTGAGTATCAGCAGCGGGCCATTGCCCGCCAGCGTGAGCAACAGGCAGATCCAGAATGGCGTCAGGCTCAGTACGAAAAACAGCGGAAACGACAATCCCGCTATATTGAACGGGCAAAAAATAAACCGTGTGCGCGTGGTTTGAAAGGACGAACGCCCCGCGCTGCTGAACGCTCACTAATGGACAAAATCGGCGCTCTACCCTGTATTGCCTGTTATGTTCACGGGATTATTAACGATGTGGTCAGCCTGCATCATATCGATGGGAGAACCTCAGCAGGCGCACACGCTCGCGTATTGCCACTGTGTGACCATCACCACCAGCACGCAGCACCAGCAACAATACGCGCTGTTTATGCCTGGCTGATTCCGGTTCATGCTGATGGAACATGCGGAGGAAAATCCGCATTTGAGGTTCTAAACGGCACTCAGGACTATTTATACGCCCAATGCCTTGAAATGATAGCCTGACACTCTCACAACGCCGCCACGCTCCATCTGGCGGCGTTACCGCTCGCCCGGTTTCTGTATCATCCCTTCCCCATCCGGTTAAATCGCACCTGTTGATAACTAAGAGGTGCTTATGTCCGAAAATAATTATGGTGCGCTGATGATGAAGACGGCACTCAGCGCTGATGTTCATCTTGATGAGTTAACGCTTCCCGGTATTTATCCGGTCGAACCTGGAAACCCCACTTCCCCGGATCCGAATGGAGGTATATTAACAATTCACTCAGGCTTGGATAAACGTCGTTCATTCTCATCTGATGCTATCATTTACGCATCTTCAACACTGAATTCAACCACTCTCCTGTGGAGTCAATGGGCTTGCCCGTTATCTCGCCTTAACCCCGGAAAAGATATTGCTGAAGATGGCAACATAAAAACCTTTTTAAGTAACATGCTTCTTAGCTCTCCTGATTATGGTGCTAACCTTATCGCCGGGGCAAGACGTTACTTCCGGGTTACTGATTACCCCGGAGGGGTTCCAGATTCTAAACTATCACGCAACAGCGATGGGACGTTAAACATAGCCATAAATACCAATAATACATCCGCAATTAAGGCTGCGTTAATGGATGCGCAGGCTGTGAATGGCGTCGTGTTTTTCCCTTCTCCTGAAAATGGTCTGGCATACTATTTTGATGAGACAATTTCTCCAGCGGTAACTGTTGCAAATCTTTGGCGTGGGGCTTCTTTGCTTGGTGAGGGTAAAACAGCCACCAAACTGATATTTGGCGGCGGTGATAAGCCCGCCATACATGTTAAAGGAACTTCCGGATGGCCTACCAATATATTTTTGCAGGGGATATCACTTTATTCTGCTAATGATTTCGTAGGCGAAGGCTGGAAGCTTCAGGGGATTACCGGAATTCGATTATCTGATTTTGCTGCTTATCGGTTCGGTGACGGCGGTTTATCTTTTTCAAACGGTTCAGCGTCAGGCATCTTCACAGAATTTAATATTATTGAAGATGGCTGGTTAGAGAATTGCAAAACAAACAATAAATTCAGAAAAGACGGTGGAGATGGTTCATTTCATGGCATCACTCTACGAAACATCATAAGCAATAACCTACCCGGTCAGTCTGGGCTTGATATAGGGGAAGGTTGCGTTATCTATAATGCCGACTGGAATCAAGTTACCTTCTTCGGCGCTACAGGTGTTATGTGGATAAAAAATAATGGTACACGCACAGGCTTTGAAACTCTCTATTTTGAAGGCGACGGGGAGATTCAAAACAATGTTTGGTGGAATACCGCTGGATTCTGGCGAATCCAGAACTCAACAGGAAAAATCAATGACACATCAGCAGTGCCATTCACAAACGAAAGTTACATAACTCCAACAGCGCCCGTTGATCCGAACTTTGCAGCAGCCGGATTCAACAAAATCCTTTCAACTTCACCTCCTGCTGTCGGTCAATCATTCAGGGATATCGTGAGAGTACAGGGGGAAAACTCAGAGGGAATTGGCATTATAGGTTATGGTAGCGGCGATTTTGAAAAGCAGGGTTTAGCTATTTTAAGTCAGGCTGACGGGGCGGGCTTTAATGGCATCAGCATGAGATACCTTCTTCATCTTAACGGTTTAAAATCATTCCGTCCTAACTTTAGCATGTCTTACGCTGGCGGAGTTGCTCAACTCAGTATAAATTCAAATGGTCGTGCCTCTGGCGTTATGGGGCGTAGAACTTCGGGTACAATAAGCGCAAATGCATCTGAGCAGACCATTACTACCAGCGGACTGTATTTCCCGGAATCTGCATTCCCGGCGCTTGTGACGTTTCTATTTAAATCAAATGATAATGGCGTCATTTATTCCGCGTTGTATGCCGGAGCATCTTCTCCCGTTGGAATCACCAATATGAAACTTGTAGCAACCTTAATTGATACGGACATAAATGCAAGCTTTAACCCGCCAGACTCAATCACAGTCAATACTGCTGGCAATATGTCATTTTCCTTTAAAACGGCAGTTCCATTAACGTTTACCATTACGATACTAGGCATAGGGGCATACTAATGATTATCGTTGAATACAATCTAAAAAATGGCATTTCTCTTGATAATGCTTGCGTAATTTTAAAAACTGTAATTCTTAACTCACATACAGTGACGTTAAAAAACGCTGATGGAGAGGAAGTTACATCAGAACAGAAGGACATCTCTTGCTCATTCTTCGTATACGCCTCATCGCGAGCATATGAGAGCGGCAAGCCATATGTGGAAGTCATTGAGTCAGTGTATCCTTATGATGAATCTAAGGATATTGAGGCCCAAGCCTATGAGAATTTCAAGAATGATGCTCATTTAGCAATTGTCACTGATTAAAATTCATCTTAAAAAGATAAGCCCTTTTCGGCTTATCTTTTTTTACCCCGATGCACCTCCCATACAGAAATATTAATCGACTCGCAAAAGCCAGAGAGGAATTCAAGACTTGACCATTCTCTTATCCCTCCCCTTGCTGCCTCTACAAATATCACAGCATCACCACTTCTGTGCATTCCGCACAATTGCCACCTGTTGTTGCTTGTTCTGGTTGCTATGACTCGCGAAAACATGCCGCTTTCGTAGAAGTCTTTAAATGCTGGTTTTTTACGCGCCGTCGCTTTCATAAAAGGCAAACCCCCGAATTGTTGATAACAAACCGGGGAAATGTTGACACAAATTAAGAGAATGCGTTTTTTATTTCTGAGCGGTCACGACGCCTGCGCAATATCTCTGGCAGAAGGGAGCGGGTTACTGTAGACCATTCCACTGATAATTGGCGCTTTATCCATCTGGTTTTCATTAATGCGCTTCAGAGTTACGGATAGCGCCCTGCTTGTTTCCTGATTGGTCAGCGGCTGTGTTGACAGTAGAATCACGGTTAATGGGATGACAACCATTCCAGACTGCTCCAGAAATCTGCGTTTGCCTCCCAACCTGTAAACTGGTGTAACGCCGGAAACAGCCAACCCCATAAAGTTTGTCGGTATTGCATCTGTAACAGTTTTAGCCGGGCAAAAAATCACAGCTTTATCAAAGCCGGTCGCCGTTAACTCTAATGCTGACAAGTCAGGGGGCGTCGATTCTGGTGCATTCTCGCCGTGAAATATCTCCAGATTGCACACAACGCGTTGTAACGGGTTCTGAAATTTAAGTGACCATTCGCCAGCCAGCAGCCCACCAAACACGTCAATGGTGTGCTGAGGATACGGAATACCATTTATCGGTGCACTACTCCCCCTGACCTCAGCAGGAAGAACCCAATCAGGGACTACAGCGGAGTCTGCAATCTGTGCTTTCTCAAGGTCTGATATCGCAATTAGCTCATCTGGTGTTAATGCCATTATTTCCCCTTAGCCGTAAGAAGCTGGTCAATGTATACCGCCTGCGCATACAGGTCGTTAAAAATGAAGTTAAGCTCCGCCACGTCAACCGGATCCCCTTCAATCAATTTTCCGCCTGCATTGATGTAAGTCGGCGCAAAGCCATCAGCCTGTTTTGCTGCCGATGGTTGTTTTTTGCTCGGATAAATGCCGCCACTTACAGGATAATTACGAGCAACGGTCGAAAATGTATTCATGGCGCTTCTACCCTGGCTAAAAGCTCCTGATATTTTTTATACAGGTCGTTAAGGATGTAATTCATTACCTGAGCGCTTATTCCGTCACCAAACACCAGATTGCCATTTACATCAAAGTAGGTCGGCGCGAACCCGGTAGCCTGCATTTCTTCTGATGGCTCTTGCTTGTTTGGAATATCAGCACCACCTTGCCCCGCGTAAGTTTTGTCAGTATTAGCCCAGCTATCCATTTGTCACCTTCATCTTTTTGACTGTTACAAGCGTGTTGAATGGCTCCATAAGCTCATTCCCGTTAATCGTTTTCGTACCCTCTATCCGCGTCAACAGGGACTTTGTCGCGGTGACACGGATCCCTTTAGTTGCTGTAGCCATCACTGTTTTTTGCGTCCTCTCATACTTGATGCCGCCCCACACAGCCGGAAACGCATTACCGGGAAACATTGGCGCGTGGTGGGTTAGCTTGACGTTAGGAGGTGTTGCAGCGCTGTATATATCTCCGGCAAAGGTTGCCGCAACCAGTGTTTCCGGTAGTTCGATATCTGGAGCCATCGCCCCACACTGGACGAAAACAGCGCGTAGTGGTACGCGGTTAAAAGCCGCACCTACAGCGCCTGTAGATAGCCCTACGCGGTTCAGACGCAACCATGTAAGGCTATAGGCTAACTGGATGAATCCCCCGACAGCGCGGCGTGACTGAAGCGAAACAGATTGCGTCCCTGCTCCCTGCAAGAGAGCTATTCTGTAACTATCATCGTCGCGGCCCTCTCGCGGTATAGCGAACCTCTCCCCCCATGCATCAAGCAAAAGGCCAGAAGAATCTGTAATTGAGAAACCCTTTTTCAGATAGTCCAGTGCATCAACCATGCCCTGCTGGTTGGCCTTGATCCCGGAAACGAGGTCGATATTTTTCTGTAATCTGACCTTTGAGGTAAGGCGTTCAGTTGCCAGTTGACCCGGTTTTTTAAATGATGGTTCCATTATGACACCACCACAGAAGTAGAATCCGTAACCGCAACAACGCCGCTACTTATGGGGACGGTTTTTCCTGACGGGGATTCGGAAGTACCGACAGTTACGGTAACGTCCGTCATCGTCGGAAAAGCCGTAACCAAACGGGCAGATATTTGACCCGCGAAAACGTCACGGCCCATTTCAAGCTGAGAGAAATAGCCAGTGATAACGCTTTTAGCTACGCTCTCGTAATCGTCTGGCTTGCCTGTTGTCTCAGCGTCCCATGTATCACCGGAAACGGAAACATAGACAAGTTGGAAGCTCTGGCGAGTGAAATACACCGTTTCGGTCGTTGTGCCGTCAGTTGCTGTACCCGATGTGTTGCCGTAGAACCCACACTCAGCCGCTGCCGCATCATAAATGGCCTGCGCTATCGCGTCGCTATCACCACCAGCAACAAACACCTGAACAGACTTACCCGGCAGGCCATCAGAATCTGTCTCAATTCCCCGGTTAGTATTAACCGTGACGTAACTCACACCAGCAACCGCTAGTACGGCATTTTTTATGCCCGGTCTTGATGCGCTGACATTCTTTCGCCCTGCCTCCGCTGCTTCGAAAAGACGCTCTCTGTACTGCTCATCATCTTCAATTTCAAAGCCTTTACTGCCGTTGGCGAGAATCAGAATGTCATCTGTTGCCACATAGCCGAACCGAACATCAGGAAACTCCGTATCGCTGTCATACCATGTAGTTGCGGGCATTCCTGTACGAACGATGGAAAAAACATCATCAGAAAATGAAAACTGGATGAGCGATTTACCATCCGCTGCATAAAGCAACAACCCGTATTCTGTTGAATATGTGGTTACTGACGTATCAGCGGCGGCAATGATGGGATACAGCCTGGATAAAATCGAATCAGACGTATCGCCTGTCTGGTACTGCGTTGAATATGGCTTACCGTTGATGGATATGGTGAAGGTATTTCCCGTGGTGATAGCATCAGGCTTAACCTCCAGTACAAACCCGGCAGCACTTTTACCATTGGCCTGAATATTGCCTGACGGCGACCAGTCACCAGAAATACCGGAGATAGTGAAAGTCTCACCAGACGCGATTACCTGCCCTGAAGCCAGCAGGTAAACCACATCGGCAGATGAACGGGTTAAGCCATAGCGAGGAAGCGTGAACCCCTCTCCGATGCCGTCAAGCTGGATGCCTTCACCTGATGAAATGAAGAAACCAGCAAACGTCCAGCCGATGGCCTCTACGATATTCAGGTCATTTTCAGCGACAACCGCCATAACCTGACCAATCAGGGAATCACCGTCCGGGCTAATATCCCCCAGCAGGTCGCGCAATTTCTGGTAAATGTCGCCGCGTAGCTCTGGCAGTCTGGCACCGTGCCAGCCGCCATCATTAATTAATTCCACTCGTTACCTCCGTACTATCGGCTCCGACATAAACCGCAAAGCGGATCGTGTAATCCCCCTTAACGTCATTGATGGTTGTAGTTCTGGCATCGGTCACGCCAGTGGTGCGCCGTGCCTCTGCGTTAATCATGTTGGAGACAATCGAAACCGGCAGACGTGACGCCATAATGCCAGGCAACCACGGCAACCCCTGAGTTTCATCAAGCCACCACTCGCCGCGATTAGTACCTACGCGGATTTCAGCCTGCTGTGCAATGCCATCAATGCCACCATCAAGCACCAAATCGCCGTTGCGGAGAATGACTCCGCTTTCATCCTGCATAATGTCCAGCATCAGTAATTCATCCCCTCAACAAATGCCAGCTTTGAAACCCATACGAGGCAACGGCTAGTGCCTACAGCCTCGACTCGCTGAACCTCGCCAACAGGGATAATGCGCCGCCCTCTGCATGTTGGCATTACCAGCGTCAGAGAGTCGCCAGCCTGCGGCCTCTCAGCCGAAATAAAACAGCCCTTTAAACCCTGTCGATACTGAGTTGTTGTGATGTTCATTCGGTGTGCATCCATTTTTCAACATGGACGACCGTCACAGCAGAATTCAGCGACTCGATATCCAGCAGGTCATCAAGGTCAAATCCTTCACCTGCATCATTTAACATTTGCGCCATCGCTGCTTGATGCGGGAATTCAAACGGCAAATCGCTGTAAAATGGCATGTACTGGTCTTTGCTCTCCCTGCACGTCGCCATGACCATATACAGCGGCGCGTTAATCAGGGGGATGCACTCGATATGCTCAACGACAAGCCCGGTTCGCTCAGTGATATTGATAATCTCGCCTTTTCCGATGGTTGTGCTGTAGTCACCCGCCATCAGAAAGCCACCGTTAGAAAGCGCGATTTGTGCCGCATGGTCATTTAATTTCATGGTTTTTTCCTTATGTCGGGGCGTCGGTCTGACTGCCCTCACCGTTTTCTTTATGCGTGTGAGAATTGAAGGACTTTCCGCCGCTAATGTGGTCAGCGGCTTTGCTATCGCCGGTTATGGTGACGTTGCCGCCAAAGTCAGCATCGCCGCCACCTTCTGCGCCCTGACTGATGGATCCAGAAATCGTCAAATTCCCGTTTATGGTTGTCATTGGCGCTGTCATATCGATACCGCCCGGCGCGTTAACGGTCATTTTGTCGCCCGTAAACTCGAAAGTTGCGCCTTGCCCGGTATCGCCCTTAATGCTTCCGTCATCCCATTCAATAAAGGCGCTACCGCTGAATATTCTTAACCCTGCCTCATCCGGCATCTGGTGGCTGGCAACGTCTGAAAATCCACATATAGCGATGGCACTTGAAATGGTCTTATGGTCTGGCTCGTCGCCGTCACCATGCGAAAGAGCAATAAGAAGACATTCATCCCCCGGAGAAACTCGCCCGCTAACACCTGATTTACCGCTATCCCAGACAAGCGAAACTAAACGAACGTTTTCAACAGCCGGATAAGCAATCGGCTCCGAGTTGTCACCGAATATGCGTTTTGGGGATGGCTGGACAGTTGCCCGCCCGCTGCTGACAGAAACAATCGTTGCCTCAAGCGAAAAAAGCGCTGAATTAAGCGCCTGCTCAACAATGGCCTGAATCTGGCTACCGGCTCTCATGCTATGATGCCCTCCCATGACGATGACCACGCCTGACGGTCGCGGGTGCTAAAGCGATGGGAAATTTTCTTCACAATAACCATCCAGCCTTCTCCCATCGATGGAGACGAAAGCTCTACCTGCTCGCCAATCTCAACCCCGCCATAAAGCAATGATTCCCACGTAACAGCCTCAATAACCCCCATCTGGCGGCGAGCACCTTTTGAGTAGTCAACTTGTGAGCCCTTCGGGGGCCAGACATAGGTAGTTATGCTTTTGTCGTGCTTCTTCTGGATCTGCTCTTTTTCGGAAGGGTTCTTTTTCTTCGTGCGTTTCGGGGAGTGAATCTTCAGAAGTGGCGCACCAAGCAGGCCCGTTTCAGGGGAGAAAACAGCAGCGCCAGTAAGAATTGAATCACCGGCAGTGACCACAATTGACTGATACTGAAGCGACCAGTTGGCATTAACTGGCTTGCAAAGGCTGGTCAACACATCACGGGACAATGCCGCAGCGCTGACACTTTTAGCCAGGGTAAGAGAGGAAGCTGATTTAGAGAACTGACAACCCAGCCCCATATCGGACGCTACCTGTAAAACAGCATCTTTAAGGCTCTGGCCTTTGCGAAACGTGCGCGATGTGACGCTGGCCCGAAATGGAATCAGCGCCTCATAGATTTTCATTTTCAGGCCGTATACCTCATTGGGCTTGATGGTCACGGCGCTGATAAGTTCGCCCTGAAACAGGGTGAACATTCCTTCATCTATATAGCCAGCAGCAACACTGAAGGTTGACCCAGCCTGAGCGATGGCGTTCTGCGTCTGTGGTGTTAACCCCCATAACGTTAAATCAGCCTCGTTTGGCTCTTTTTCATCGTCACGCACAGACGAGAAATCAACGTCCACATCAGTAATGTGGATCGTCTCTCCATCTGTGCAGTTAACGGTTATTTCGAACTGACGCCCGTAAGCCATGAAGTTCACCTCCTTTATATAGAGGTGATTTAAAGGCAATGGCCTGACTAATTACAGAAACGGCTCCAGCGGTAATGTGTGTCAATATTATGCGCAAGGCTAAATCTGTGGATAAGTAGCAACAAACTACCTACCTGCACGATTTAAGTTAGTGGTCAATATCGCCCCAACCCCGCTTCACCACTCATTTTCAATGTGGATAACATTTAACGTGCCAACATGAATGTTTGATATTTGTTGCTTTTGTTATGCTCAGTTTTAACGCAATGAATATGTAACAGAGCGAACATAACTGAACGGTCAAATATTTAACCGTTATCAAACATCAGTGAAAAGTGATAGATTCCTGCAATCGCTGGTGGAAACAAGCCTGAGAGTGAATTTATATTTCTCCCTGCCCCACATGCTTATGCTTTCCCTCTTTCTGCCAACTCATAACAAAACCATGTCAATACGTTAAAGCAACTGGTCAGATGAGATTGCAGAAACATTTCCGGTAAATAAAACAATATTTTCCATCTAAAAAGACGTAACCTATTGATTTCAATATTCATAACAAAAGTGGTAGATGTTCGGCTTTGTTTCCCGCTGAAACATTTTTTAATGAAATGGCAGTAACCGCCTTCTTTTTGGCCTTTTTTACATGCCTGCTCAGAATGTCCAACCTTATACATCCGTTTGCTTCACAGCTATAACCGCATGATTAGAATAATTATTTTTTTACTTAAAAATTTTTAATTTCCCACATCGCAAAAACGCAAGGTATTGACGCCAAAAACTGAACAACTTCCGAATGAAAAACAACCAAAATAACATAACGCATTGAATATTATGAATTAAATTTATTTTTGATCTTTTTGCATAAAACTAGATGTTTGTCATTTACTTAAACATCATTTCGTGATGCCTATAAAATTATCCACATAACATTTATTTAACACATAAGTCACATGATTTAACGTGGCTTATGTTGATTTTGCGTTAATTGATATTTAACTTTTCATTTACATTATTTATAGTGCAATGTTCAGGCATAAAAAAACCCGGCATATGCCGGGCTCGTTTTTGTGGTCTGCGTTCAGACCATGCTACTGAATGCCGTTTCCACTTCTGACGGGCTAAGCGTCGCAATATCCTGATAAAGAGAAATCGCCTCCTGTGTGGTTTTCCTTCCGCCCATCAAAATCTTATCACCACTAAGGCTAATCATTTCCACACGGTAAATATCAGGTTTTGCTTTTAAATTAGTGCGTAGCTGAAGCAATTTAAACTGACAACCTTTCGGATACTTCTTTTGATACATAACATCATTATCTTTTATCGCTAAATTAACCATGTCTTACCCTTTAACCTGTAAATATTCTTCAATCGAATTGTTTAAAACTTTCCTCATTGCCGCAAACGGTGGAGATTGCAAGTAAACACTCGGGACGTCCTTCACCGCGTGATTTAATATCAATTCTGTTGCAAGATAATCCTCACCACGCACAGCAGCGGATGTTCTGAATAATTTTCGTAAATCATGGCAGCGCCATTTAATCCCGGCGCGGGAAATCTTCGTTACAAGCGTGTTGTACTTTATTTCTGACTCACCTATCACGCTTAGCCACCCCTCGATTAAAGGAATGTATTTAACTGGCAAAGGTAAAAGCAAATCGGAGTGAGTTTTAGTCTCCCGGTCAGGAACAAACAACTTCCCACCTGAAATAATTGATGATGGAGATAGTGAAAGCGTTTCTGTTGCCCTCATCCCAAAACACAGCATCATACGGGCTGCGGCCCTGTATGGATCCCGCAAAGACTCAATATCGCGCACTACCGTAGAATACTCGTCAACGCTTACGCGGGCTGGCCTGCTCAATGCCCTGTGACGCTTTATCCGCTTTCCTATAGCTCTTGCCGCTGTACGCATGGCATCAAGCATCCTGCCCAAAGAGCCCGGCGCGGCTGGTTTGAATTTAATATCAGCATGAATCACCCAGGCTACAACAGCCGCAACGCAATCGATGCGCTGGCGAACCGTAGACGCCGCCAGCCCATTATCAATGCAACGGTCGGCGTATCTTACCCACGTGTCAGGTACGCTTGCAGCGCGTACCCCAAGAGATAAAACAGGCTCCAGCATACGGACGGCGTGACGTTCATTAATAATTGTTTTCTCACGCAAACTGACCGCCTGAGCGCGGCGGTCAACCATTATCAGTAAATCACTGAGCATCCTTACCCCCTGACAGCCAGCGCTGTACGGATGGCATTTGCAACAGCAGCATAAAATGCAGAATCTTCATACTCCTGCTGTCCGGCCCATTCAAATATGACGGCGGTAAACTTCATATTGCTGATGATGGTCGATGTTGCATCGCTGCGGGTATAAAGCGAAACCCAAACCCCCGGCTTCACAACCTTACTCTTTACTACACCCAGCGCCGGAATCACGCCCCTGATGGCTGAAGCATGACGTTTAGCGGTATCTTTGTTCACTCCCTCCCGCTCGCTGCGTTCTGCCACCAGCCTTAACCCTTCTTCTATCAAGTCACGCGACAAACGGCGCTCGCTTCTTTTGGTCTTAATTTTGTCCATTTGAATCACCTTTTATTATCATCCAGGCTGTTGCGTTAGGACTTAAACGCACTTCAGTAACTAAACCACGTGAGGCCATATTCTTTAGCTTTTGGCGAACGTCATACTGAAGAATTACCTTGTCAGGATGTGCGCGGCATACAGCCTCACGTATGAAGCTGGTATGCATTTTCTGGTTTTTTAATTCAGGGCTAGACCATCTCTGGAAAGCCTCGATAATGTCTTTATCTGTAATGATGTAACGGCGCATTAATTCCCCGAGGAAAAGTAATAAATAGCGACTGAAATAGCAGGCAACCAGAAAAATATTACACAGAACAAACAAGCCCACACGGTTACACGCCAAAAACCACGATAATTAGTATCTTCAATGTGCTCTCTGGTTAATTTGCTAGTCATATGTCCGCCCCGCATCTTCCACAGCGTTCACGTCCGCTCATATCGTAATAAGTAGCGCCGTCGTGCTTACAGTCTGTCCACTCAGAAAGCTCAGACTCCAACTCTGCAACGCGGGCCAACGCACCTTCAAGTAGGTTTTCAATGTCTGATGTATATTCAAGTGACGCCTGTTTTGCGGGAAGAGAGTCTCTTCCTAATGTTGTCTGTGCTTGGCAATAAAGGAAATAGACGCCATCCGGCAACTTATGTGCCACAGATGAATAAGCCAATGCGAACTTATGACCGTCCGCCCTCCCGCTTTGGACGTCCAGTGTAGCCACAGGCCCGCTGCCCACTGTTTCCCGCTTAACACTCAGCAGGACATAACCCGGCATCCATTCTCCAACGTCAGCAATATGGGTGATTGTGGCATTGATAAACTCTCCCGTGCTGTGACAGCTACCGCGTAGTGTCTCCAGCAGGTGGAGTCTATCGCCAACACGATAATCACGGTCATTTTTGCGTAGCTCTGCTCGTTTAACTCCAGTACAGACAGCAGAAAAGAATTCAGGGAAAATTTTCAATTCGTGAGTGATTGGCTCTCTGATTAACTGGCTATTGGTCATTTTTCTGCCCTTTCCTCTGTGATTGGAAAATCAATACCAATGCGCAACACTGCGGCTGTATTGAAAATAAGCCCCAGACGTGGAGTTGCCTCCAGCCCCTCAATGCGCCGGATAGTGGATCGCATAACTGAAACCAACGTGGCAAATTCGGTTTTATCCATGCCTAACTCACGGCGCAAAGCACCGCTAATAAGCAGGTCTGTTAACTGTCCGATGGTCATGCGGCGCTTTTCTGCCATGACCTTTTTTACTGTTTCATTCGACATAAAAGCCCCTTATGTAATGCTTACTACGTACTGGTTATCACCCAATTTGAAAGCGTGAATGGCGGTTCGTGATGCAACCCAACCATCATCACCGCGCAAAAGTAACGGGATTGTTTGCCCTCTGTTAATGAGTCTCTCAATTGCTCCGGCTGCGCTTATATCGCTTTCGGTATTAATAGCTATAGCTCGCTGCTTACCTCTACAAATGTCGATCTTTTCAGATCCACTCAAATATTTAGTTATCGTCACCTGCCTAATTTCGACAGGGTTTAAAATGAGGTTTTCAATTGCGTGTTTATTGGTTACACGATGCGGATTTTTATAGATAACCTCTCCGGTAATGCTTCCGTTAGCCATTAACCAGACGATATCTTTTAGCAGATAATGATTTCCCTGAATTAATACATGTTCTTCACCTTCCCGGATACGGATATATGCTGGGGTTCCCTTCTCACCCATTCCTTTGCGTGATTTGCGTAATAACTGACCATCACGGTATTCGAAAAGCTCATGACATTTGTGATAAAGCCATGCCTGATTTGTTTCATCGCCAGTATGACCAGCCTCATTGATGATATCGGCAAATGGCGCAACATCACCCTCAGCAATGGCTCTAAGCGCGGCTCTCATAACATCGGGGAAAAGAATCTCCTGACTGGTGATTCTTTCCTGTGCCCGATGATACATATCTTCATCACCACGAAACTGAATGACTTTCTGGTTTTTTTTCATTTTTAATTCTCAATAAGTTGAGGTGCTACATACACCCCTGTGCTCAATGCACTATGGAAAGCATTAGCCAATCGACAGGCGTTTATTTCCTCTTTAGTCATTGCTGGTCGAGGTTTTACAGCCTTCTTCTTCTCCGGCCTTACCGATTTGAGAGCGCGAGTAATAGCCCCGCTAACAAAAAAATTCTTCTGCGCGTTCTTCAGGTGATACAAATATTTTCCCGTTGCCTGACATTTGATCTTCTCAATTTCTACGTATGGCGAACGAAACATATTCCAAATTCTGCGGGCGATGTTCTTTGCTGTTTGTTTTTTAAATTTGGCGTTTACTTCCTCCCTAATTTGACTCATAGACAGCCTGCGACCCTGCATTATTTTGACAAGGTCTTTAGCGGTTACATTGCGCTTCAGGTTGCTATAGGCCAGCAGGAGAGATTCGCGGAAATACTGACGCGCCGAACCACCGAAGGTATCAGCGCCCTTTCTTGCCAGTTCCCACGCATGACGAAATACCAGAGCAAAATCGCGCATGATGCCCCCTATGCGTGTTTAGTTAGGATTTTCGGATGTGTGGCAATGAATATGCCGTGATTTTCTCCATGCGGCGCTACGTGAAAAAACATGCCGCGACGGGAAATTTCAGAGAGGATTTTTGCGATTCGCTCAGGTAGAGCCTGAACATTTTGACGCGGGGAAATACTGGAGACTTCATCACCGAAAAGATGAGCGACGTTATCGCCCTCACCTAATCGGTAACAAATCAGGAGTAAAGCACTAACAACATGCTGTGTATTGCTGGTTTTGGTTAACTTTACGCCAAAAATAGCCATGATATTTACCCACTAAAATTGTGGTTACTTCATCATGGCCTTTTGCAATGTATATTATGTTAAATGGTATTTGGGAGGCCGTGTTGCCACAATTCGCCCCAGTACCCATATCGCCCAACGAACCGGGATTATTCAAATCATTCCAGTCTCTAAAGAACTAACACCATCTTGTCATCCACCTGCCGCCGCAACGCCTGGATATAGCCCCTCCCGTCACGCGCAGTTTCACTCGGATCAGCACCGTGCAATAACGCATCACAAATTTTGTTGCTCCCTGTGAAAGTATGCCCGTCTTAGTTCCACGCACTTTTTTGAGAGTCTGGGTTAATCCAGTAACTTCATTTCCAGAGCCCGACTCATGGCTTGCGTACGACTACTGACTTTGAGCTTGGCGTAGATGTTCTTGATGTGCCATTTCACCGTCTCAGTAGAGATAGTCAAGGAGCGAGCGATTTCTTTGTTCATCTGACCGTCAGCAATGAGCTGCAATATCTGCTGCTCTCGCTCACTGAGATCCAGGTTAACATCAAGATTTTCACGCTGAATCCGCTTGCCTTCAGACTGGCTTCCTTTGCCGGGCCAAAGAGCATCCCCTTCGCTGGCTGCCGAGGTTTCGCGCACACGGACAAGCAGAGGCTGCAATGTCTCGCCAGCATCAAGAAAAATTCGTTTGAGATGCTGTTGTGCCGCTAATTGCTGGGCGGGCTGCAATGCAGCCACGGCAGCCGCGTTTTCGCCACTATTCCACAAGGATAATGACCATAGCGTACGAAGACGCGCTGCGGATAGCCGGTCGCCCCGACGCTCCTGCTCAGTCACGAGTTCACCCAGTAAAAGGCTGGCTTGTGGGGCCTGGCCTGACGCCAGAAGAAGGCGGCTGCGGCTGACGATTGCATACTGAGCTATTGCGCGTTGACAAGGATTTTCGGCATCAATTGTGGCACGGGCCGCCAGTTGTTCAAGTTGCCGTTGCAGCTGCTCTGCGCCTGGATAATTCGCGCGCTGCAGGCGCACCCTCGCCTGCTCTGCTAACAATAAAGCCTGCGGCCGTTGCCATCCGCGAGACACCGCAAGTCGCTGCGCGTGTTCCAGTAGCCGTTCTGCCTCATGCGGCATATCGTCATTTAAGGCCTGACGCGCAAGATAGGTATAGCAGCGACTTAGGGCGTCGGGCGGACCAAACCGATCGATGAATTCGAGTCTATCTGCTAACAGCGTATTTAAGGAGTCCAGGTTCTTACGCTCGTAAGCCATTTCCGCCAGCAGCGGCGCAAGCGTCGCGCCGCTGGTCGACTGGGGGCCGGTATAACGCTCAGCCTGGCGCAAGGCATTCTCTGCATGCCCCCAGGCGTTCTCCAGGTCCCCCTGACCAAGATGGCACTGAGCAATGATAAAAGCGCGATAAACCGAGACAAACAGATTGTCTAATGGACTTTCCGGGCAAGGCATATGCCGCTGAACCTCAAGAGCGTCGGTATAGCGCTGATTAACCACGTGGCAGTAGCTCAGAATATTGCAAATGAGACCATCGACCCATGTGTCTCCGCAGGGCACTTTAGCCAGCAACGGCTCCACAATCGCCAGGCTTTCCGGGATTTTCTCGGCAAAAGCTTCGCAAATTGCGCGCACGACACGTAATTTGAGCCAGGCGTTGGGGGCTATATCATCACGATGATTAACGACCATTTGGTCAAGATTATCCAGCAACTGCCTCGATTCATCGAAGCGGAAATAGTGCGCCAGCGCCCAGGCCAGATTGATTTGCAGGTCAATGCGCGAAGGGTCAGTACTCGCAGGTAAGTGACGCATCCAGGAAACCAGGGTGTCTATATCCCCTTCTTCCGCCAGTGACTGCGCGCCCGCGCCATCCTGCCCGGGGTTATGGATCGGCTTGCCCGCTGCAAGTGCGTGGCGTACCGCCTCGGACCACAATCTCTGTTCAACAAACCAATGACTGGCTAATTCATGTAAATGCTTGAGGTTGATATCGTTGTTCTGCTGCAATATCGTTCGCAGGGTTTCCTGCAAAAGAGGATGGTAGCGAAACCAGCAGCCTTGTTCGTCCAGGGCTGACAAAAAAAGATTGTGCCGCTCAATCCATGCCAGTATCGCTTCACTATCATCACGCCCAGTAACCCCATTACATAACCCGGCATTTAAACGATTAAGAAACGATGTTTTGACAAGAAAATCAAAAATTTCCGCGGGCAATGGGTCAAGTACTACCTCTTTCAGATAACGGGCGATGGCGCGGGTTCCACCACGGATATTGCGCAGCAGATGTTCTGGATCATTGAGCAATTCTGGGGACAACGAAGCGATTTTCATGCCGGCGATCCACCCCTCTGTCGCGGAAAGCAGCCGCTGTACATGCTGATTACTGAGTGGTACGTCAATCGTCTGGCTGAAATAGTTTCTGGTTTCTTCGAGCGTGAATTGCAGGTCTCGATCGTAGATCTCCACCAATTGGTCCTGCGCCTGAAGCAGGCTCAGGGACAAACTGGGGTGAAAACGGCTGCCAATGATCAGATGCAAGGCGGCAGGAGCATGCTTGAGCAAATATCCCAGGGCTTCATATACGCCGGCATCATTAATCATATGGAAGTCATCAACGATCAAATACAGATCGTGCGGACAGTAATGCAGTTGGTTAATCAACCCGGCCAGCAGCTGTTGCGAGCTGGAGGTCGTCTGTTCTTCTATGTTGCGCCAAAAGTCGGCGTCCCAATCGCCATAGAGCGGCCGCAATGCTTGCAGCAGATAAGGAATGAACTGCCATACGCCATCATCCTCATCATCGAGGCTAAGCCAGGCAACGCGTTCGCCCTGGGCAATCATGTGCTGATACCACTGCGCCAACAGCGTGGTTTTGCCAAATCCAGCGCCCGCGCAAACCACGCCCAGACGGCGTTGCTGCATGCGATCGAGGAGTAAAAGAAGCCGTGAGCGCTGTAGCAGCCGAATCGAAGAGCGTGGCGGGACGAATTTGGTCAGGATTAGCGGCAAATCTCTGGTCAGCCGCAGTGGTCCGGAGACCAGTGAAGTTGCCTGACGACTTTTAACATCCGATGGCTTCATCCGTGGTTATCTACCCGTATTCTTTTTTTATCAATTGTACGCCAGAGCCCGGGACGACATGGAACCGCCCCTCTCGATAGATACATAAAATTTATAAAGTTTGACCTCAAGCATGTAAACCCCCTCCTTCCCCCCCATGAAGGTGGCTTCGCACCTCCTCGTCGCACTCGTAGATTCATTGCATCGGCGTGGTTAAGGGGCTTCCAGCCTGCCCGCCTGACGACCTTTACTGAGGAGAATTAAGTGATGCTTAACAAACAGGCTTTACTCCAGGCTTACCGTAAGATGCGCGAAATCCGGACGTTTGAGGAGCGTTTGCATCAGGAAAACACCAGCGGTGATATTCCAGGCTTCATTCACCTTTATACCGGTGAGGAAGCCATTGCGGTGGGGGTCTGCCAAAATCTGACTAACGCTGATTTCATTGGGTCCACGCACCGTGGACATGGCCACTGTATTGCCAAAGGCTGCGATATTCACGGCATGATGGCTGAAATATTCGGTAAGGACAGCGGATTATGCCGGGGCAAGGGGGGCTCAATGCATATTGCCGATCTGTCGAAAGGTATGCTGGGTGCGAACGCTATCGTGGGTGGCGCCCCTCCGTTAGCCATCGGCGCTGCGCTGACGGCCAAAACCCTTAAGACCGGTAACGTTGGGGTCTCTTTTACCGGTGACGGCGGTTCTAACCAGGGCCTGGTATTTGAAGCCATCAACATGGCAGTCGTGCTGCAACTCCCTGCCATCTTTATTTTCGAGAACAACGGTTATGGCGAAGGAACGGGCCATGACTACGCCGTCGGTGGTCGTGATATCGCCGGGCGCGCCGCGGGCTTCGGTTTACCGGCAGTGACGGTTGATGGCACCGATTTCTTTGCCGTTTACGATGCCACCGCAGAGGCAGTCAAGCGCGCCCGAGAAGGTGGAGGCCCAAGCGTGATTGAGGCCAAAGCTTTCCGCTGGCACGGTCACTTTGAGGGCGATCCGGCGCTTTACCGTGCTGAGGGCGAAGTTCAACGTCTGCGCGAACAACATGATCCGCTGAAGATTTTCACCGCCAGGGTCAAACAACACATCTCCCTTGAGGAACTGGCGGCGATCGACGCGGAGGTTGAAGCACTTGTCGATGATGCTGTATTCAAAGCCCGCGCCGCTGCCTACCCGGCACCGGAAGACCTGCTTACAGACGTTTACGTCTCATACTGAGGGTGATAACAATGCCTATAAAAACCTATCGAGAAGCGGTCAAGGAAGCCCTGGCCCAGGAAATGGAGCACGACGAACGCGTCGTTCTGATTGGTGAAGACTTGCGTGGCGGTCACGGCGGAAATGCGCCCGAAGAAGCAAGGATAGAGGCTTTTGGCGGTGTGCTCGGAGTCACTAAAGGGCTGTGGACGCAGTTCGGCTCCGACCGGGTGATCGACACCCCCATTACGGAGTCGGCGATCGTCGGCATGGCTGCCGGCGCCGCAGCAACGGGTCTGCGGCCGGTGGCGGAGCTGATGTTTATGGATTTTTTCGGTGTTAGCCATGATGCGCTGTACAACCAGGCAGCAAAGTTCCGCTATATGTTTGGCGGCAAGGCTAAGGCGCCGCTGGTGATGCGGGGCATGATCGGCGCTGGTTTTTCTGCCGCAGCCCAGCATTCGCAGTCACCCTATAATATTTTTGCTACCACACCGGGGCTCAAGGTGGTCGTGCCATCGACGCCTTATGATGTCAAAGGGCTGCTGATCCAGTCGATACGCGACGACGATCCGGTGGTGTTCTGCGAGCATAAAATGCTTTATGACCTCAAGGGCGAGGTACCTGACGAGATTTATACCATTCCCCTGGGCGTCGCTAACTATACCCGTGAAGGTGAGGATGTCACCATCATCGCGTTGTCGGCAATGGTACATAAAGCAAACCAGGTCGCCGACAAACTGGCCAGGGAGGGGATCTCGGTGGAGGTGGTCGATCCACGTACAATCTCGCCTCTGGACGAAGAAGGTATTCTGGAATCCGTGGCTTCTACGGGCCGCGTGGTCATTGTCGACGAGTCAGCCGCGCGTTTTGGCTTTGCTCATGATGTCGCCGCGCTGATTGCTTCCCAGGCATTCCATTTCCTCAAAGCGCCTATTGTTCTGGTGACACCACCACACACCCCGGTACCGTTCTCCCCTGCTCTCGAAAAACTCTGGATCCCTGGCGTTGAACGTATCGAAG
>OJWP01000094.1_pt1 | contig 36147 bp, 62 predicted proteins | sample 1600341 | NCBI WGS metagenome assembly OJWP01 (sample SAMN04436651, study PRJEB24849) | human gut metagenome | biome: human gut; feature: NICU; material: stool | host: Homo sapiens | place: USA: Saint Louis, MO | collected 2010-03-24
CCATGGCTCCAGATGACAAACATGATCTCATATCAGGGACTTGTTCGCACCTTCCCTAAATGTGTTACCAGTTAACAGTGCGTTCCTATAATTCAACAGATCGGTATGCTGAATATCCGCAATATGCGTATTACTTCCAACAATAGCGCAAAGCGTTGCTATACGTGATTCTGCGCCTCTGTATGACGCAGCTGAGACCTCAAGCTTTTTGGCATTAAGATAAACTTTGCACAATTCACCGAAGGTTTTAATTTTTTGTGTTGTGGTGAATTTTTTAAGCGCCTTTGATTCAGGAAAGTGCTTTGCATAGTCAAATTTACCTTGCTGAATCTCACTCATGATTAAAGCACGGAGATTGCCCGCTTTTTTTATATTGCTATTTGATACAGTCCAGCCCCGCAAAACTTCGCGGCAACGTATGCCGCGATATAGAAAGCTAATTCTTATTCCTTTCCCATGCAGCTCTACGCCAGCAGGCATATTCATTATGTTTCCCCGACAAGCCTATTAATCCTGGTGTAGTTGTAGAGAAGCGTTACCCTTCCTTCTGAAGCTTTTGGATCTGGTGGGTGCTTCTTATAATGAATGCCCTCGATCCATCTCCCCTCCCGGTAAGATTTAATTTGCCGGGGAGTCATATACATCTTCGCTACAATTCCCTTTTCCATCACCCATTCATCTTCTTGAGTAATATCGGCCATAAATAACCTCATGGCCGGGAAACTATAATCAGTTCCCCGGTTTAATGTTGATTATTGGAAATCAGTTCAGTTGTGTTTTTGTGTAATTCAGTCGTTCCATGCTTCCAGTTCGTTTTCGATCTCCTCGTCGATTTCGTCGTTGGTAGCTTCTTCGTCCAGGTAGTCACGCGCCTCTTTCAGATACTGTTCATGGCGCTCACGATACCAGGCTGAAAATTCTGGTGACCAGCCGTTCAGCTCACCGTCATAGTCAACCTTAGCGTTACGTTCAGCCATTTTCTCGACCATGCTGTAAGCGGTGGTAAGTGCCGCTTCGCGGATATATCCATGTAGGTCGCTCTTGCGCCAGAACGGATTAACCTTAGAATCGCAGATAGGTTTAAACTCTACTTCCCAGCGTCTGATGCAGCGTGCGTTTAGAGATTTGCTCATCGAGAAGCCTCCGCGCGAAGTGCGCTGTATGCGCGCAGTACGTGAGGTGTTTTACCGGAAATAACCGTTTTTAAAATAAAGAATCCGCTACGCTTTGAACGAACGGAAGGAGCCAGAAATAAAGCAGTATCAACGGCGCGATTGTGTAGCCGGAATTCGAATACCGTACTGGTGACAATCGCAGTTGCTATTACACCTTTATCAATAAATTCTATTTTCATATTTGTTATTTCCTTTTGCAGGATTGCTAACTGAAACTGATTTTATTTATTCCAGAACGAAGGCCGTAATTGGGCTGTTGCTGGTCTGGCTGGTAAAGAGTTTCGGAATGATGACTTTGCAGCTGTGAGCGTTTCTTTCTTCTTTTGCTTTTCATTGCACACAGGGCAGTAATAGGCTTGCTTACGGTATGCACCCTTTCCGATGGGGCGATATTGCAACTCTTCGCGTGCAAAGGAGCCGCCGCAGCTGTAGCAGTGGAGTGTTTCGGTTTCCATATTTATTCCTGTATTAAGGTGTGTGGATACCTGCCATTTAAGGCATTAATTCATTTATTCGATAATTAAAATGAAACTTCGGTATTGACTTTATATTGCCCTGTAAGCAAGTCAGCATCGACGGAAATTAAATCCCCGTACAGGTCGTAATTTAAAATAACATCACGAAATTGAAGTCCTGAAAGCGCATCCGTACGACCACAAAACATATGGTCTTCTTCGTGCTTTGCTGCTTCATGAATATCTTTTATTGATGCCATGGCATCAGACCACATGCCACTGTTACCAATGAACTGCGCAATAGCGAGTTTGCTTTGAGCTGCTTTAACCATCGGGTTGCTTTGCAGAAAATTAGCCATTAAACACCCCCGTAACATGCAGAATTTTGATAATGGTCGCTGACCAGGCAACAAGGCAGATGGCCAGAACAATAATCAGTGATCGAATGCCATTTCTGCTCATACGCCACCCCAGCACTGAACGCTTACCGATGCGACCGCAACCAAAAACGGAACAACCTTCAACCAGAACCGGTGCCATGCTGGCTTGTCTTCGTCTCGAATCATCTCCTTTCCCTCATGCGTATTGAGTACCTAACAGACCTTGCAATGCAGTGCCGGGTGCCTCCCGGTGATACCAGCCAGTTAACAACTGGTACCGACAGCTTCTTTTCCACCCCACTCTTTTTAGAAACGAGTGATACCGCTTAACTGTGCCGCGTGCGCATAGCCGCATTCACTGCATTGCAAAGCCTGTTGATTTTTAGCCTTCAGGCGGCCAACCGAACGTTTTCTTCTTGCCAGTCACTGCGCGGTGATTGGTTTGGATGGGATAAACTTAGAATAACTTAAGTTTTCAATCAAGATTTATTTTGTAGAAAAACTTAAATTTAAGGGGGTAAGAAAGTAACCCATTGATTAAAATGGATTACTTAAAATTTGGAGTGAGGCTACTTTTTCGAGGCGCGCTTTCTGACTTTTAGTAATTCTTCGAATCGTTGGTTGTTCATCTCTACGCGTGCTCGCAACTCATTGAGAAATCCTTCTCGATCAGAATCAGGAAGGGCATCAAAAAGCCCGAGCAGTTCTTGCTGTTCCTCCGATAACTCTTTTTCCTGGTGCGGAATAGGCTCACCTGGGATCTGGTCATCATCACCATAAAGTAACCACGTTGGATTGCATTGCAGACCACTGCTCAAAGCAAACAGCCTCTTACCAGCTGGCTGGGTTTCATCCCTTTCCCACTGGGAGATTGTGACGTGCGAAACCTTGACCAGCTTAGCAAGAGCGGACTGAGAGAGTTTTAACTGTTTTCGCCTTTCAAGAAGGCGCGAGCCAAAGGTTTTATTTTCCATCATTAGAGAATTCTAAATTTTCTTGACTTAAGTTTCTCTACGATCAAATATCCTTAGGAAAACCTAAGGAGATGAGCCTGTGTTTAAACAAGATGCAATCAATTACTTCGGCAGCAAGTCGAAATTAGCCAAAGCTGCGGGCGTAGCCCCCGCGTCAGTTTCCGTTTGGGGTGAACTCGTTCCTGAAAAAAATGCGATGAGGCTGCAACTGGCTTCTGGGGGAGTCCTGCAATACGACCCTGAAGTTTACGATCAACATGCTAAAGCAAAACGTTCTGGTGAGGTGAATCATGAAAATCAGGCATGAACGCATTCGCGAGGCCATGAATGCCTGGGCGCTTTATCCAGGTGGCCGTAAAACGCCTGTATCAGCAATTGTCGACGCTTACTTCTCCATGGGTATGACAACCCCAGAGCTTTACGACGACAGCCACCCTGACGCACTTAGCCGCAATATCCAGAAGATTTTCCGCTGGATTGAAAGTGATTCGCCTGCATCAATCGAAAAGATTGCGCAACTTCTCCCCGCGATTGAACGGGCTATGCCGCCGTTGCTACTGGCGCGAGTGCGTAGTTATTACTCCGCAACTTTCCGGGAGCTTCTTCACCGCAAACAGCGTGTCGACGACGAAATGGAAGCGCTGTTCGGCGCAATGATTGCTATCTCTGACCGGATTGCTGATGGCGGCTCTTCCGGTAACACGCTGATTCACTAAGCGAGGTTCAACCATGCGTAACCAGTCTGCTGCTGAATTGATTGCTCGCCTGAAACGGGCTTATCCGGCGTATGAGCCGTCTGAAGGAGATTGTGCAGGCACAGGCATCCCTAAGGCCGGTTCTCGCTTCCAGCACAGACACAAAGGCCACATGGTGACGGTACTCACAGCGACAGAGAAAGATGTTTCCTACCGCAAAGCCTGCGGGTCTGTTGGCTGGGTGGGATTGAGAGAGTTTTTACGGCTACACAATGAGGTTTCGGAATGAACAATCAGGTTTTTGAAATTGTTCAGGCCATGTCGGGGCAGGGGAACTGCATAACGATCCCCGGACCGTATCTGGATTTCTTTGCAGGAGACAGGCAGCAGCATTTGCTGGCGGCCATTCTGAATCAGCTGGTGTTCTGGTCCGGCAAGTCGAGTCTGGAAAATGGCTGGTTTTACAAAGAGCACGCAGCGCTTGCGAAAGAGATTCGCGCTAAAGACGGCGATGTGGTCAGAAAAGCTATGTTCAAGATTACAGAGCAGTACCTGGCGGGGGTTATTGAGGAAGAACTTCGGCAGGTAAGCGGCACGCCGAAGAAGCATTACCGTGTCGATCAGGAAGCGTTAATCGCCAAAATATTCCCGCAAGGGGGAAATTCAAATAAGCCATTGAAAGATATGGATTCGGCTAAAGAGCCGAATGGAAACGGCTCAAGAGCCGAATCGAAACAAGTGATTGAAAGTAATGGAAACGGCTCTCAAGCCGAATGCATTCTTCCCAAGAGCCGAATGGAAACGGCCCAAGAGCCGAATCCTGGAAACGGCTCTCAAGCCGAATCCTATCTCTATACAGATCTTAAAAACAGATCACTACATACAGATCATAAAAACCACGCGGAAGAGATTCTTCCTGTGGATAACTTTGCTGAGTCAGGACGTGAACAGGTCATCCCGGAAGCAAACATTCCTGATGCTACCGAAGACAGTAACCTGGCTACCGATGATGACTTCGATCTCGCGATGTGGTTCTGGTCGACCATCATCGAAATGTACGAACGCGCCGCCGAATTTGACGGCTCTCTGGCAAAACCGAGAGAACCGAACTTTGTCGCATGGGCTAACGAGGTTCGCCTGCTTCGCCAGGAGCACGGATGTAGCCACGACCAAATTCGCACCATGATTGAGCGCATTCAGCGCGATCAGTTCTGGTGCCCAAAAGTTCAAACCATGAAGACATTACGCAACAAATGGCCTGAGCTGGCGCTGAAGCTGTGCCCGGTAAATCTCGCAACCGGCGGCAACCTAGGTTTTAGCGGCAAGGTTCAGGCAGATATTCCTAAGGGTTTCAGGGGCTAAGGAGTTTTTTCAATGAAAACAACCAAATCCAAGAAAACACAATACAGCGGTGAAATCACGATGATCGAATTTCTCAAAGCTAACTCTGATTTGACTACGCGTGAAATCGCCACTGCGCTGGGGCGCGGTATGTCGTCAGTGAATGGCCAGCTTCGCCAGCTGCATGGAGCAGGGCAGATTATCCAGAGCGGCCTACGCAACGGCGCAGCCTTGTGGCGCTTTAACGACATGCCGTTTGGCTGTGCGAACCGTATCCGCATGATGTTTGAAAACCTCCTGAGGGAATGTCGCGGGGTGGCTCAATGAAATTACAGAAATGCCCTCAATGCGGCGCGGTACCTGAGTTTCACTGGAAAGATTATACGTTTGGCTCATGTTCAGGCGCCCTGAAATGCCCGTATGACCATTACCGGGTCCAGCACAGTTACTGGGCTGGTGGAAAGAACAAAGCCAGGCATGCTCTGGAACAAAAATGGGCGGAAGCGGTGAATAAAAACGAGGTTAAAAATGGCTAAAGATTCGAAAGTGGTATACGGCGCCAGTGGCAAGACAAACGTTTTAACGTTCGAGCCTGAAAACCTTCATCTGGTTACCGACAAAACTCACCCGCTTTACGATGAGCGTATCCACCTGCCTATTAGCGAGGCTATGGTGCTGAACATCATGGACCAGGGCGTTCTTGAGCCGATTATCGTCTGGAAAGATCCGGAGACAGGGCTGTCTTGCGTGGTTGATGGTCGCCAGCGTGTGCGCCATACACTGGAAGCCAACAAGCGTCTTTCGAAAGATGGCAAAGAACCGTTACTGGTACCGGCAGTCGCTAAACGTGGTTCCGCTATTCGCATGGCGCAGGCGATGGTAAGTGCTAACGAAATCCGCCAGGCAGATACGCCGCTGGGCCGAGCAAAGAAAATGGCTGATGCGCTGGAGCGCGGACACGATGAGGACGATTTAGCACTGATGTTTGGCGTGAGTGTCCAGACAGTACGCGCAACGCTGTCGCTACTGGATGCCACCCAGGCAGTTCGCGATGCAGTTGAGTCTGGAATTGTCACCGTTACCCAAGCCCGTCAGCTGGCATCACTTAAACCTGAAGAGCAGCGGGAGAAGGTCTCTGAAATAGAAGCGGCAACTGCTGGCACAACCGGCCATGAAAAAGCCAGGCGTCAGCGCGCCGTGCTTGGCGAAACTAAGCCACGTCTAAAATCACGCAAAGAAATCACAAAAGCACTCGAAGCTGCCAGCGGTGAATACGCTGATGCTCTGCGCTGGGTGCTCGGGGAGGCCGTATGAATCTCGAAACGGTAAACGAGCTCATTCAGTCGCTGGAGTCGGCGGGCGAGCTTTCAATCAAAGAGACAAAGGTTATGGCGCTGGCGAAAGCGTATCTGGATGTGGCTGCGGAGAATGTAGTCAGGCAGGAATTCGTCAAAATCTGTTTCCGCGCAGCAGCAGACGGCGCATCGCTGGATGGCTCAGATATTCAGGAGATAGGTGAGCGCCTCGGGCTGTTTGGTCGCGAAACCTACCAGCCTATGCTTCATGGGTATATCTGTGGTCATGAGGCTGGCGAAGATAGCGTGTACGTGATGAAAAGCGCACCCGCCACTTCTGCCTATCTGGCCGGGATTAAGGCTGATGGGGTGGAGGCGTTCGCGGTAAAACTTCGTATTCCTGGCGATGACCCATTCCTTGATGCTCTAGCAAAAGGGGTTGCAATTGCCGCTGACGACTTCGCCAAGCAGCTGCGCGAGGGGGCCGGCAAATGAGCATCGCCACTTATCTCAATACCGGTTTAGCCATTCTGGGATGGGCATACATCATGGTTAAAACAGGCCAGTGGGTTACCAAAAATGCTCTGAGGCAGTGGGACAAGCGTCGTAAGGAATCTCGCCGCCAGAAAGCTGTGAATGAGTTTTATGACGCCTTTGAGCTTAACAGCCTGGAACCTGGCTCTACCGTTCGCCTGGCCACTAAAGGCGACCTGACAATCATGATGTTCCGCAGCGAGGGAAAGGCCAATGACTGATATCACCGAACTGGCGCAGAGAGAAAAATTCGAGGCTTGGTTTAAGTCGTCATTTCATCCCGACAAAACAGGGCCATACATCAAAGACCAACTGTATTTCGCCTGGAAAGCGGCTGGCGCTGAGCTGGTAGAGGCGCTGGAGAAGGCGCAGCAGGTAGACGAAGAGCTTTGCAAGCTGCTTCCTCCAGGCGTTGAGTACATGGACCCACCAGACGGCGGAGATGTAACACCGCTTGAGGGAGTGCGTCGAATGGTGGCTGATTACCGCCAGCTCATCGCCGAGCTGGAGTCCCGCACCGTGAAGCTGCCAGACTTACGGCAGATTGTATCTGGGGACAGATATGTCTGGTCTGATGGTGTTTATAACTACAGCCAGGACGTAAAGGTAGTGCTGGCCGCCGCTGGCATCAAGGTGGAGGCTGAGTGATGAAAATGGGTGAACACATGGAGCCGGTTGTCGAGCTCCTGGAAGAACTGAACGGCAACAACACCGACGCCAAATTGAAACTACTCGCCCTTGTTATCTCGGAATACATGCTAAATGCGGATGTTACTGGCTTTGAGGTCACCGCAGGGAAGATGAAAGTTTCCGTAGATATAAGCGTGGAGGAATAGCCCAATGACCAAATCAACCATAACCAGAGAGCGCATTCAGCGAATTATCCGAGCCATTAATAGCGAAGCTTATGACGAGGAAGAAATCAGAGAGTGGTTAAGTTCTGATGAAATCATGGAGCTTTCCCGCATGGCGCTGGCCGCAATGGACAGCGAGCCGGTTGAACTGCCGCTTGACTACCTGCATGGACACAAAGACGGTCTGGAATGGGCCGCCCAACTGGCAGAAGCCAATCACCCTGAAACAGGAGACTGGCTGTACGATGACCCTATCGAGCTGGCGAAAGCTATTCGCAAAGGTACAGATATGCCGCCAGTGCAGCCGGTAGCGGACAGAGAGCCGGATCGCAATCCTGTGCTGGCGTATGCCGACAGTTATCGTGATATGGCGAAACAAGGCGTCGAGTCAGTCCCTATTTGGAGCGTCATTACCGACCTGGAGCGAAACATAGCGCCGCTCTATCGCCACGCGCAGCCGGTGCCGGTAGTGCCGTATGATTTTGACTTCGATCGTTTTAATGATGTGGTGTGGCTGGAGTGTGTGGCAAGCAATCCCCACATGCATTCACCAACAACATCTATTATCGCCAGAGTGGCACTTGAACTTAATAAGCGTATTTTAGCTGGCAACTCTCCGGTAATTCCAGAGGGGTACGTGATGGTGCCGAAGGTGGTAACACCGGAAATCAGCAATGCGATTAACGAAGTCGGTCACCACTGCACGTGTGGCAATTGCTCTCAGAGGTTATGGGATTTATTGCTCGCAGCCGCCCCGCAGGAGGTGAAAAGTGAGTAACCAAATCCCTGAAGCTGTAGCCGTAGCGATGATTAATGCGGCCAGAGATATTACGGTAGCAAAAATTAATGCCAAAGGCGCAAAGTTCGACGGTTATGTAAACCCGGTAAACTGGTTTGATCGTTCAATGAAAGAGGTCCGCGAAGCCGTTAAAGCAGTGCTTCCTGACATTGAGCGGGAGGCAAGGTGATGCCGTACTTCTTCCTGATTTTCGTCATCAGCAGCCAATCATCGAATATGCAGGTGGTGCCAATGCAGAGCATGGAGCAGTGCAAGGCAGCTATTCAGGCGATGAAAGTTGCAGATGACCAGAGGTCCTGGGACGACGTTTCGCCGAGCGTAGACAATATTCAATGCGTAGAGGTTAACCATGGCTGAGTTACGTGCAGGTTGTCAGGCAATGATTATTGGCGGCTTCTACCGTACCAATGACGGAAAGTCAGTGCTGGTTGTGGGTTTCGTGCCGAATGGCTCCCGCTTTACCTGGAATGGCGAGGTCTACGCCGAGCCGGTACCTATGGGAGACGCATGGTTGGTATCAGGCGACCTGGTAGCGCGGGATGGCGCTACTGGAGAGGCAAAAAGGATAGATTTCGCGCTGATGCCAGCAAAATATCTGATGCCCATCGACGGCGACGACTTCAGCAATGAAGACGAACACCAGAAGGAGCGGGAGCATGCCTAAATCCCCCGCAGAACGCAAAGCCATAAAACACAAACATCATATTTGTTATCAATAAATCTAAGGTTTGTTATTTATGCGAATGATAACCAGAAAAAAGCCAGCCTTTACCGAGTTGTATCAAACTGGAGTTCTGACTCGTATTGTTGCGGTAAAAATCGCTGATCGCGATGGCTGGAGGCTGTTTGGTTTTTGGCGAGATAAGGATATTGGCGTGTACGTAGAGGCTGCACGTGGAGGTGTCAGGGAATGGTCAGGGCTGGATTACCTGGCTAACTTTTGCGGCAGCTGCGGAATCAGTCGCTGGGAGGTACACAGCAAGGTTGAGTCAAAGGCACCTCAGTAAATTCTCTATGCAATACAACCCGCTACAGCGGGTTTTCTTTTATCAATCCTGACAAAAATTAACGTTTTGTGCTCTTGATATATTGCTCATTAAGTGTGTTGGGTGTACTGTTTATTTATACAGTATATCGAATGGGGTGATAACATGAAAATCGAAGTAACCATCGACAAAACTAAAAAACTACCTGATGGTGCTATTCCGGCTCTTGAAGTTGAGCTATTGCGTCGACTGAATCAGAACTATGAAGATTGCAAGCTAATCATTCGCCGTGCCGGTTCAGACGGATTGAGCGTTTCCGGGGGTATCGACGACGATAAGGAAATCATTGAGGAGATACTCCGCGAGACCTGGGAAAGCGCCGACGACTGGTTTTATTGAGCGGTAAAAATGTGGCGGTGATGCCGCCATTGTTAACCTTTTACGCCATCTTTAGCGCGGTTATTTCTTTGCATATTAACTCGTTGGCCGTGTTCGTTGCAGGTGGAGTGTTTCCAATGAGGTATTTATGGAAATACCGGATGATTTATTTCCAGGATTCAAAGAGCATACCGGGCCTGTCCTTGTTTATGTGAAAAATGGGGTTGTGGAGAGGGGCTTCCCGTTGCGCAAAGATGAGTTTGTCACCTCGCTCAAATCCCTTGATGAGGCCCGTAAAAAAGCCGGTCTTCCCCCTGTAAGTCAGGACTAAAATTAGCTATATTAATTACGGGTCTGAACAACCCTTCTTGCCATTCACTGTGCCACGGAGAAAAACCGATGGCGCAGAAGAATCACTCTCAAAAGTTGCACCCTCTGACACCGGCTATTACTTATGCTGGTGTTTCCGTTCGTCCGTCGCATCCAGGCGGTGCGATATGAGCAAATCAAAAACCAAAGCTGAAAAGCTTCATCTTAGCCGCGTAGCCGCTCTTGGCTGCATAGTTTGCCGCAACCTTGATTACGGTGAATCACCGGCTGAAATCCATCATTGCAGCTCTGGCACGGGCCTTTCTGTCCGCGCTGATAATTTCCACGTAATCCCTCTTTGCCACGCACATCACCGCACTGGCGGCCACGGTGTTGCTATCCACGCTGGCCGTAAGTCATGGGAAGAGAAATTCGGTACTGAAAGCGAGTTGCTGGCGCAGGTTCTTCAGGAATTAGGGGAGGCCTGCGAATGACGCCAGCAGCTTACTACAACGAAATCGATCCCTTTGCAGCACAGTGGCTGCGTAATCTTATCGCCGGCGGTCACATCGCACCTGGCGAAGTTGACGAACGGAGTATTGAAGATGTCACACCTGACGACCTCAGAGGATTTACCCAGTGCCACTTTTTCGCCGGGATTGGTGGATGGTCATATGCTCTGCGTCTGGCCGGATGGCCGGATAACAGACCGATTTGGACAGGAAGTTGCCCATGCCAGCCTTTCTCCTCGACTGGCAAAGGCGCTGGGTTTGGTGACGACAGACATTTGTGGCCTGCCTTTGGCTGGCTTATCAAGCAGTGCCGACCTCAGCGCATCGCTGGCGAACAAGTTGCAGGAGGTCGTGCGGATCCATGGTTCGACCTTGTACAAAATGACGTGGAAAGAATGGGCTACGCCTTCGGGCTTACGCCGTTTCCGGCTGCGGGTGTCGGGTCGCCGAACGAACGAGAGCGGGCCTACTGGGTGGCCGACGCCAACCTGCAATACGAATCCACAGCCAGAAACGAAGCGTGGACTGCAGAACCTGTCCGGAGCGGTGAAATTATCTGGCTGGCAAACTCCGCTCGCGAACGACGCGACGGGGTCGACCCATTGCTACAGCGGAAAGAACCCGGACGGTACTCCCAAAGTCTGCCTGAAATTACCGGGAACCGTTCTACTGACGGGTTGGGTAACTCCAACGTCACGCGACTGGAAGGATTCGGCGGGAATGACGGCGCAGCGGGACGGGAAAGAACGACTGGACCAGCTGCCGCGCCAGGCTTACACCTGCGGCCCCTGGAGGTTAACGGTTTTTGGCGAGATGCGGACTGGCTTTTTTGTCGAGATGGCAAATGGCGTCCAGTTGAACCCGGCACATTCCCGCTGGCTAATGGGTTTTCCAAAGGAATGGGACACGGTAAGTCCTCACCACGAGCACTGGCTGGCCGTAACCGAGTCGGCAGACTAAAAGGCTACGGCAACGCCATAAACGCACAGGCTGCAGCGGCTTTCATTCGCGCTTTTATGGAGGTCGCATGACATACCAACTTATATATGTCGATCCGCCCTGGCAATATGGCAACAAAATCAGTAACGGCGCAGCCGTTAACCACTATGACACGATGAGCCTTGCTGAACTTAAGCGGATTCCTGTCTGGAATCTGGCTGCTGATAATGCCGTTCTTGCCATGTGGTACACCGGGACACATACCGAAGAAGCGATCGAGTTGGCTGAAGCCTGGGGTTTTCGTATTCGCACCATGAAGGGTTTTACATGGGTAAAGCTCAACCAGCATGCCGAAAGGCGATTCAATAAGGCGCTAACTGAAGGTGAATTGGTGGATTTCAATGATCTGCTGTCGATGTTGAATAGCGAAACCCGTATGAATGGAGGCAACCACACGCGGGCCAATACTGAAGATCTGCTAATAGCCACCTGTGGCGCCGGGTTGGAAAGAGCTAGCGCGTCAATTAAACAGGTTGTTTACTCCTGTCTTGGTGAGCACAGCGAGAAGCCATGGGAGGTTCGCCACCGGCTGGAGTTGCTTTACGGCGACGTTAAGCGAGTGGAGTTGTTTGCTCGTGAGTCCTGGTCTGGTTGGGATTGCTGGGGTAATCAGTGCGAAAGCTCCATTGAAATGCACTCAGGGAAATTTATCACCAGGGAGGGGATATGAATAATCTCACCATAGAACGCATCCGCTACCGCTGGAAAAAGCTTCGGCTTTGCCGTCATCGCGGCACTGTATTAGTTGACTACCGTATCCTCAAAAACTTTATACGCACCTGCCAGATCCGGGGAGAGACAGCATGACTCCAATGCAACGCCGTAGACATAATGCGGCCCTTAATGAGGTTGCCCTGGCTACGCATAAGCGTTATCTGGGGCGGGCAAAACTCTTAACCGGCATACAGTCAGGCTGGATTAAATCATTGCTTACCGTATGGGGCGATACCATGCGCGGTGAGGCCGCGCCCCGATTGCCAAGAAGCCATGAATGCTGGCGAGTTATCAGAGGAGAGCGCTGGTCTGATAAATCTCTTGAGCGCTTTACTGCGGCAATTAAGCAGGCGAGGGAGGAAGGTTATCGCGGTCAGCATGCGTTAAATAGAGCACACGCAATTTTATGGCCGAAACCCACTACCAGCATAATAGATACCGCTATAAGAGATGATGATGCGGATTTCGTTGAGGAATGTGTGTTAAAGGCATTCGACATAACGGATCCGGTTTATATCGTCGGGGTGAGTTTTTACACCACTCGTAAAAAAGTTGCGGATATTGCCCGCGAGCTGGAGCGAGCAGCTCCTTGGCTGACGTTTAAGATGGCAAAGGATCGTGTTAACTGGTGCTTGCAGGTATTTCAGGCGAAAACTTTCCTGTCTGCAAGGCAAAGCCTGAAAGCTGAATCTGAATAAGTTTTTAGCAATTAGTGCTTATTTTGTTATTGGTAGTTGATTTCAGGTCTAAAAATTAGATAATTCGTTCATGCTTGGCAGAGCTGCGCCACTCGGCAGCGACAAAAAGCGACAATTTGAATATAACGAGAACCCCGCATTGCGGGGTTTTTGCTTTCCGGCGATACGACAGGGGTATTCGCGAGATGCATTGCATCAGTACCCCTGTCACATCGTCGTGGAGCATTGAAACGAGTTTCATCAGATGTTAAATTTTTGGTGTGGTGAATCCCCCTATGCGGAGGGGCGTCCAACTAATAGAGCGAAAGCCCTGTGAATACCGCGCGAGTGATGTCTGTTGGGGCATCCTCACCGGGAGGCACCCGGCACCACAAACCTCGATAGTCATATTTCTTGAGCCTGTTCATTTTGAGCAGGCTTTTTTTATTCCCCTCGTTCATGAGAGGACTCACAGCAATAGAGGGGGCTAAATGTCCGATCCTGTCTCTGGTACTTCAGTTGCGGCCGGTGGCCTGATGGGGGCCAGCATGTTCGGTCTGGCTACCGGAATAGATTACGGCGTTGTTTTTGGTGCGTTCGCTGGGGCTGTTTTTTACGTGGCCACGGCAGCTAACATATCCCGCGGTAAGCTGGTGGCGTACTTTATGACGTCATTCATTGTTGGTGTTCTGGGCGCCGGTCTGGTGGGTTCCAAGCTTTCAAGCTGGACTGGCTACAGCGACCGTCCGCTTGATGCGTTGGGAGCCGTATTAATATCAGCGCTTATCATCAAAGTTCTGACGTTTCTCAACAGCCAGGATCTAAATAGCTTGTTCAATATGCTGACCCGGTTCCGGGGAGGAGGTTCAAGTGGTAAATGATCCTTCAGCGCTGGCCAATGCAGTTATTTGCGCCGTCATTGTGCTGGCATTGATGTTCTACCAACGAGGTAGCGCGAGACACCGCCCGGGCATATCCGTTCTGGCTTATCTCATGGTGCTGGTTTATGCCAGCATCCCTTTCCGTTTCCTGTTTGGCCTGTACGAGTCATCCCACTGGCTGGTGGTGCTGGCGAACATTCTTATCTGCGGCGCGGTTCTCTGGTTCAGGGGGAATGTAGCGCGTCTGGTTGATGCACTGAGGCACTGATGAACCAATCACAATTTCAAAGGGCGGCTGGTATCAGCGCCGGGTTAGCTGCGCGCTGGTTTCCGCACATTGATACTGCAATGAACGAATTCAGCATCATTAGTCCGCTCGATCGGGCGATGTTCATAGCGCAATGTGGACACGAAAGCACGTCATTTACCCAGTTGGTCGAAAGTTTTAACTATAGCGTTGTTGGCCTGGCTGGTTTTGTGAAGGCAAAGCGCATCACGCAGGACCAAGCGAACACCCTGGGGCGTAAAACTTACGAAAAGGTTTTGCCGATCGAACGTCAACGAGCCATCGCAAATCTGGTCTACAGCAATCGCTTTGGCAATAAGGCTGCGGGCGATGGCTGGAAATACCGTGGACGTGGAATTATCGGGATCACCTTCCTCGATAATTACATGAAGTGCGGTAATGCACTGAAACTGGATTTAGTCAGCAACCCTGAACTCCTGGAGAAAGATATTAACGCAGCCCGCAGCGCCGCATGGTTCTATACCTCAAACGGCTGCTTGAAATACCCCGGCGATTTAATTCGCGTAACTCAGATTATCAACGGTGGTCAGAACGGCATTGATGACCGACGCGCCCGATTCCTGAAAGCTAAATCTGTTCTGGTATGAGGTCCTCATGGGCATTGAAATGATTATTGGTCTGGCAACTGCGTTGCTGGCCGTTATCGCTGGCGCATTTGGGTTAGGTCATGCGCGAGGCACTAATAAATCGGAAGCCAAAGCCGATCAGCAGCGAACCGAAGAGAACGCCGCCGCTACCATCGCAGTGGCAGAACGGAAGGCGCAAGCAACTAAAGAGGCCAGCAATGTACAGCAGACAGTTAGCCATATGCCTGATGACGATGTTGATCGGGAGCTGCGCGAAAAGTTTACCCGCCCCGGTGGTGGTTGATACCGCATGTAGCTGGGTACGAATCATCTACCTGACTGACCACGATATCGATGTTCTCGACCGTCAGACGAAGCGCGACATTCTGGCGCATAACAAATCTGTGCTGGCCAACTGCCCGCAATCAACCAAAAGGATTACGCGATGACTAAGCCAAGCGATATTGAATCTCGCCTGATCAAACTTGAGAAAGGGCCAGATAAGCAAGTTCTGGCCGCTATGAATAGTAAGGCAAGAGCTATTGCAGGTAGCCTTTTGAACCAGATTCAGGTCCAGGCGTTGAAAGATCAATAATCTCATTGAAGATAGCCTTGTAGGCTTTGTTTAATTTCTCAACTGTTTTTAGGGTGATGTCACTTGTAGGCGGCGTGTCGGCACCATCCATCAATTCTATTTCAGCAAATTTTTTCAAAACCTGCAGGACACTTTCTTTTTGTTCTTCAGGCATCGTTTGCACGATAAAAGCGACAACGTTTCTCAGCGCCAGGATTTGAGCGTGAGTTACGTAGTAATGATCGATCATGTTTTCACCACCCGTTCTGTTGAGTTTTACCATTTAACAGTATCAGGGAGATATAAAGCCTGCCACCCATGCGCCAGCCATTAATCGTGATGCCACGCAAAAGCGAGGCTATTTATGCCCGTAACGGAGTATCCATGAAAGAACGAAAACTCGTAATTGAAATTGATGATAGCGCCATTGATTCAGTCATCGAAAAGGTGCGTCTGCTCAAAGATGAACTGAGAAGCCTCAACCTGCCGATCAACATCTCTGTTGCAGTGCCGGCAGCATTAAAGCCGGAAGAGGAAAGGAACACGCAGGATGCCAGAAGCGTATTCCTTAGCAACCTTGATGCCGAAATTACTCAGGCTTGGTCATCATTGACAGAGCTTTTGAATATACGTCGCGACGCGACCTCCTCCGACTAGCTGCTGCCGCTGGTTTAAGGGTGTTTAGTTCATTAACAGTCTTTGTGAATTTAGCCCTCGCCTTACTGGCGCTATCTGTTGGCATCTCGCTGAAGAGGCAGGATACAGCAATAGATAAGACTTCGGTTTCACCTTTGAGTGACTCAAGCTCCTCGACGATTTTCTGTAAAAGTTTCTGATTATCAACGGACATAAAACACTCCTTGCTTTGTGTGTGGAAACTCAAAGATAAGCGAGCGTTACTTTTTGCAACATCCTGATATTCGATCAGTGCCGCCACAGTGCGGCATTTTTATTACCAGAAGCAGGAGAAGAAGCATGTTAACAGTAAAAGTGATGTCGCCAGGTGGCGGCGAAGAAATCCATTGTGGCCTGAGTGTTGGTTTCAACCCTGACCAGCAGAGCATCGCGATATCGGGAATGGAGCAGAACGTGTTCCTAAAGCAGGGAGAGGTGGCGTACGTGATGAACGCAAACGGTAAGACCATCTCCCGTTATGAACACCTGGAACGACAGTAGGCATTACAGAAGCCATTCCATCGAGTGGCTTCGATAATGCTCCCCACATCTCTTAGAGGTAAGACATGGTCGAAATCACCGACGCCCAGCAGATTCGCCTGAACCTGCTTTCAACCCTGAACTACGACACAGCAGCAGCAAAAGTCGCCGTAGAATTTGTTCAGGATAGTCCGCTCAAATATCAGCTTTTCATCCAGCAATACAGCCGCGTCACATCATAAACTGAAGTGGTTGCTAAGACGATGAAAGCTGTGCAGGAAGCAACTGAAGCGCTGCCGCTCTTCGATACCAGCGCTGAAGCAAACAGCTAAGGCATTACAGCAGGCATTCACTGAGTGCCTGTGATAATGCAAATCTCATAAGGACTAACCATGCCCGCACTAATTCCCCGAGCATGTCGTAAGCGTGGATGCGCAGGCACTACCACCGACCGCTCAGGCTACTGCGAGAAACACCGCAATGAAGGCTGGCAGCAGCATCAGCAGGGCAAGAGCAGGCATGAGCGAGGCTATGGCAGCCAGTGGGATATTAAGCGAGCCCGCATCCTTAAGCGTGATAATCACCTTTGTCAGAACTGTTTGCGCAACAGTCGTGCGGTAGCAGCTAAGACCGTGGACCATATCAAAGCCAAGGCTCATGGGGGTACCGATGATGATTCGAATCTTGAAAGCCTGTGCTGGCCCTGTCACAGAACGAAAACCGGGCGTGAACGTTTCAAATGATATCGAATCCCATTTGAGCCGAGGCAGAGGGGGGGGCGGGGTCAAATCCCTGACGGCGAAGGCCTAAAGGACCGCCGCCTAGCCTTTTTTCACACCGCCGCAGGTTAGAAACTTTTTTTTGGGGTCCCCCATCCGATGATTAATAGGAGTTTTCGATTATGTCTGGACCGCCGAAAACCCCGACACATCTACGTTTGGTGAGGGGTAACCCATCTAAGCGAGCGATCAACAAAAACGAACCAGAGCCACCCAAAGGGGTACCCCCAACACCGAAGCATTTCGACAAGCAGGGGAAGTACTGGTTTAAGAGGATGGCTGAGGAGCTGGACGCTATCGGCGTTATGTCCCAGCTTGACGCGCGGGCGCTGGAATTGCTCGTTGAAGCCTATACTGAGTACCGCCATCACTGTGAAACTCTTGATCGTGAGGGATATACCTACGCGGTTTACAGCGAGGATGATCCTGATGAAGGGAAAGAACGTGAAATCAGAATGATTAAGCCCCACCCGGCAGCAATGATGAAAGCGGATGCATGGAAACGTATGCGTGCAATGCTGGGCGAGTTCGGCATGACTCCTTCAAGCCGGTCAAAAGTCAACCGAGAAACGACACCTGACGGTGACCTGATCAGAAAATTCCTTAATTCGAGAGACTAATGGCTAAAGTTGCAGATGGCATACGCTACGCTGAGCGCGTCGTGGCGGGAAATATCATTGCCTGCGAATTTGTTCGCCTCGCTTGCCAGCGCTTCCTTGATGATCTGAAATTCGGCGAGGAACGTGGGGTTTACTTCAGCGAACCGCGTGCGCAGCATATTCTTAATTTTTACAAGTTTGTGCCTCACGTTAAAGGCGCTCTTGCTGGTCAGCCGATTGAATTAATGGACTGGCATATTTTCATTCTGATAAACATCTTCGGTTTTGTTATTCCGCTGGTGAATGAAGAAACCGGCGAAATAGTGCTGCGCAATGACGGCAGCGGAAGGCCGGTAATGGTTCGCCGCTTCAGGACCGCCTATAACGAAGTTGCGCGTAAAAATGCCAAGTCAACCCTGTCTTCTGGCGTTGGCCTGTATATGACCGGCGCTGACAGCGAGGGTGGTGCAGAGGTCTATTCCGCTGCGACGACGAGAGACCAGGCGCGGATCGTGTTTGAAGATGCAAAAAACATGGTCAAAAAAGCCAGGCCCACTCTGGGTAAACTGTTTGAGTTCAATAAACTCGCTATTTACCAGGAGCAAACCGCCTCCAAATTTGAGCCGCTGTCTTCCGATGCAAATAACCTTGACGGCCTGAATATCCATTGCGCCATTATTGACGAGCTGCACGCGCATAAAACGCGTGATGTGTGGGACGTTCTGGAGACTGCAACGGGGGCACGCCTGCAATCTTTGCTGTTTGGCATCACCACAGCTGGTTTCAACAAAGAGGGTATTTGTTACGAACAGCGTGATTACGCCATCAAAGTATTACGTGGCTACAACAGCGACGTAGAAGGCGCGGTAAAGGATGACACCTATTTTGCCATTATCTTTACCCTCGATAAGGATGATGATCCCTTTGATGAAACGGTATGGCAGAAGGCAAATCCTGGACTGGGTATCTGCAAGCGCTGGGATGATCTTCGCCGCCTGGCTAAGAAAGCGAAAGAGCAGGTTTCCGCAAGGGTTAACTTTTTCACCAAACACATGAATATCTGGGTAACGGCTGAGTCTGCCTGGATGGACATGATGAAATGGGAGAAATGCGAGTATATAGCTCCCCTGCATGAGCTTAAAACCTACCCCATGTGGGCTGGCGTAGACCTGGCGCATAAAATTGATATTTGCGCAGCTGTAAAGCTCTGGCGTGCTGATAATGGACACGCCCATGCTGACTTTAAATTCTGGCTACCTGAAGGACGGCTGGAAAAATGTTCTGCACAGATGGCCCAGATGTATCGCAAATGGGCCGAGCTAGGAAAGCTTGAGCTTACCGATGGTGACGTTATCGATCATGCCCAGATAAAAGCGGATTTCCTGGAATGGATTAATGGCGAGAACCTGAAAGAAACTGGATTCGACCCGTGGAGCGCAACGCAGTTCAGCCTGGCGCTGGCAGAAGAAGGCGTACCGCTGGTGGAGGTCCCTCAAACCGTCAGAAACTTTTCTGAATCCATGAAAGAGGTTGAATCGCTGGTCTACGGAGGGCGTTTCCACCACAGCAACCACCCGGTAATGAACTGGATGATGTCAAACGTCACCGTTAAGCCGGATAAAAATGACAACATTTTCCCTAACAAATCCACGCCTGAGGCCAAAATTGACGGTCCCGCTGCGCTATTTACCGCAATGAGTCGAATGCTGGTTAATGGCGGGGAACCTGAGGCAAGCCTTTCTGACCACCTGGAAAGTTACGGCGTCCGTTCACTTTAAAGAGGCACTTATGATCCTGATGATTCTTGCCCCGCTGATCGGGGTGATCGGTGCTGCTTTGTTTTCATATGGTGCATGGCTGATATTCCCGCCCGCAGGTTTTATTACTGCTGGTGTTCTGTGTCTGTTCTGGTCATGGGCAGTATCAAAATATTTGTCCGCGCCACGTAATGTTCATAACGAAGGCGGTGACTGATGTTCTTTCCCGGATTGTTTCAAAAATCTAATACTCCGGTGACCACGCCTGCAGAATTAGCAGAAGCCGTGGGGATGACTTACGACACCTATACCGGAAAGCGCGTCAGCAGCCAGAAAGCGATGCGCCTTACAGCGGTGTTTGGTTGCATCAGGGTGCTGGCTGAGTCAATGGGAATGCTTCCCTGCAACCTGTACAAGGTCACTGGCAACAGTAAGCAAAAAGCGACATCTGAAAGGCTGCACAAATTACTGACGATGAAGCCAAATGACTATATGACCCCTCAGGAGTTCTGGGAGTTGGTCATAGTCTGTCTTTGCCTGCGTGGTAATTTTTATGCCTATAAGGTCAAGGCCCTCGGTGAGGTCGTTGAACTCTTGCCTATTGATCCGGGTTGTGTCGACCCGAAGCTAAACAGTCAGTGGCAACCGGTGTATCAGGTCACTTTCCCTGATGGTTCGACGGATGTGCTTGGGCAAGAAGATATCTGGCACGTCAGGACGCTGACCTTTGACGGACTGGTTGGCCTGAATCCAATTGCATACGCCAGAGAAGCTATTTCTCTGGGGATGGCGACAGAAGAGCACGGTGCCCGATTGTTCTCCAATGGTGCGGTTACTTCTGGCGTTCTCCGTACTGAGCAAACGCTGACTGATGCAGCCTATGACAGGCTGAAGAAAGATTTTGAGGATCGTCACCTCGGGCTCAGCAATGCGCATCGTCCGATGATTCTCGAAATGGGTCTCGACTGGAAGTCGATGGCGCTCAATGCCGAGGACAGTCAGTTTCTTGAGACCAGAAAATTCCAGCTGGAGGAAATTTGTCGACTGTTCAGGGTGCCGATGCATATGGTGCAGAACACCGACCGCGCGACCTTCAGCAATATCGAAAACCTTGGCATCGGCTTTATTAATTATTCCCTTGTCCCTTACATGACCCGCATTGAGCAGCGAATTAACGTAGGTCTGGTGAAGGAATCGAAACAGGGCACCTACTACGCCAAATTCAATGCCGGTGCGTTGCTGCGCGGGGATATGAAATCAAGGTTCGAATCGTATTCAACCGGTATTAACTGGGGTATTTACTCACCAAACGACTGCCGTGAACTGGAAGATATGAACCCACGCTCTGGCGGTGATATTTATCTGACACCGATGAATATGACGACCAAGCCGTCTGACAGCAATAAGAGCAAAACAACCGAGGAACAACATGATGCCGATGACTAAACAGCGGCTGGATATTCCGCTGAAGCTAAAGTCTGTCAGCGACAGCGGGGAGTTTGAAGGCTACGGCTCTGTGTTTGGCGTTAAGGACAGTTACGACGATGTCGTTGTTCCCGGCGCTTTCAGTAAATCACTTCAGTCATGGCGGGAGAAAAACGCGCTCCCAGCCATGCTCTGGCAGCATCAGATGGATGAACCTATCGGGGTTTATACCGAAATGAAAGAGGATGAGGTCGGCTTATATGTCAAAGGCCGGTTACTCATTGATGATGATCCTCTTTCAAAGCGAGCTCACGCCCACATGAAGGCCGGTTCTTTAACCGGCCTTTCTATTGGTTACATGCTCAAAGACTGGGAATACGACCGCGAGAAAGGCGTGTTTCTTCTCAAGGAGATCGACCTTTGGGAGGTCAGTCCCGTAACGTTTCCGTCGAATGACGAAGCGCGGGTGAGCGATGTTAAAAGCGCGTTTGCCCGTGGCGAAACACCTTCCCAGAAAAGTATTGAACGGGTCCTGCGCGATGTTGGGCTCTCCCGCACCCAGGCCAAAGCATTCATGGCCGGGGGCTATGGCAACCTCTCTCAGCGTGACGCTGATGGCGTGGATGCCGCACTGGATGCACTGAAAAACATCAAATTTTAATCAGGAGTTGAATTATGGCAGTCGAAATTAAAGACGTTGAGCAGGTCGCGCAGGATTTGCAGCAAAAATTCGATGATTTTAAAGCGAAAAATGATAAGCGCATTGACGCTATCGAATCCGAAAAAGGCAAGCTGGCCGGAGAAGTTGAAACACTTAACGGCAAGCTGACCGAGCTGGATCAGCTGAAAACCGAGCTGGAAGATGAGCTTAAACAGCTTAAGCGTCCCGCTGGTGGCACTCAAAGCAAGGCCGCAACCGAGCACAAAACCGCTTTCATTGACTTTATGCGCAAGGGTAAGGATGACGGACTGCGCGATCTGGAGCGTAAAGCCCTGCAGGTTGGCGTGGATGAAGATGGCGGATATGCCGTACCCGAAGAGCTGGATCGCACCATTCTCAATCTTCTGAAAGATGAAGTAGTGATGCGCCAGGAGGCGACAACTATCACCGTTGGTGGTGCCAACTATAAAAAGCTGGTTAACCTTGGCGGCACCGCTTCCGGCTGGGTCGGTGAAACCGATCCCCGCCCGGCTACTGATGCGTCTAAACTCGGTCAGATTGAACCGTTCATGGGTGAAATCTACGGAAACCCTCAGGCAACCCAGACGATGCTGGATGATGCTTTCTTCAACGTAGAGGACTGGATCAACAGCGAACTGGCGGTTGAGTTCTCCGAACAGGAAGAAATCGCCTTCACCAGCGGCAATGGTACGAAGAAACCGAAAGGCTTCCTGGCCTATGCCTCTTCTCTGGATGACGATAAAACCCGTGCTTTTGGCACCCTGCAGCACATTCTTTCCGGTGCGGCGGCGGGTGTGACGGCCGATGCGATTATCAAGCTGGTCTACACCCTGCGCAAGGTGCACCGCAACGGCGCTAAGTTCATGATGAACAACAACAGCCTGTTTGCGGTTCGCATTCTGAAGGACTCCGAGGGTAACTATCTCTGGCGTCCGGGTCTTGAGCTGGGCCAGTCTTCCTCTCTGGCGGGTTATGGCGTTGCCGAGAATGAGCAAATGCCGGATATCGCTGCTGATGCGAAAGCCATTGCGTTCGGTAACTTTAAACGCGGTTATACCATCGTTGATCGCATTGGTACCCGCATCCTCCGCGACCCGTACACCAACAAACCATTCGTTGGTTTCTACACCACCAAACGTACAGGCGGAATGCTGGCCGATTCTCAGGCCATCAAGCTGCTGCAGATCGGTGCTGGCGCATAATCTGATGGGGCTTCGGCCCCATTCTTATGGAGGTCATGATGCTGCTGAAAAAAGACCTGAAATGGTCACCTGATGGCATTCAGGTCAGAAACATTCCCGCCGGTGAATATGATGCTGGCTCACTTCCTAAACGTGCTCTTGAGGTTGCTGCCCAGATGGGGATTCTCGACGGCACTGAACAACCTGAAATTGAAACACCAGTTAAGCCTAAAACCAGCAATAAGCGGGGTGAGGGAAAATGAAGCCCTCTGTAGAAGAGCTTCGTTACCAGTGCCGTATCGACAGCGATGACGATACAGAGGATGTGATGTTAACGCTCTACCTCAACGCCTCTCTGAAGCATGCGGAAAAAATCACTAATTGCCGTCTTTATGATAACGCTGTTCCAGACGACGATCCTGATGGAGTGGTGATAGAAGATGATATCAAACTGGCCCTGATGCTCCTGGTGTCGCACTGGTATGAAAACAGAGAACCTGTGAGCAGCGACAGCGTTAATACTATCCCGTTCGGCGTTAAAACAATTTTGGAACAGCACCGCAAAATACCTGGCACGTAGGAGGTGATATGCAGGCAGGACGATTACGGCACAGGGTCACCATTCAGAACTTCACAACCTCCAGAACGCCTTCCGGTCAGCCGGTTGAAAAGTGGGAAGATGGGAAAACCATCTGGGCCGAGGTTAAGGGGATAAGCGGTCGTGAGCTGTTAGTCGCTGGCGTAGAGCATGCTGATGCGACAATCCGGGTCTGGGTGCGTTTTCGCAGGGATATTTCAGCCACATCCCGATTGAAGGTACGGACCGGCCCGTTTAAAGGCGCAGTTCTTAACGTTACCGGGCCTCCGGTTCCTGATATCAAAGGTACCCGGCTGGAAATTCTCTGCAAACAAGGGACCGAAAAATGATTGATGTGAATCTGGATTTTTCCGGTTTGCAGGATATCGCCCGAGACCTGCAAACACTCAGCAAAGCTGAAAACAATAAAGTCCTCCGGGATTCGACCCGCGCCGGGGCCGAAGTTCTCCGGCAGGAAGTGATTGACAGGGCTCCTGAGAAATCCGGGAAGCTGAAGAAAAACGTTGTTGTCGTCACCCAGAAAAGCCGCCGACGCGGTGAAATTTCCTCGGGGGTGCATATTCGTGGTGTTAATCCGCGAACAGGGAACAGCGACAACACCATGAAGGCCAGCAACAAGCGGAATGCTTTTTACTGGCGCTTTGTCGAACTTGGGACTGCTACGGCTCCGGCACATCCCTTTGTACGTCCTGCTTTTGATACCCGACAGGAAGAAGCCGCACAGGCAGCAATGAACCGAATGAACAAGGCGATTGATGAGGTGCTGGCGAAATGACAGAGGATGATATCTATGACCTGCTGTCTCCGCTGGCAGACGGGCGGGTTTATCCATATGTGGTGCCGCTTGGCAGCGATGGTCTTCCAGATGTTACCGCGCCTTACATCATTTTCTCGATACCGACTGATGTTGCCGGGGATGTGTTCTGTGGGCAGGCCGAATCGACGCTGCACATTCAGGTAGACGTGTGGGCCAAAACGAACGATGAGGCCAGGTCGTTGCGGCTAGAGGCCCTTTCCCGGCTGGAAGTAATTTCACCTACCGAAGTGACAAAAATTCCCGGCTACGACACAACAACGCACCTGCATCGGGCAACGCTTGAAATAACCGTCATTGCCTGACTGAAACCGATCCAACCTGACCGCCGCTGGCGGTTTTTTTTCATTTATGGAGGCTGCAATGTCAGCACTATTCGAACGCGCCCAAAAAACGAAAGTAATGATTACGTCAGTGCCGGTCACTGAGGATGAGCTGGATGCAGCAACCTGGCTCAACCTGAGTTGCACCATTAAACAGGCCAGCTTTACAGCCGGTCAGAAAAACGATATTGACGTGACAACGCTATGCTCCGAAGAAACGGAAAATATCAACGGACTACCGGCACCGTCTGAAATGTCGCTCTCCGGTAACTTTTACCGCAACCCGGCGCAGGATACGCTGCGTACTGCTTATGATAATGACGGCGTATACGGGTTTAAGGTTGTGTTCCCTTCCGGGAATGGCTTCCTGTTCCGCGCTGAAGTTCGTCAGCATACCTGGGATTCACAGACCAACGGCGTCGTTGCCGCGACGTTCTCCCTGCGCCTGAAAGGAAAACCAACCAACATTGACGCCTCTGGCATTCTGTCTTTTGCCACAGACCTTCCCGCATCGCAGACGGTAGCGGCCGGAAGCGCCCTGACAATGAGTGTGGTGGTTCAGGGCGGCACAGAACCTTATACCTACGTCTGGAAAAAAGGTTCCTCAACCGTCAGCGGGCAGACCAGCGCAACGTTTAATAAGGCCAGCGCAGTATCAGGCGATGCGGGTGTTTATTCCTGCGTGGTTACTGATGCCGATGGCACTGTTATCACCTCTGCTGACCACACCGTCACTATCAGTTAATGGAGCGCCGGGGAACCGGCGATAAACTTTATGTCAAAACCGAATCTTAAAGCGCTGGCACTGGCCCCGATGGCGGGTTTCCGTAAAAAAGAAGTCACCGTTCCGGAGTGGGAAAACGCCAAAGTTATCATTCGTGAACCATCGGCTGAAGCCTGGATTCGCTGGCAGGGGATTGCCAGTCCGGAACAACCAAAACCACCGGAAGGGCAGGAAGCGGCAGAGGTGCCAGAACTGACCCCTTCAGAACGTGCGTTCCGCACGATGCGGGCAGATGTCACACTCTTCATTGATATTCTGCTGGATACCGACCTGCAGTACGTTTTCACCGTCGATGATACCGAACAGGTTGAAGCAATTTATGGCCCTGTCCATTCCCGGTTGCTGAAACAGGCGCTTGATCTCATTCGTGATGCGGATGATGCCAAAGCAAAGTAAAAATGCCTGGCATGCAGTTCCTGATGGCGCTGGCGCTCCGGATGGGCCGCACGCTGGGCGAACTGCGACAAACCATGACGGTCGGCGAATTCAGGATGTGGGCTGAATTCGACCGTATCAGCCCGATCGGTGATATCCGTGGCGATATTCTCAATGCTCAGCTGGTTTCAGCGATGTACGGGGCGCAGGGAGGTAAAGTCACCATCGAAGATGCTCAACTCAAGTGGAGCACAGAAGAGGACGAGGTAATCGACAGTGGCGATCCATTTGCCGGATTAGAGGCCGCTTTGCTCGCAGCATCGGAATAAAATTGAATCGTCTCCAGCCTCGCTTCAACGCGGGGCTTTTTTTATCTGCAATTTAAAGCGCATTCGCGTGCGCATCTTCCAGCAAGAGCTTTCCGTAGTGTGAGTCTGAGACAGGGCGGTGGATTTCATCGTTCCGCTCTTGGCTGCCCATGTCTACGCGAACAGGCTCGCACCACAGAAAGGTAAATACGATGAAATATCCAACCGTATCAGTAAACGGCGTTTCCGTTCGTGTTGACGGCGAAGGTCGCTACAATCTCAACGATCTTCATGCAGCGGCTGTGGCGGAAGGCAAAGCCACCGAATCACAGCGGCCTGGTGAATTCCTCAAAACAAAGCAAGTAAGACGGTTTGTACAGGCCCTGAGCGATGCGAAGAAAATCGCATCGGTATTAACCATCAAAGGTGGACCGCTCCAGGGGTCATGGGGACTCGAACTAATTGCCATCCGTTATGCTGCGTGGCTTAACCCATTATTCGAGATTAAGGTATACGAGACATTCCAGATGCTGATCCGTAATGGCTTTGATGCTATGGCTCGCTTAAATAAAATTGACCATGTGATAAACACCGAAACCAAGGAAGTGAGTCAGTGCGCAAGCCGTATGGGAAAATGGGGATCTGGTGGTCGCAAACGCCTGCTTTTGGCAGCTCGCGCTCGTGTGGTCGATGAGGTTCAAATGTACCTGCCTGGTTTTGAGGCGTGAAAAACACAAAACCGTGGTTTTTGAATAGCGCACGGCGTGGGCTTTCATCGATACACGGCGACTAACTACAGCGATCCTTTTGCAGCCTTAGAGGCCGCTTTGTTTGCAGCATCAGCTTGAATTAAACAACGATAGCTGAAGTCTTTCTTAACCAATGGTAGGATTTGAGTACTTTTCTACCTATTGGGATAAAAAAATGAAAAAAATATTGGGTGTTTTATCTTTAGTTGTTTTTGCTATAGCATTTATTATTGCGTTAAGGCAACCAATATCAATCGTATTTCTTATTGCTGTTTTGGCTATTCCTTTAAAATGTATAGATAAAATTGGCGGAGAGATTGCTTCTCTTTTGATAATATTCGGCTCTGTCTTTGTTTTGTTTTTTGTTAACTCAATGGTTCCTTTATGGGGGGAGAGGTATGAGAATCATGAGGAGTTAGTGAGAATTAGCGAGAGCGATAGGCAGAAAAGATACAACAATATGAATGTTATATCAGCAAGCAACTCTGGTGTTAAGTCTGCATTAAAAGATCCTGAATCCGCAACCTTCAAAAATCAGAGTGTTGGTCGTGAAGGGTATGTGTGCGGTCAGGTAAATGCTAAAAACAGCTTTGGTGCATACGCCGGGTTTAAAAGGTATGTAAGTAAAAATGGCATGACAATTATTGATGATGGCGGATCTGAATTTTCGAAACTATGGGGCGAGATTTGTAGATGATACATTCTTGCTAATTAAAGAAAACCGCTTAGGCGGTTTTTTTATATCTGCGAGGATATAAATGGCAACCTTACGCGAGCTTATCATTAAGGTTTCAGCAAACTCTCAATCATTCCAGACTGAGATCGCCCGCGCATCACGCATGGGGCAAGACTATTATAAAACCATGCAGAATGGTGGGCGTCAGGCTGCTGCTGCTGCGAAGGAAAGCCAAAAAGCTCTTTCCGAGTTAACCGATGGATTTGCTTCTGCTGGTCGAGCAGCTACGGCTGCGGCTGCAGCATTTGCCACAGGAAAACTGGTTCAGATTGCAGACCAATGGAACTCGGTAAATGCACGGCTTAAACAAGCCTCAGTGTCTACGAATGATTTTACTTTATCTCAAACCCGATTAATGGCGATCAGCCAGAGTACGGGCACTGCTTTTACTGATAACGCTAATTTATTTTCACGCGCGGCAGCATCAATGCGTGAATTTGGCTACAGCTCAGATGAAGTACTCAAAATCACCGAAGCTGTATCAACAGGACTAAAGCTATCTGGTGCAAGCACAGAAGAAGCCGGTTCTGTTATTACCCAGTTTAGCCAGGCGCTTGCTCAGGGGGTTTTGCGTGGCGAAGAGTTTAATGCCGTTAACGAAGCTGGGGATCGTGTCATCCGTGCCCTGGCTGCTGGTATGGGGGTTGCCCGAAAAGATCTTAAAGCGATGGCTGACCAGGGGCAACTCACGATTGATAAAGTCGTACCAGCATTAATCAGCCAGTTAGGTGTGTTACAAGGGGAGTTTTCCTCGTTACCGCCGACAGTGTCCGGCTCAATGCAAAAAGTCACTAACTCGTTTATGGCATGGGTTGGAGGAGTGAACCAGGCGACTGGCGCGACAGACGCGCTTTCTGGCGGTCTTGATGGGCTGGCGGGCACACTGGATTCTCTTACATCTTCTGCTGTCAGCGGGGCCCTCAGTGACGTAGCAGATAATATGTCACTAATTACCACTGCTGCTGGTGGTTTGGTTGGGATCGGATTGGCCCGGTATCTTGGCGGAATTGTTACCAGTGCAAGCAGTGCTACTGGCGCACTTATTTCAGCAGCAAAATCTGAGGTAGCTCTTGCCGTCGCTCAGGAAAAAGCCGCGCAATCTTCTGTTGCCGCTTCCCGCGCCGCCGTTTACCGCGCCCAGCAAGCCCTTCAGAGTGCTAAAAGTGCAGATGTTCAGGCTGCACAACAGGAGAGGGTTGCAGCCGCAGAAGCAAAGGTTACTGCTGCACAAGGTCGATTGACTGCAGCCCTAGCCACCGGGACAGCTACAGAAAAAGTACGAGCACGAACAGCTCTGGAGCGGGCTCAGGCGGGGCTTGTAGCTGCAAAAAATGCCGATGCACAGGCTATTGCAGAAAGAAAACTTGCCGCAGCACAAGCGGCGCTTAACCGTAATATTTCAGGTAGGATTTCTGCTCAAAATAACCTTAACAGCGTCACCTCTGTCGGCACCCGGTTGATGAGCGGGGCTATTGGGCTGGTCGGTGGTATACCTGGGTTAGTTATGCTGGGTGCTGGCGCATGGTACGCTATGTATCAAAGCCAGGAACAAGCAAGGAAGTCAGCTCAGGAGTATGCCAGCCAAATAGATCAAATCAGAGAAAAAACCTCCTCAATGACCCTACCTGAGGTCGATAGTAATCGCAGGTTATCGGTTGAGGCGATGCAGGAACAAAAGCGCCTAATCGAAGAACAAGAAAGGAGCGTTAAAAGTCTTAACGGACAAATAAATGATTTAAATGAAAGTAGAAGCAAGCCAGGTATTACCCAAGAAAATGATTTGAATATTACAAAGGCTATCGCAATTCTTACCGAACAGGTTGTCGTAGAAGAAGACAAACTACGGCAGATGCGAGAAAAAGCAAGTGATATACTAAAGGCACAGGAGGAACAAGAAAGAAGAAGAAACGATCTTATAAAAGAAAGAGCATGGCGGCAAAATTCTGAATACCAGAACCTTGTAATGATGACTGGTAAGTATTCCGAAGTTAACCGTTTACTTGGATTAGGAAACCAGCTTTTAATGGAACGGCAGGGCTTGGTTAATGTTCCAATGCGAATGCCTCAGGCTGATTTAACTTCACAGCAAGCTAATGCTCTGGAAAAAAGCCGTCAGGACCTTGAACTATCAAAGCTTAAAGGAGAGGCAAAGGAAAGAGCCCGGTTAGGTTATGCAGCTGATGAATTAGGTCTTAAGGATGAACCTCAGTTTAAAACTAACCGCGATCTGTATATTAATCAGGGTTTGGCGAAATGGCAAAATGATGAATCGAATAAACCTACCCGGAAAGCGCCAAAAAGCGAAGAGGTTAAAGCGGCTGAAAAGACAGAAGACGTTTACAAGCGTCTTATTAAACAACAGGAAGAACAAATTGCTTTGGGAAGCCAGAATACCGAACTGGCTAAAGTAAAATACCAGGTCACGCAGGGTGAGTTAGCCTCTCTTGAACAAGCTAAAAAAGAAACCCTTCTGCACAATGCTGCGCTTATCGATCAGAAAAACATTGCTGAACAGTTAAAAACGTTCCGTGAGGGGCTCGCTGACAGCAACGCTGCTGCGCGTGACCGGGGAAATATTGATTTTCTTGGTGCCGGGATGGGGGATAAGGCCCGCGACCGCATGAAGGAAATGGCGGATATTCGTACTGATTTTCTCAAGCAGCAGCGCGACCTGCAGCGGGATTTCAGCAAAGGTCAGATTTCTGAGGACCTGTACAAACAGCAAACGGAAGCGCTACAGGCGGCGCTTACTGAACGGCTCCAGATTCAGGAAGACTACTACAAGAAAACCGATGAACAGCAGTCAGACTGGCGGGCTGGGATCAGCGATTCACTGATGAACTACGCCGATCAGGCTGCTGATCTCAGTTCAATGGCAGCATCAGCAACCAGCGAGATTCTCAATAACACCACGAACTCCATTTCCAACAACCTGACCAGTGTTCTGACTGGTGCAACCTCGTTCAAAGATGGGATGTCGAATATCTTCAGCTCTCTGGGTGAAACGGTGATTAAGACGCTGATTCAGATGGCAACACAGGCGTTAATCACCAAAGCGATTATGGCGTCGTTCGGCGGTGGTGCTGGTGGGATGTTCGGTAGTCTTTTTGGTGGAGCAAGTGGAGCTGCAAGTAGTGGAACTGCGCTGCAAAGCTTTGGATCGTCTTTTGCCTTTAATGCCCTCGGTGGTGTCTACGATTCGCCTTCACTTTCCGCATACAGCGGCGGTGTATACAGCACTCCGCAGTATTTTGCCTTTGCGAAAGGGGCTGGTGTGTTCGGTGAAGCTGGTCCGGAAGCAATTATGCCGCTGACCCGTGGGGCTGATGGTTCACTGGGTGTTCGTGCGGTTGGTCGTGAGTCCCCTGCAGTACAGAGCGCAGCAAGCCAGATTCAGGCACAGCCACGGATAGCTGTCAGCGTGGACGCACGAAGCACCTTCACCGGCAAACCCGATGACATAACGATGCAGGCTGTAGAGCGAAGAAATGATGCTCTTGAACAGCGGATAGTTAACACCTTAACCGCCGAGGTAAATAACCCACAGAAGAAATTCGGCCGGGCTATTTACTCCAATCTACAGCCAAAAAAACCACGATAAACCAGCCCGGAGGGAAAGTTAATGGCAGATATTATCTATCCGGATGAATACCTGCCTATGCCGCTGATGGACGGGTACGGTTTTAAGCCCATATCACCGATACTGCGAACGGAAATGACGTCCGGTCGCGCTCAGCAGCGAAGGCGATACACTTCAACACCGACCCAGGCATCAGTTAAATGGATTTTTAAGACTGATGCGCTGGCGCAGGTATTTGAGGCTTTTTTCAGGGATGCGCTTAAAGATGGTCAGTCATGGTTCTATCTGAAACTCCAGACTCCCATCGGGGTAAAGCCCTATAAAGCCAGGTTCGTGGATATTTACGAAGGGCCGACGCTGGTCGCGCCAAAATACTGGCAGTACAGCGCAACGCTGGAATTATGGGAACGACCGTTACCGCCGGTTGGATGGGGAAATTATCCGGAATGGCTCGCTGGTCAGTCGTTACTGGATATTGCGCTAAACAAAGAGTGGCCGAAGCATGACAATTCTTGAGCGGCTATATGCTAGCAGCGGTTCGGAGGTTATCCACGACACGCTGCAGATATCGGCTGGCGATGATAGCTACTGGTTAACCAGCGGCTGGGATGACGTTTCCGTAACGTTGGAAAATGGTCAGCCGGCGACGTTTGAAGCCTGCGCGATAGAAATTGCACTGCCAGCGCGAAATGCGGACGGAACGCAGGATCTGAAATTCGCCCTGAGTAATATTGACGGTGTCGTTTCTGGAGCCATCGATAAAGTTCTGGATGAAATGAAATCAGCCACGCTGACATTCCGGCGGTACATTTCATCCGATCTGTCTGCCCCGGCATCATCACCGTATACGCTCGATATTAAATCCGGCTCCTGGACCCCGACAGCAGTACAGGTCACGGCAGGCTATATGAATATCCTCAAAACAGCCTGGCCCCGTAAACGTTACAACCTCGCAGAGCATCCTGGCTTACGTTACTAATCTGAGGCAAACATGTTTGACGCTGATAAATACCGTTCAGTCACCTGGCTGAAAGGCGGACGCGTATACCCGAAACTCGACTGTTTTGGCATTGTGAATGAAATCCGGCGTGATCTGGAGTTACCCCTCTGGCCTGACTTCGCTGGTGTAACCAAAGACGACGGCGGTCTCAATCGGGAGGCGAGAAAGTTGATGCTTTCCTTGCAACGCTGCGAGCCCTGCGAAGGTGCTGGCGTGGCCTGCTATTCCAGCTCAACGGTTACGCATGTCGGGATCGTTGTCATGCTCGATAACCAGCTGCAGGTTGCGGAATGTAATCCAGGCTCGGGGGTTACGTTTCTGCCACTGGCGCGATTCATACGAAGGTTTAACCGCGTGGAGTTCTGGCAATGACGATAAAGTTTTTTCCATCCCGGTTGCCGGGTGAACCTCTGGAGACGCACGAACATGGCGCGATGACCCTGCATGAGTGGATGGCCAGGAATGTCCCGAGCTACTCGCAGGACAGAAAGCATCCTGTTGCGGTCGAACTGGACGGCCGGGCTGTTCCACCTGCGGAATGGCCACTATGTTTGCTGCGGCCAGACAGCGATGTGCGGATTTACCCGATCCCGTATGGAACCGGCCTGGAAATCGCTGTGTGGGTATCGGTTGCCGTATCTATTGCCTCTACGGCCTATGCGCTGTTTTTCGCCCCGAAACCAGAGCTGGGCGGGTTTTCGTCAGGCAATTCAGCATCACTGGACCTGAACCCGGCAAAAGCGAATACAGCTAAGCTTGGCGATCCTGTTCGTGAGGTATTCGGAAGAAACAGAATTTATCCGGATTACCTGGTGCAGCCGGTCACTCGCTTTGACCCCAATGATCCCACCCGGATGACGGTCGAAATGTTTGTGTGCCTCGGGTATGGACGTTTCTCTTATACCGGCGGTGATTTTCGGGTGGGTGAAACTCCTGCTCTGCCGTTAGGCGATGGCTTTTCTTATACCAGCTATGGTCCGGGCGATAACGTGGCGGGGGACCGTCGCAGCGAGGTCTGGTTCAACAGTACAGAAGTTGGCGGGACATCAAGCGGGTCAGGTCTGGATATGGCTCAGACTGCCCCTGAAGCCAGTGATATTGTTGCTGATGCCATGACCGTCAGCGGCGCCTCAGTCTCGTTTTCAGGTCTCGATGTCGACGATGACAACGATGATGATGAAGATGAGAACAAGCTGCCTCCTGGCTGGATTGAGGGTGCAATTGTCACTCTGAAAGCGCCGGTGAATTATCAGGTATCGATTGAGGATGGTTTTAACGTTCTGACAGGTGACGCCGTCGAAGAAGTGGCGCCATATAATGGTATGCCTGTAACGCTGACGTTTAGCGGTACCGATTATGATCTGCAGATTGCCACGTATACCCCTCACCAGGACGCCGTTCCGGGAACGGGTGGATCGACTGCAGCATTGCGCGCCAGTGCGTCGCCAGCCACGTATGATTTTACGACAACCAGCCAGACGTTTGCTCTGACCTGGCAGGGCGTCACCTATACCCTGTCCCTGGTTGCTGACTACGGCACAATGTCCGGTTTGCTGGCGGCGATTAACAGCGGGCTCACCGGATCGGGGTTGATTGCTCAGGATGACGGCGGCGTGATTCGTATCGTGGAAATCTCCAGCCCGTGGCGTGGCGGTTCCATTACGTCATCATTCCTGCCCGCGTCAGTTTTTGGAGACAGCCCTGTGTTTACTGCCGGTACAGCATCCAGTGGCGGAAGCCCGGCGGTCACAGCCAGTGTCAGGCTGGCATACGATTCCGGTACTGCATTTTCTGGCCTGCCGGACGGCACGCAGCGGATTTCCCTGGCTCACCGTGGCAACGAATACCAGATAGCATCGACTGACGGATCGTCTGCGACCGTACAGAGAGTGGTTAACGGTGCCGTTGACAACACCTGGTCAGGTTTTCTGACCCGTACCGTCGTGGATTTTGCCGCGTCTGGTATTAACGATAATGAAACATGGCTCGGCCCCTTTCTGGCCTCCCCGCAAAATGAAGTTGTGGACGCCTTCGAGGTCAACTTTGCTTTCCCAAACGGAATTTGCGGATTCCAGAACAACGGGAATAAGCGGGTTCGCCATGTTGAGTATGAAATTCAGTACCGCGTATATGGTTCCGGATCGGGGTGGACGAGTAAGCAGGGGGTGTACGCGCTTAAAAACGTTAATGGCCTCGGTTTTACAGAGCGTTTTGATCTGTCTTCACCCGGGCTGGTGGAGGTTCGATGCCGCCGCCGCAATGAGCAGGGGAGCAACAACGCGAGAGACAGCATGTTCTGGCAGGCGCTCAGAGGTCGTTTGCTTTCCCGTCCGACCTCCTACGCAGGGATATCAACAATAGGGATCACGGTTGAAACCGGCGGCCAACTGGCGGCGCAGTCAGACAAGCGTGTGAGTGTTGTCGCCACGCGAAACTATGATGGCGGTGGTGACAGGACAATCAGCGGGGCATTCCTGCATCTGGCCCGCAGTCTCGGATATCGCGACGACCAGATCGACATTTCCACAATTAACATGCTTGAGGCTAACTACTGGACGCCACGAGGCGAGTATTTTGACCATCAGGCAAGCAGTGACAGCACGTCCGCAAAGGATATTTTCGACAAGATAGCTGAAGCAGGCATGGGGTATTTTCTGCTGTCTGACGGCTTACTTTCCGTCGGGCGTGAAGGGGTCAAAAGCTGGACCGGAATCATCACCCCCCAGGATACTGTCGAGGAAATGCAGACATCATTCAGGGTGCCTTCGGAGGACGATTTTGATGGCGTGGATGTGAAATACATCAATCCCGTTACCTGGGCGGAGGAGACCGTACAGTGCCGGACGCCTGAAAATCCGTTCCCCCGGAAAACAGAGGCTTACACCATCGATGTCGTCATGACAGCGGATCGTGCCTGGCGTATCGGGATGCGCCGGTTAATGAAATATCTTCATCAACGCCGGACGTATACGGCTACAACTGCAATGCTGGGATGGTGTCATGATTTTGGTGACCACATCATTTTGTCAGATGATATTCGAACCGGGAAAACCCAAAGTTGCCTGATTGACGCAATGACATACGACTTTCAGGAAATAACGTTACATGTCACCGAGCCTCTGGACTGGAGCTATACAAATCCCCGGTGCTGGATACAGTTTCAGAACAGTCGTCCATCGTCACGGATGCTGACGCCGCAGCGGATAGATGATTTCACTCTTACCATACCTTACAACGACGATCTGCATCCGGAAGACTGGATTATGGACGACCCTGATATTGATCCACCGCGTTTGCTGTTCTGCGACAGTGAAAAAGGTGCCCGGCATGGGATAGTCCAGGAGGTCGCCCCCTCCGGTGACAGCAACTGTCAGATTACCGCGCCGGAATATAAAGAAATTTTCTACGCCTACGACGACGCCACATACCCCGGCGACGCCGCTTAATACCCCATAAAAACCCCTTATTAACTCTTTTCGCTCAAACCCTCGTTTGGGCGAAGCCTCTTTTTGGAGCAAAAAACATGGCCGAACTTAACCCGCCTTTGGGAACGACGACGCCTGAAATATTCCTGGATAACGTCAAGCGCGCTGACGAACTGGTGAACGGTCCGGCCGGAACGGTTAACGACCGCGCAGGTGAACCGCTCGATACCTGGCGCCAGATGATGGCGAAGAATGACCAGATTCGTCAGAACCTTGTGCCATTGAGTAAGCAGTACATGACGCTTGAGGCGGCCCAGGCCGATATCGTCAATATCCCGGAAGGCAGCACCACGTATTACCGCAGCCCTGATGATAGCGCGCTCGCTATCGAGGTCATGAACGTTGGCGGGACGCTGACCGCTACCGGGCGCAAGATGCCGTCTCAGGCCGCTGTTGAGGCCGTCAGTGAATC
>OJWP01000105.1_pt1 | contig 33863 bp, 37 predicted proteins | sample 1600341 | NCBI WGS metagenome assembly OJWP01 (sample SAMN04436651, study PRJEB24849) | human gut metagenome | biome: human gut; feature: NICU; material: stool | host: Homo sapiens | place: USA: Saint Louis, MO | collected 2010-03-24
TTCCCTACCCTGACCCGTTTGCGGGGGCTTGCCCCCCGTCACCTGCGCGCAGCTATCCTTTCATTTTTCGTACATGAACAAAATCGGCCCTTGACCGTGCTCCATATGGGTTTAAAGGGGATAAAATTCAAAAAAAAAATGTGCGATTTTGTGCGTTATTGTGCATCGAACTAAAAATACGAACGTTCAGGTTTAGGAAATATACTGCATAATAGTTCAATTATATCAACCGACTGCTACATTCAAAGTCTACTAATCACTCAAGGTTGACAGGGTATCATCTTCTTAGGTGCGCTCTTATCAAGGATTGCACGTTGCACCTTTGATAAACTCAGTCTATACGATAGATGCTAAGCCACTTAGCATTAGATATTTATGCAAGTCTATAAATTTTCACCTAAAAGAGGGTTAAAGGTTGGATACTAAAAGAAGATTAAAGCGAGCTTTAAGTGCTATTAATGATGCTATGTCCACATTAAGAAGCGCTCGTTCCAAAGCAGAAGATGGACGTTCAGATATATCTCGGGCCTAAAATGAGCTTGATGATGCCGAGACGAATATACGTAAAGCCATTCGTGAACTTCCAGAGGACATCTAAATGTGTATGGCCGCACAATTGCGGCCTTCATAATCATAGCGTTCGGTACCCACGTCTAGTTAGGGGCAGTAACTACATAATGAGATTCAGGTCGGTACTCCTCGAGGTAGTCAGGATGCAGCTCACTATGAGCCGAAGAGCATTGCATGGTATAGTAAGTTATCAAACCGGCTAAGCCAAACCAGAATGCTATTATCGAAAGGTTCAACCAAACATACCCAATGGGAATCATAGTTTCTTATCTGTTCAGGATATTAGATAATCTATCGGAAATGACTGAATGCCGCGAAAAGAATATAAAAGCGAACGGTCTCATAAGGCTTTGAATATTTTGTGGCAATCAGTGTGTGATACTATTACTTAGGGATATAAATGCTATTCGACGAAGATAAAGGTCCTCGGCTAAGTCAAGATACTGAGGCACTCATCAGCAACGGACTAGATTTTTTGAACAAGGCGCGTGAGGAACTTCAGGCGGGACAGGCTAAATTCTCGGTTGTGAGCTTCTGGGCTGCTGTTGAAATCCTAATGAAAGTACCTCTGGTGAACGAGCACTGGACTTTGGCCTGCTCTGGCAAAAAAATGGAGCGTCGAAAATATCTGGCAGGCGACTTTCAGTCAGTAACATATGATGAGGCCTGTGCCCGTTTGGGTGACGTTCTGGAAAAACCGCTTAATAAAAAGACCGTAGCTCTCTTCAACAAGGTCAAAAATCACCGTAATAGGGTTGTCCATTTCTATCACAACGAGCTCAGTGAAGGGGATCAGTTGCAAGTACTGGCTGAGCAAGCTGACGCTTGGTTTGCGCTGAACCGTCTTATGCGTGAAGACTGGTCTTCCCTTTTTGGCCGGGAAATGAGAAGAAAACTTGCAGAAGATGAGACGAGAATGCTGCGTATCAGTGAATTTTATGCAGGAGCAAAGTTCCGCCATGAATCTGTGCAGCAAGAACTAGCTGCCGAGATCAAGGTTGGAAATTCTGTTAGTGAGTGTTCTGTCTGTGGATATGTTGCTGTATTGAAGCAGATGCTGATACCAGAAATCCGTCTTTATGACACAACCTGCCTTGTATGTGATAATCAGGATTTATATTTGGACTTGGATTGTCCGGATTGTGGTAAAGCAGTTGTGATGAAAACCGGCGACGATGATTTTAAATGCGACAGTTGCGGTTATGAATCTAGGCGTTATGAAGCGTTCAATCCAATTCCTGCCGATGAACGAAATGAATTCGATTCGGCATGTTGCTCAAACTGTTTACGCATTAACTCTATATGTTACTTCAAGTCCCTGTATGACAACTTTATCTGCACGGGTTGTTTTAATACTTATGAAGTTGTGGAGCAATGTGAACGCTGCTTACGCTGGAGCACGGATGTACCTGCATGCAGTTTAAATGAGGGGTGCATATTCTGTGGTACTAGCAAATAGAAGCAGCGAGCAACTTACTTTAATCCGCTACCAAAACTCATCCATGATATGCAGTCATGAACGTCTAGAGTTCTGTGGTTATCACACACACGGGTAATGCATCTGAACTGCTCCCTTAGCAGTGTACGCTCCTATCCAGAGCTGTCAGACGAGAGGCCTAGTATGTAGGCTATCTGCGAAGTGCGGGCTTAGTGATCTACAACACATTTAAAAATTGATGTAGATAGACAAAACTGTAAACAATAGAGAATAATAGACTCCATACACAAACTATTGAGGTTTTGACAATGGCAAAAAAAAAGATTTTAACTATCGGTTTCGAATTATGTGATGAAGAATCAGAATATAGCCCATTTGACAATGACATATCTCTGTTAGATTGGGATATCATTCTTTTGAGACCTGACATCCACGATTACATTTATCGACAGCAATCAACTTTTAAAGGAAATCCATGTCTTTCAGATAACGAATCTTTCAAACTCAAATCCCAATCTGAGCATTGGCGTCGGGAGATAAAATCAGCCATTCAGCATGGTAAATTAGTCATTGTTTTTTTATGCGACTTCAATAAATTATATATAGCGACTGGAAATAAGACCACTTCAGGCACAGGACGAAATCAAAAAGTCACTAGAATTGTCGATGAATACGATAATTATAAATGCATACCTGTCGCACTTAACCCAATTAATGGGAAAGGGAAGGAGATGAAATTATCAAATAAAAACTCTGAAATAATCCTTTCTTATTGGAATGAGTTTTCTGATAAATCAAAATTCAACGTCACATTGAATATCGATACATCCATTCCCCTAATCCTTACAAAAAGCGGAGATATGGAAGTGGGGTCGTTAGTTAGGAATGAAAAAAATGCAGGCGCGATAATGTTTTTGCCTGATATGGATTTTTATGAAGAGAGCTTCATAAATGATGAAGATGAATGGACTGAAAATGCATTGACATTTTCCGCCAGGCTCATCAAGGAAATAGTTAAAATTTCAAAAGTGGTTCATTCGTCAAGTGAGATAACACCTCCGCCAGAATGGACAAACGCTACTGAATTCAAATTACAAAAAGAAAAAACCATCAACGATGAGCTTATAAAAATAGAGCAAAAACTTAGTGCGATTCAGCTTCAAAAAGAAGAGCTTCTTGATAAAATAAAAGGAACAAGTGAATTGCGTAATTTATTATTCGAAAAAGGAAAACCCCTAGAGAAAGCAATTCATTTGGCACTAAAGACAATTGGCTTTCAAGTTAGTAACTTTGATAATGGCGAGTCGGAATTTGATGCAGTTTTCATATCAGAGGAAGGACGTTTTATTGGAGAGGCCGAAGGAAAGGATAATAAGCCAATAAACATAGAAAAACTTCGACAAATTGCTTTAAATATCCATGAAGACCTTAAAAGAGATGAAGTTACAGAACCTGCCAAATCGGTATTATTTGGAAATCCTTATAGAGTTCTTCCCCTAGAGGATAGAGATGAACCATTCTCTAGTAAGTGTATTTCATCTGCCAAAGCAAGTTCTACAGCATTAGTTTTCACACCAGATCTATTCATGGTTGCTAAATATCTGAGTGACAATCATAATAAATCATTTGCTAAGCGCTGTAGAAACGCAATTTTAAAAACCACTGGTCGAGTAGTTTTTCCCGCCCTCCCTAAGAAAAATGAACCTATAATAATCGAAAATGCTGTAGAGTAGTTGTTGCCCCCCCTTCTCTTCTACATCTATTTCGTAGAGGAGAGGGATGGTAAATAATTTTAGATAAAGTCTCATTTATGAATCCCCACTTCTGGAATTCAAAAAGCATTCAACACCGTAACAGCACTGCAGGAACACTATCAGGCTAAACACAGATTATTCCATCCAGAATATATAATACTCAATGCTTAGGGCCAGAAAAGTGTTTCGGTAAGCCAGGGCCTATTAAATCCCTCCCCCTTCTCTGATGGCAAATTCCATTCCGCCTGAGCCAAAATACAGCCACTTAATAACAATCTAACTTCACCGTCACTAAGGACGAGATTGGGAAAGGAAATTTACCCTGTGTAATAAAAATTATCTCTGTAGTGCAGCTCACCCCCGCATTTGATGCATCATTTTATTTTGTTCGACAGGAAGCTGGCAATATTCGCCTCACGCGGCTCATAATCGTCATACATGTTCACCCCCTGTTCTTATCTCCCCAAAAGAGTACAGCCCATCCTCTGGGATCCAGTTTCCTGAGCATGTCGGAATAATGCCCTACTGGATTATCGGTGATGTGACCTACATCTACTTTATTGTGTTTTTTCAACAGTTTCCACACATTCCGAATCTGAACATCTGAATTCTCTGGTTCCATACTGCGCAGCGCCCCATCGTGAGTCGCGTAGTAAATGCGATCACCATAACGTATGCGTTTACCATTAAATAAATGATTAACCTGGGATTCACTAAGTTCGATGCCAATAGATGAAGCAAAATCGCTCAACAAGACCTCAAACGGAGAGTAATTGCGTGATTCTACGTTGCCCTGCGCTTTCTTCTTGTTATAGATCTCCTCTGTAATCCTTCGCAGTATAGCCCGACGCTCTTTTGAGGGTAGTTTACTCACATCAAGCGCTCCCGTTCCTTCACCAGGGGTCATTATCTCGGGTATAGCAACGTCAGTTACCATCTCTTTTTTGCGGACTTTTTGGTTTGGGGGACAGTTATTGCCACGAGTCCAAGGGGCGACGGGGTCGCCCTGGGCGGCGCTTTCAGCGCCTGGGTTAGCGGGAGCCTTCTTCACCATCTTCCAGGTATGGACATGCGTGCATATTTTGTTTTCCTTACCGGTGATTGGCGACCAAATGCCATAAATACGAATCCCGTGATCGCCATAGGTTCCTGGTTCGACTGTCGGCTCATAGGCGATATGAATGAGGTAATTTTTGCGGGGAACAAGTACACCGCCCTGCTTCATAATGTAAGTGGCAAAACAGCCAACATCAGCAGCAGCAAGCACAGCGTCCAGTTTTGGATCCATAAGTACCGGAGCACCCGGTTTGCTGGTTTTCATTGCACGAGTTGCCTGCGATGCGAACAATCGTAACTCGCGGTACGCCTGGCGGCCTGGAATCCCAAAAAAACGAAATTGTTGAACACGGTGCAACGATGCCCACGCAGTGACGTGCTCAGCGCTATCACGTAGTGATTTACCCGTCTCCTTGCTGACGGTGTCACCCAGCCCACGCCCATCGATGTTTTTACTGACGTACTTTGCAATATAACTGGCCGGAGTCCCCTTTCGCGGGTCTATCAGCTTTGACTTGAAACGAGCGCCAGTGTTATTGCCAAGTTCGGCGCGATCTTCTCTGATAGCGAAACGACGCAGCAGCTCTGTGATTGCACGTCGATGTTTTTTGCGCATAAAACACAATAAATGCCAGTGCACAGTGCCATCGTGATGTGGTTCGGCTACGCGGACGCCGTACCAGCGCAGCTCTTTTTTGTGCATTGCCTTACGGAATGCCGCAAACGTATCAACCAGATAGTCGCTGCTTTTCCTAACTGTCGAGTGATCCCATGTAGGGTTAGGCTTCCCGTTCATCAGTGTGGCGTGGTACTTAGACGGACAGGTGATGGTATAGAACATGGCGCAGTCGCCACGCATTTCAGCTATCAATTCCAGGCCTTTAACACAGGCCATCATCTCATTACGGCGGTGCGCTGGATTGCTGGCACTTGCAAGCACCACATCCTCCATGCTGAGCGTATCGCCATCTTCGTTAATCAGATCATGATTGCGGAAAAAATCCATCGCCTTACGGCGTTGTTCCCGCTTCTGCAACAGAATGTCATGGCTGACATAAGGTGATGCGTGCCGATGAACAAGGCACGCAGCCCGAAGCAACTCTTCCCGCCATTCGTTGCGGAGTTGCCACAGCTTACGTTGCCACCAGTCAGCACAACGCATACGGGCAAGCGCACCCGGTATCAGCTCGTAATTAATCGGGTTGCGGCGATTATGTTTGCTGCGGAGCGCTTCATAACCCGGCGGGATAACATCAAGGCGTGACACTTCGGCCGCCACACGGCGATAGAGCTCCAGTATTACGATGGGAGAAGCTAATTCATCGGTCAGCATCTCACCGCAAAGCTGGATAAAAATCATATCAATGTGCGCTGCGACCAGCGTTGAAAGCCGCTTAACCTCCCGCTGATTCAGTTCAGCAAGTCGAAGGAGTTGATCAAGGCTATCCCTGCCAGCCATGGCCTGGAATGACAGCGACGCCTGGTTAGCACGGACCTTGTCAATTCTCACTAATGAGGGAGTAATGACCTCATTCAGATAGGTAGGCAAATGGCGCGGATCTTCTGATTTTTCCAAATACTTAATCCTTGTTTCCAGCGGCTTGCGCAGGAAACCAGGCAAGCTGGCGACGTCATCACGAATCAGGGTCAGAGGATCAACACGATGGAGTTCTGCATGTCGCTTAGCTTTCTCAATCAGAGCATCATTCAATTCGTCATAGTGCCAAGGATCGCAATGTGCAACAGAAAAGAGGTACTCTTCTGCTGCACGACTCATTGCTTCAGCCTGCTCGCGTTGATCGCTTTTATCCTGCTCATAAAGCGCAATCCAGACGGCCAGCGCAGATGGTTTCCGTGCAGGCGCATCAACAACATAAGGGTTTACTGGCTGCTTTCTGGCATTCCAGCTCCATGCCAAGGATGTGGAGTCAGGCATAACTCACCTTCGAATCTTATTTTGCAAAGCCAATGCCTCAACAAGCCGGCGCGCCAAACATTTCGGCATATGTCGCATCACCCATCACCGCCCCACAGTCCGGGCAACCTCCACCACCAGAACGACCGCAACCACCACACACGCGAAGAACGCCAATCACTTCACCGGCCATATCGCGGGTTTTTCCGCCAGCCCACTTAAGAGGTGACTTAATCATTTGCGGCATTCCTGGTTATAGGTTTCATGGGTCATCAGTCGCCACTGCTTACCACCGTTTTTGCTGAGCAAACGCCAACGGAGGCCAATGCGGATCACGAGATAGGCGTGTGGCTTGACGCGGGTGTAATTACGCTGTCCACGAGCAAAGCAATTCAGGGCGGCAAGCGCCCTCTTACAAACCGGCAACGGCGCGCTACAAACAACGGAGATGCGCGGAAACATGGCGGGCCTCACAGCGTTTCGAGGTGCGGGGAGGTCAGACGCTGCCAGATCTCGCAAGCCTGCTCGGCACGATAGACGGCATCGGTCAGTGTGTAGGTTGCGGAGGATCTCCGCGGGTGCGGGGTGTAGCCCGTAACACCTGCGATATGGATTAACGTTGAGAGGTTGCGGACTTCAAATGGCGGTAATAATGGCTCTAAATCATACCGGGAAACAGCATGCGCCAGTGCTGCAACACTAAGCGAATCACCCGCCGCCCAACAAAATAGCTTCTCGTGCTTTGAAGCTGTTGAAGTGATAAAACGACAAGCCCCCGCAACGGCATCGATCGCGCTGCAAGTTGCGTTAATGACCTCGGCCCGCTGCACCGAATCCCCTTTCATGAGCTGCAAAACAGCTTCAGGGTAAATGCCGCCCACCGTTCGGATATCAACAGCGCGATAGTACTCTGGGCCAATCTTCCCGGTTGACGGCTCGAAGAAAGCGCACTCGATGGCAAAAATGGGAGAATCAGGGGATTTTCCTAATACGCGAATATCTAACATGACGTTATTCATTGTTTACTTCCCTCGCTGGTAATTGTTTCGTGGTTGGCAATCCACTGCTCAAGTGCTGAATAAATCTCTTCGGAGGTTAGGCATTGCTCTTTCAGCAGGCCCATGCGGATGCGCAGTAATCCGAGTAAATGGGAGCGCTCACATTTGCGCGCGGTGGTGCTGATTCCCATGAACTCTGGATCGCTTATTCCGCTTTCCAGCTTTATTGACGTAACCGACATGTAACCTCCTGAAAAAGGCAAAACGAATCCCCGGCAAAATGAATGCCGTTGTTTTTTATGCTGGTTAATTAGTGGTTGGGGCGCGGTTTTCTTTTAGCCAGCTTGAATAACCTTTCGTGCCAAAAATACAGATAATCAATAAAGGTCATTCGGGCGCGCTCATGATTACCGCGAATTGCTTTCTCCAGACCGTAAATAATTATATCAATCGACGGGCTGTTAGAACTGACTGTAATACGCGCACCATTTCTCAGCTGGACAGTGAAACCCTGCTCAGCGTTTTCTATCGCCTCGCGGATCAGCATCTCCTGTTCCCATGACGTTTTCTCTTCGGTGAACATAGCGGACTCCGATGATTAATAGAGGCTTGAGCGCTTCATCTGTGCTGGTACAGCGGCGGACCGTTTCAGGCTGTGAAGCATGTCTGGTGTAAGTTCGACCGTTACCGCCAGCGGCTTTAAAAACGTCACGGTCTTGTTTGTCGTCTCCGGTTGCTCGGCGTCCATTGACAACAGATCGTATGGCTTCGGGATATCACCATTGGTGATTGAAATGATGATATTGCGCAGTTCTTCCAGCGTGGCTTCATCATTCTCGCCCTGAAGCATAGCGAAGTGATAAAGGTGGGAAACGCCGTGGCGTAAAAGCTGAGTAGAATAATCGTGATTCCATTCCAGAAACTCTTTATTGAAATGGAAGCATTGTAAAAGCGAGTTTATTTTGTCTGCATATTCGAGTTTCATTTTCGCCCCCAGAGATTAAAAAGCAATAAACCGCTTTTTACTCATGATTCTGTCAATCGTTCGACATGCTTCTGATAAAGCAAAGTCGATGCCGTAATAATGGCCTGTGTGCGTAATTTGATAGCGTTGGCGGTTGTACGGTTTTTTGCGTGGGAGTTTCAGAATAGTAAAACCACAGTAGAGGCTGGTTTTGCTATTGAGCTGTGATACTGATCCGCGGCTACCGTTCTTCATGTTTCCTCTCCTGAAACCGGCTATCGACCTGGCTCACCGAGACCAAGCCACATCAACCACCCTTCCCTGATCTCCTTTGGACGACTTTCGTAGGCCAGTTTCATGCCGTTGTTCCAGGCTGGAAGGTAAACCCAGTATTCGCCGGCACGGCCAGAAGTAGACTGGGGATCGGTCATCTCGATTACAGGAAGCTTCCCTTTTTCGATCATGCCCTTCACCGCAGCAGGGGTTTTCCCGATGAGTCTGGCGAACTCCTGATAAGGCACAGCATCCGTGCTACTTACAAGCTGTTTGCTCATCTGTTACATTCTCCTTTAGGGTAATTAATTGCTCTTAATGGGTTTTAATTGCCCGTTAAGACACTTACTCAAATGAAAATTTATTATCCATACGCGTAATATTTTCCCAAAGAGGTTTTTATGTCAATCCCTATTTCAGAGAAGTTGAAGCTTATCAGGGAGTCAGAACGGCTTAATCGTAGGCAATTCAGCGAGTTAACAGGAGTAATTTACAGCACACTTTCTGGCTATGAGGCTGGTACAAAAAGTGCGAGCCTTGAACCAATCATGAAAATCTTCCAACACCCTAGATTTGTGAAATACACACTGTGGTTTATGACCGATCAGGTGTCCCCTGAATCCGGTCAAATCGCACCGGCCCTCGCACACTTTGGGCAAGACTTAACAACCTCGCAGCACTCAGACCAAAAGACTGGTTAACAATTAACCGGTCTTACATACATTTCAAATGTCTATTATTGGTCGAAAAGTATTCATCACATAATTGCAACGCGTTAAGGCCTAAAGGCAAACGCACCCATCGGAGGGTTTTCTTATGACTATTAAGAAACTCGATGATGGTCGATATGAAGTGGACATCAGGCCTGCTGGTCGCAATGGAAAGCGTATCCGCAGGAAGTTTGATAAGAAAAGTGAAGCGGTAGCTTTCGAGAAGCATACCCAGTTCAACCACCACACCAAAGAATGGTTATCAAAACCGACGGATAAGCGGCATCTGTCTGAACTGATACAGCTTTGGTGGAATTTGAAAGGTAAGCATGAGGAACATGGTCGGATAAACCGCAACAAGTTAGACGTGTTTTGCAGGATTACCGACGATCCTTGTGCTTTTCAGATTACGAAAGCGCTGATTAGTCAGTATTACGCGGCAAGAAGAAGTCAGGGCATTAAAGCTTCTACCATTAACCGTGATCTAAATAGCATCAGTGGCATGTTCACAGCGCTTATCGAGGCAGAGTTGTTTTCGGGTGAACATCCGATCAGAGGGCGGAAGAAGTTGAAAGAAGAAGTCCCCGAAACAGGCTATCTGACACAGGACGAAATCAAGCACTTGCTCTTTAGACTGGATGGCGACAACAAGAAGATAGCCGTTCTCTGTTTAAGTACAGGTGCTCGTTGGGGTGAAGCGGCTCGACTTAAGGCAGAAAACATCATACAGAACCGTGTGACGTTCGTTAAAACCAAGAGTAACAAGCAGCGGACTGTTCCAGTATCAGCGGAAGTGGCAAAACTCATAGCAGATGGTAAGCGAGGGTTGTTATTTGGTAAGGCATCGTATTCTGACTTCAGGCAGATACTCAGGGAGGTAAAACCTGATCTTCCGACCGGCCAGGCGACGCATGCACTACGCCACAGTTTCGCGACGCACTTTATGATTAATGGGGGAAGCATCATTACGTTACAGAGGATCCTTGGGCATGCGCGAATTGAGCAAACTATGGCCTACGCTCACTTTGCGCCCGAATACCTCCAGGACGCAATCTCGCTTAACCCGCTGAGAGGTGGTGCTGATGCGGAAAATGTCCACATTATGTCCACACTTAGGTAGATAAATATGGCTTTCAATGGTCTTGCGTGCCGTTCAACCCCGCATTGCATCGTTGAAAGCCGTAGAATCTGGGGTGGCTAACGCACCCGACGGGGCTTTTTTTCCCGCCGCGGATGCAGGTATTCTCCTAACAGATGTGTTAAATTTTATGTATCTATGTTAATTCTGCGCTGATTGTTGTTTAGCATAACTTGCTGGTAGTTATGATTAGCGTTCGGGAGCCGTATTCCTCATGTCCGATTTTATTCTCGCGCGCGTGACGCAAACGCTAGCCAATGAACACTCCCTCGAAGCATTGGTGCGACAGCTGCTTGAGATGCTGGAGCTTGTTACCCGAATGGAATCCACCTACCTGACGCGTATTGACTTCGACGCGCAGCGACAGCTGATTATGTATGCGCATAACAGCAGCGAAATGCAGATCCCAGAAGGGTTCTCCGTCCCATGGAACGACTCGCTATGTAAACGTGCGCTCGACGAGCGTTGCCTTTTCAGTAACGATGTCGCCGAACGCTGGCGTTCGTGTATCGCCGCGCAGGATTTGGGCATCGCCACCTTTTTTAGCATTCCTGTGCGCCTGACCGACGGCTCATTATTCGGCACGCTGTGCGCCACCAGCCGGGTAAGACAACCCTATAACCTTGAGGGTGAGCAGGTCATGAATTTGTTCGCGAACCTCATCGCCCACTACGTTGAAAAAGAGACGCTAGTGCAGCAGCTTCGCTCGGCCAACGTCGCGCTTGAAATGCACTCATACACTGATGAGCTTACCGGTTTACCGAATCGCCGCTCGCTGTTTAAGTATCTTGCCGCGCAGTTTCCGCGGGCCCGCGAGCAGCGGCGCAGCATGCTGCTGATTTTTATCGATCTCGACGATTTTAAAGCAATAAATGATCGATTCGGCCATCCGTGCGGCGATAACTTTCTGATTCAGGTTGGCGAACGTCTGGCGGCTCACGTACGCAGCGGTGATATTGTCGGCCGTCTCGGCGGCGATGAATTTTTAATTGTCGGACCGGGCCCCGAATTAGCCGACCAGCAGGAGTATATCGCCGCGTTACGTCAAGCGCTGACGGGGATCTATTTCCTTGGCGAGCACCGGATTAACTACCCGGGGGCCAGCTTTGGCGTTATTGAGGCCGACCCGCAGCAGATTGACGTAGAACAGGCGCTACGCGCCGCCGACGACGCGATGTATCTGGATAAGCAGTCTCGTCGTCAGGGAAGATTTTTTCATATTGACTAATCTACGGTGAAATCCCGTATGATATTCGCCACGACTTGCACTTACAGGGGCTCAATAATGAGGCTGGGTATTCTATTTCCGGTGGCTATTTTCATCGTCGCCGTTGTTTTTCTGGGCTGGTTTTTTGTCGGCGGCTATGCGGCGCCAGGCGGAGCGTAATGAAAAAAAGCACCATTATTATGCTTATTGTCGCCATCGTCGCCCTGGCGGGGACGCAATTGGGTTGGTGGTAAATCCAGGAATATTCGCGCCGCTCTTCGGCAAAGATTGCAGAATTATCTCATCTACTCAATAACTTAAAAGAATACACTCACATCATCAGCCGATACCGCATGGCCGTTTCTGCGGACGGATTTAACTGGAGAAGTGAGAAATGAAAAAACCGATCGTGTTGCCGTTGATTCTCGCGCTTTGCACGCTGTTATCGGGATGTATTGTCGACCCAGGCTATCACCACCATCGCCACCATCATCATCATGACGACAGAGACTGGCGATAAAGCGGACAACATCATAAGGCGAACTTCGGTTCGCCTTATTGCATGGGATCAGTCCCGACGGTCGGAACCTAAAAAGAGGAAACCCAGCGGGATAGAGAACAGCAGCGTAAACACAATGCTATAAACCGTCACCATCGCCCCCTGCAGGAAGAACATTGACGTCGTCCACTCTGAGTAAGGCATATTGTATTCGCTCACCACGCCGCCGAAGGTCGCACGCCCAACCACGATAAGCGCGATGGCGAATATCGCCGCTATCGACAAAAAGAACTTCTTGCTATTTTTATTGCTGGTGAGTTTCTGCAGAATCATCCGGGTTCCCTTTTTTCTGAACGATAATCGGCTGTATATGTAACACCAATGCAATCAAAATTGAAGGAGTTTTGTTACAAGAAAGAGCCAATCGCTATCGGGCCGGTCGCACGTCCCGGCCGCAACGATTACGACTGCAGCGTCGCCAGACGGGCGGCAAAACCAACAAATACAAGGCCTATCAGACTGTTGCCGATTTTCGCCAGTTTCTTTTTCGTCTTCACGTAACGCGTAACGAACGAGCCGGAGAGGATCAGAAAGCTCATATAGATGAAGCTAATAATCTCCAGGGTCAACGCCAGGATAAAGAACGCCAGCCCGGGCGTTTTGGCGCTGACGTCAATAAACTGCACGAAGAATGAGACATAAAAAAGAATGGCCTTTGGATTCGTCAGGCTGAGGGTCAGCGAACGTTTAAGAATCGCGCTCCCCGGCTCGGAATCAGCAGACGAATGACCGTCACGCTGGGTTAACACCGCGTAGAGCATCTTACCGCCCATCCACAGCAGATAAATCGCCCCCAGGTATCGAACGATATTGAACAGTACCGGCGTGGTCTTGATAAGCGTCGCAACCCCGGCAAAAGCCAGGAACATCAGCACCGCATCACCGATAAATACGCCAGCGGCCGCCAGATACCCTTTCCTGACGCCGTGGGCGACGCCGGTCTTGAGGACAAAAAAGGTATTCGGGCCGGGAACCAGGATGATAAAGATAGCCCCAACCAGGTAGGTCAGGTAATTCAGTACACCAAACTCAGCGAACACAACGCACTCCTTCGCTTACAACAAAATATGATCCCGCGCACGTTAACGCAACCGGGACCATTTTGAAAGCGCCGCGAGTGCGGATGCCTTAATAGAGCGAAGTTTCACCCAGCGGACGGGTTTTAAAGCGGCGGTGAACCCATAGATACTGCTCCGGCGCGCGCAGGATTTCTTTCTCAATAACCTTATTGATATAGCTTGCCGCATCCTGTTTATCTTCGCCAGGATAGTCGCTCATTACGTCGCTGATGTGCAGGCTATAACCCCGGCGATCCGCTTTACGCACCATGCTGATGGTGAGCATTTTCGCGCCCGATAAACGAGAGAGCACGTAGGTGCCGTTGGTCGTTGCGGCCTGCTGTACCGAGAAGAACGGGGCAAATACGCTCCCCTTCGGACCGTAGTCCTGATCCGGCGCAAACCACACCGCTTCACCCGACTTTAGGGCATGCACCAGACCGGATAAATTACGACGGTCGATCATCGCCTTGTTCGAGCGCAAACGACCGCGCGTCTGCACCCACTCCATTAACGGGCTATTGTGCGGACGGTAGGTCGCCATCATCGGACGACACAGCCCCATCGTACGGCCGCCCAGCTCAAGAGACATAAAGTGGACGCCGACAACCATCACGCCTTTTTGTTCGCTCAGGGCATTGTTGAGATTAACCATGCCTTCGACGTCAAACCATTTCTTGACGCGTTCATCGCTCCAGAACCATGCCATTCCCGTTTCGATCAGGCCCATCCCTAGTGACATGAAGTTCTGCTCAATAAGCTTTTCGCGCGCCGCGGGCGACATCGTGGGGAAGCAAAGTTCGAGATTACGTCTGGCGATATGCTCACGACGCTTAAGGAAGCGCCGGGATGCGCGACCGGCGCTGGTACCGATAAGGTGCAATACGGGATAAGGGAGCTGGACGATAAGCCAGAGCACACCCAGGCCAAACCAGGTCCCCCAATTACGGGGATGAAGCAGTTTTTTATTAAAAGCGTAAGACATGTTTTTTCCTGTAAACATTAGAACATGAGGTAACGCTTAAGGAAAAAACGAGTCCCTTCATCTGTCATTAGGCGGTACGTGTAGCAGTTCAGACAATAATAATCCTGGTAAATTCACTCCGGCAAGTAAAAAAAGAGCCCAGTAGCAAAAAACACAATACCAGCACACTTGTAACAAAATGTAAAATAAAAAATGAAGAATAGTCAACAAATATCCATCACAAGAATGATTAACACGCTAATCATTCAACATGAAGCGGCGTGCCAGCAGACCAGAACGCGGCGGCTTCAGCCCCGCTAAGCGCCGCTGAAACCGTACCGCGCGGCACCTGGGACCCGGCGAGATCGGGGTAGGCTTTCCTCTCCGTTATCCATTTAACAACGTTTGCCGATACGCTATTCCTTTATGTTCTATAAGCCTCACTGACATAAAAGAGAAATATTTAAAAGGAATCCAGGGGTAAAGCCTAAAATAAGAATCAGCTTATTTTAGTTTCCTGACAATAATTAATATTTATCGACAATTATCCATATTGCCGCAGGTTATTTCAGACTTTTTACCTCCGTTGCTTTAACAGAACAGCAGGCAATAAAGTTAAGGTGCCTTTTCTGGCGTTGAAAAAAGCGCATCATACTTAAAAATCCCGGACGTTTCTCGCTCTTCAACACCCCGCCCGTTGCAGACAATTTTAAGCGCCTGTGTGCATTCAGCTGATTTGAAGCCAATTCCGCGATCGGCATAAAAATCTATTCAATATTTAACAATAACTTATCATTACTATTGTGCGGTATCGCGCCGTGACGATCGCGCTTCAATTGAAATGATAACCATTCTCATATTAATATATGCCGTATTGATCAACTTTTCTGAACCTGGCTATGTCCCCTTCTTCCGCCATCGCCTCTCCGCTGACGCTTGCCTCGCTGTATAGCGACCATCACGGCTGGCTGAAAAAATGGCTTACCCATAAGCTGCAATCCGTTTATGATGCCGACGACGTAGCGCAGGATACCTTTGTCCGAATTATGGCCGGCGGGTCGCTGTCGACCATTCGCGACCCAAAATCTTTTCTTTGCACAATTGCCAATCGGGTGATGATCGATCTGTTCCGCCGAAATGCGCTGGAGCGCGCATGGCTCGAGATGCTCTCTCAGCTACCGGAAGAACTCTCCCCTTCCCCGGAACAGCGACAAAGCCAGCTTGAATTGTTACAGCAGATTGACGCCATGCTGGACGGGCTTAACGTCAAAGCCCGGGAGGCCTTTTTACTCTCGCAGCTTGAAGGATTGACCTACGCCGACATCGCCAGCCGCCTGGCGGTTTCCGTCAGTTCGGTTAAGAAATATATCGCGAAAGCCACCGAGCACTGCCTGCTGTTTCGTCTGGAGAATGGCCTGTGAAACCAATGCTAAGCGACTCCCGCCGTCAGGCGCTGCGTTCCGCTTCGCACTGGTACGCGGTCCTCAGCGACGGGCGCGTGAGCCCGCAGCAGGAGGCCCGCTGGCAGCAGTGGTATGAACAAAACAACGAAAATCAGTGGGCGTGGCAGCAGGTAGAAAACCTGCGCCAGCAGATGGGGCAGTTGCCGGGCGGGCTGGCCAGCCGCGCCCTTCACGATAGCCGCCTGGCGCGTCGTCACGTGCTGAAAGGGCTGCTGCTTTTACTGGTCGCCGGCGGCGGCTGGCGGCTCTGGGAGTCCGAGCTGGCGGAGGGGCTGCGCGCCGACTACCGAACGGCGAAGGGTATGCCGCGCCAGCAGCGGCTTGCCGACGGTACGCTGTTAACCCTGAATAGCGAAAGTGCCGCCGATGTCCGTTTTGACGCCCGGCAGCGGATGGTGCATTTACGCTATGGCGAAATCGCCATCACCACCGCTCAAGACAGCCGGCGGCGGCCATTCCGGGTGCAAACCCGCGAAGGCACCCTCACCGCGCTCGGCACCGAATTCACCGTCCGTCAGTTTGCCGGCGGCACCCGGCTGGCGGTACAGCAGCATGCCGTAGAAGCCGTTTTACCGTCCGGCGGCGCCCAAATCGTTAACGCCGGCGAAAGCCTGTGGTTTACCCGCGATCGTTTCGCCGCTCTGGTGAAGCTCAACGGCGGCGAGGATAGCTGGACCCGAGGCGTGCTGACCTTTCGCGATACCGCGCTGAGCGAGGTGGTCGCCACCCTCGCCCGCTATCGCACCGGAGTGCTGCGCTGCGATCCCGCCGTGGCTGATTTACACCTGAGCGGCACCTTTACGCTGGGCGATCCGGACGCCATCCTGCAGGTCATCGCGCAAACGCTGCCGATTAAATTGCGGTTTGTCACCCGCTACTGGGTCACGCTCGCCGCGGCCTGAGAAAAAAAACGAAAAAATTCTCATTCTCCTTTGTCCCTTTTCCCCTGCTCGTTCGACTTATTAGGTGAATACAACCAAAAACGATCGTGGAGAAAACATGACGCCCTTACGCGTTTTACGCAAACCGATGCCTCTGGTGATGGTCATCCGTTTAAGCCTGCTGCCGTTCGCGGCGCTGGCTGCCGCGCCGGCATTTGCCGCCGCGCAGTTTGATATTGCCGCCGGAGATTTAGATACCGTACTGAACCAGTACGCCGCCCGCAGCGGTATCACGCTCTCTGCCGACGCCAGCCTGACGCGCGGCAAGCATAGCCCGGGCCTGCACGGCAGCTTTGAAACCGAAGAGGGCCTGCATACGTTGCTGAACGGCAGCGGATTACGGCTAAAGCCGCTGGGCAAGAATGTCTGGACCCTGGAGCCCGCGCCCGTTAGTTCAGAATCCACCCTCACCGTCGTCGGGGACTGGCTCGGCGACGCGCGCGAAAACGATGTCTTTGAGCACGCCGGCGCCCGCGACGTTATCCGTCGGGGGGATTTCGGCAAAACCGGCGCCGCCACGATGCGCGAAGTGCTGAACCGGATCCCCGGCGTTAACGCGCCGGAAAATACCGGTACCGGCAGTCACGATCTGGCGATGAACTTTGGTATTCGCGGCCTCAATCCGCGCCTTGCCAGCCGTTCCACGGTGCTGATGGACGGTATTCCGGTTCCCTTCGCCCCCTACGGCCAGCCGCAGCTTTCTTTGGCGCCGGTCTCGCTCGGCAATATGGACGCCATCGATGTCGTGCGCGGCGGCGGCGCGGTGCGCTACGGGCCGCAGAGCGTCGGCGGCGTGGTGAACTTCGTCACCCGCGCAATCCCCGAGAATTTTGGCATTGAGGGCGGCGTTGAAGGACAGCTCAGCCCCACCTCGTCGCAAAACAACCCGAAAGAGACGCATAACTTCGCGATCGGCGGCACGGCGGAAAACGGTTTCGGCTCCGCTCTGCTCTATTCTGGCACCCGCGGCAGCGACTGGCGCGAACGCAGCGCGACGCGGATTGATGATGTGATGCTGAAAAGCAAATACGCGCCCAACGAAGTGCATACTTTTAACAGCCTGCTGCAATACTACGACGGCGAAGCCGATATGCCCGGCGGCCTCTCTCGCGCCGACTATAACGCCGACCGCTGGCAGTCGACCCGACCTTACGACCGCTTCTGGGGGCGTCGTCAGCTCGCCAGCCTCGGCTACCAGTTTCAGCCGGATGCGCAGCATAAGTTTAATATTCAGGGGTTCTATACGCACACCCTGCGCAGCGGCTACCTGGAACAGGGCAAGCGCATTACCCTCTCCCCGCGCGAATACTGGGTCCGCGGCATCGAACCGCGCTACAGCCAAAGCTTTATGATCGGCCCATCCGCCCACGAAGTCGGCGTCGGCTATCGCTACGTCAACGAATCGACCCACGAAATGCGTTACTACACCGCGACCACCAGCGGCGAGCTGCCCAGCGCCGCCAGCCCGTACGATCGCGATACCCGCTCCGGCACCGAAGCGCACGCCTGGTATATCGACGATCGTGTGGATATCGGCAACTGGACGATTACGCCAGGGATGCGCTTCGAGCACATTGCGTCTTATCAGGACAACGCTCTGCTGGGCACCCGCGAACGGGTCAGCTATAACGCCCCGCTCCCGGCGCTGAACGTTCTCTATCACCTCACCGACAGCTGGAATCTTTATGCCAATACAGAAGGTTCATTCGGCACCGTACAGTACAGCCAGATTGGCAAGGCTGTGCAAAGCGGCAATGTGGAACCGGAAAAAGCGCGCACCTGGGAAGTCGGCACCCGCTACGACGACGGCGCGCTGACCGCCGAAATGGGGCTGTTCCTGATCAACTTCAATAATCAGTACGACTCCAACCAGACCAATGACACGGTGACCGCCCGGGGTAAAACGCGTCATAGCGGCCTGGAAGCGCAAACCCGTTACTCTCTCGGCGAGCTTTCACCCGCCCTTGATAATCTCTCGCTCTACGCCAGCTATGCGTACGTCAACGCTGAAATCCGCGAAAAGGGCGATACCTACGGCAATCAGGTTCCCTTCTCGCCGAAACACAAAGGCAGCTTTGGCGTCGATTACAAGCCCGGCAGCTGGACGTTTAACCTCAACAGCGACTTCCAGTCCAGCCAGTTTGCCGATAACGCCAATACCGTTGCCGAAAGCGCCGATGGCAGCACCGGCCGTATTCCCGGCTATATGCTGTGGGGCGCTCGGGTGGCCTACGACTTTGGCCCGCAGATGGCCAATCTCAATCTCGCGCTGGGGGTGAAAAACATCTTCGATCATGAGTACTACACCCGCTCATACGACGATAACAACAAAGGGCTTTACGCCGGCCAGCCGCGCACGCTGTACCTGCAAGGGTCGATGAAGTTCTGATGAGAATGGATTGCCGGACAGCGGTATTAGCGCCCTGTCCGGAAAACGGGAGTTGATTATGTTTAGCCTTGTTCGCCTGTGTATTTTCAGCCTGCTGTTTCTGGCAGGCCCGGTATTCGCCGTCACCGTGCAGGATGAGCACGGTCGCTTTACGCTTGATAAAACGCCGCAGCGCATCGTCGTGCTTGAGCTCTCCTTCGTCGACGCGCTGGCGGCGGTCAACGTCAGCCCGATTGGCGTGGCCGATGACAACGACCCGTCGCGTATTCTGTCGGACGTACGCGCGCGCCTGAAGCCCTGGCAGTCGGTGGGCACCCGCGCTCAGCCTTCGCTGGAAGCAATCAGCGCGCTGCATCCCGACCTGATCGTTGCCGATAGCAGCCGCCATGCCGGGATCTACGCCGCCCTGCGGCAGATTGCCCCGGTACTGCTATTGAAATCGCGCAATGAAACCTGGGAAGAGAACCTGCAGTCCGCGGCGATTATCGGCAAAGTCGTGGGTCAGGACGAGGAGATGCAGCGGCGTCTGGCGCAGCACCGGCAAAAAATGGCGGCGTTTTCCCGTCAACTGCCGGCTGGCGCCAGCGTGCTGTTTGGCACCTCGCGCGAACAGCAGTTTAATCTTCATTCATCGCAAACCTATACCGGCAGCGTGCTGGCGGCCCTTGGCCTGAAGGTTCCGCTGCCGAACGGCGGCGCGCCGATGGCGGCGATAAATCTCGAACAGCTGCTGGCGCTAAATCCGCAATGGCTGCTGGTCGCCCACTACCGCGCTGAAAGCATCGTCACAAAATGGCAGCAGGACGCGCTGTGGCCAATGCTGCAGGCCGAGCAAAAACAGCAGGTCGCCGCCGTCGATAGCGACAGCTGGGCGCGGATGCGCGGGATCGTTGCCGCCGAGCGTATCGCCAGCGATATGGTGAAAATCGTCCACCACCAGGCCGTCAATATCGCGCCATGAAACTCTTCCATCGCGCGCGCTTTATCTGGGGATTGCCGCTGCTGGCGCTCACCGGCCTGTTCTGGTTGAGCCTGTTCTGCTATTCGCCGATCCCGATTTCGCCGTTAAACGCGCTTCACGCCCTGCTGGCGCCAGATACGCCTGCGCTTGCGGAGGTGCTGGTGCTTAACCTGCGCCTGCCCCGCAGCCTGGTAGCGATAATGCTCGGCGCCTCGCTGGCAATGTCCGGGGCCTTATTGCAAACGCTCACCCATAACCCGCTGGCGTCGCCTTCGCTGCTGGGCATTAATAGCGGCGCGGCGCTGGCGATGGCGCTGACCAGCGCCTTCAGTCCGGCGCCGCTGGCAGGCTTTTCGCTGGCGTTGATAGCCGCCTGCGGCGGCGGACTAAGCTGGTTGCTGGTGATGACCGCCGGCGGCGGCTGGCGCCAGCAGCTGGATCGCCATCGGCTGATCCTCGCCGGTATTGCTCTTTCGGCGCTATGCATGGCTCTGAGCAGAATGACCCTGCTGCTGGCGGAAGATCGCGCCTGGGGCATTCTGACCTGGCTTGCGGGCGGCGTTTCTCACGTGCGCTGGGCCGAGTTCTGGCAGCTTTTCCCTTTTTTCGCGCTCATTGCTCCCGGCGTATTCCTGCTGGCCAACGCGCTTAATCTGCTCAACATCGGCGATACCGCGGCCCATTCGCTGGGAGTGAATTTGCCGCGCCTGCGCCTGCTTATCAACGCGGCCGTGTTGCTGCTTACCGGCGCCAGCGTCAGCGTCGCCGGGCCGGTGGCCTTTATTGGCCTGCTGGTTCCGCATCTGGCGCGCTTTTGCGCAGGTCACGATCATCGTTTTCTTCTACCCATGAGCGCGGTGTTGGGCGCCCTGCTTATGCTGCTGGCCGATATTCTCGCCAGAGCGCTGGCCTGGCCAGGTGAACTGCCGGCGGGCGCGGTGCTGGCGCTGGTCGGGGCGCCTTGTTTTGTCTGGCTGGTCAGGAGGCGGGGATGAGACGACGCATCGTTTTTTTACTGCTCGCGCTGACGATGTTAACCCTCTTCTCGCTGCGGATGGGCGCGATCCCGCTGCCGTGGCAAGTGCTGCTCAGCGGGTGGCATGCGGGCAGCGAGTATCACTATGTCCTTATGCAATATCGCCTGCCGCGCGTCGTGCTGGCGCTGATTATTGGCGCCGCGCTGGCCGTTTCCGGGGCGCTGGTTCAGGGTGTGGTGCATAATCCGCTGGCCTCGCCGGACATTCTGGGAATTAATCACGGGGCGAGCCTGGCCTCGGTGGCCGCATTGTGGTTTTTGCCGTCCCTGCCCCTGCCGTGGTTGCCGCTGCTGGCCTTTATCGGCGGGATGGCGGCGATGACGATCGCGATCGCGCTTGCCGGGTTTTCCCGTCCAATGCGCCTGGCGCTCACCGGCATCGCGCTGTCGGCCTGCTGGGCCAGCGTGACCGATTACCTCTTACTTTCCCGGCCGCAGGAGATCAACAACGCGCTGCTGTGGCTGACCGGCAGCCTGTGGGGCAGGGACGGTTCGTTCGTCGTCATCGCCCTACCCCTGCTGGCGATTTTGCTGCCCTTAAGCTTCGCCCTCAGCCGCGATCTTGACCTACTGGCGTTAGGCCGCGACCGCGCGGGAACCCTCGGCGTCAACGTGCGCCGGCTTAACGGCTACGCGTTGACGCTGGCGGTCGCCCTCGCGTCGATCGGCGTGGCGGTTTGCGGACCCATCGCCTTTATCAGCCTCGTGGTGCCGCATCTTGTGCGTCGCCTGTTCGGCGGTCGCCACCGCTATTTATTGCCCCTGTCCGCGCTGACGGGCGGGCTGGTTCTGCTACTCGCCGATCTGCTGGCGCGAACGCTGCATCCGCCGCTTGAGCTGCCGGCAGGCGTATTGACGGCGATTATCGGCGCGCCCTGGTTTATCTGGCTGCTTGTGAGAATGCGTTAAATGGAACTGCGAACCCAAAAGCTCACCGCCGGCTATGGCGGCAAACACGTTATCAATCATCTCGACCTGACGCTGCCCGGCGGCAAAATCACCGCGCTGCTGGGGCCAAACGGCTGCGGTAAATCAACGCTGCTGAAGTGTTTCTCCCGCCTGCTAACGCCGCTCGCCGGCGAGATCTGGCTCGGTGATGTCGCCTTAACGCGCCTCTCCGTGCGTCAGCTGGCGCGCCGACTGGCGCTGTTGCCGCAGCAGCATCACGTTCCGGAAGGCGTCAGCGTACGCGAGCTGGTCGGCTATGGCCGCAGTCCGTGGCTACCGCTATGGGGTCGGCTTACAGAGCACGATCGCCAGCTGGTCGACAGCGCGCTACAGCTCACCGGCATCGCTGCGCTGGCGGAACAGCCGCTGACCGCCCTTTCCGGCGGCCAGCGGCAGCGGGCTTTTCTGGCGCTGCTGCTGGCGCAGGATACGCCGCTGGTGCTGCTCGATGAGCCAACGACCTGGCTGGATATTAATCATCAGGTGGAACTGATGACGCTGATGCGCGAGCTGCAGCGGATGGGAAAAACCGTGGTTACCGTGCTGCACGATCTCAACCAGGCCAGCCGCTACTGCGATCATCTGGTGGTGCTTGAAGGGGGGCAGGTGCGGGCTCAAGGTTCAGCGGAAACGGTGCTGACGCCGGAGATGCTGCGGGAGATCTTTCATCTGGAAGCGGAAATTCACCCGGAGCCGATGTCGCAGCGCCCGATGTGCGTGGTGAAATAACCCGGGTAAGGCGCCCTGCGCCCTACCCGAAGTTAATCAGTAGGTGTGGAAGTACTGCTGGATCACCTGCGGATTTTTCGTTTGCGTTAGCGCCGTCATCAGCAGGATGCGCGCTTTTGCCGGGTTGAGCGAATCGGATACCAGCCCCGGCTGGCCATCATCAACCGGCACGACGCCGCTGCCGGTGCGCGAGGCGCGAACCACCACGATACCGGCTTTTTCCGCTTTTTCGATCCCCGCCGCGCTGCGTACGGAGACCGATCCCGCGCCGGTGCCCGCATAGATAATGCCGTCTACATGGTGCGCGATCGCCGCGTCATACATATATTCTGGGTCATCCTGATAGCCATAAATAATGACTACCTTCGGCAGCGCGTTAAGCTGGCGGACGTCAAAAACCGAGCGCACGGTATGAATTTTATCCACGCGCGTTTCGAACTGCGGTTTGCCGCTTACGATAACGCCCAGATAGCCCTCTTCCGGCGCCTTGAAGGTATCCAGCGTTGTGGCATTGGTCTTCGTAACGAAACGCGCGGCGCCAATGCGATCATTGAGGACCACCATCACGCCGCGGCCTTTCGCTTGCGGATCGGCCGCCACGGTCACCGCTTCCAGCAGGTTCATCGGGCCGTCGGCGCTGATGGCCGTGACCGGACGCATCGCCGCCGTGAAGACCACCGGTTTATTGCTTTTTACCGTCAGGTTGAGGAAGTAAGGCGTCTCGTCCAGAGTATCGGTGCCGTGGGTAATCACCACGCCGTCGACATCATCGCGGGCCAGCAGCTCATTGACGCGTTTTGACAGCTTGAGAATAATGTCGCTGGTCATATTTTCGCTGCCGATATTGGCAACCTGTTCGCCGTCAACGCGGGCGACTTTGCTCATCTCAGGCACGGCGTTAATCAGCGTCTGGACGCCAATCGCGCCGGCTTTGTACCCGGTAGTCTGGGTATTGCTGGCTGCCGAACCGGCAATCGTTCCTCCGGTCGCCAGGATAACGATATGCGGCAGACGCGTATCACTAAATGCAAAAGCGCTTATCGTCAGTAACGTAATTGCCAGTAATGCTCTAAAATTCATCATGACTCATCCCAAAATAGATATTAAATATATTCGCGCAGAGAGAATGCAAACGGCTTGCCAGGATTTAATATATTTTACCTGTTAAAAGTGATTAACTATCAGACAAAAAAGGATTTTTACTTCGTCCTGAGCGCTACTTTGGTGCAGGAACGCGCTAAAAACGGGCATGACATAAAAGCGAAATCAGAATCAACTTATTCAATCTATTTTGTCGTGTCGGCATCGCTATCAACGAAATAGACCAACACGATGCGGGTAATGCGATGGAGAAAATGATGCGTATCGCCTTAAAATCAGCATTGATGCTTACCTCCCGCGTCATACAAGTAATTAATCCCGAATTACACCTGCATATGCAACGCACGGCGCTGATTGCGCTGGAGCTTGCGCAGGCATCGGGCCTATCGCGCCGGCAGCAGCAAACTATCTTTTGCGCCGCGCTGCTGCACGACATTGGCGTGCTGGGGGATAAAAGGGCGTTTTCGTCGCTGAACGCCATCGATAACCTCAATGACCCACATCAGCATCGGGGAGCCGAAATGCTGGCCGGGTTAGCCACCCTGGCCCCCATCCTGCCGATTATCCGCGATCACCATTTTAGCCCAAACCACAGAGGCAGCCTCGAACAGCATATTGTCTATTTTGCCGACGTTTTTGAACGCCAGCTCCCTGGCGATAAGAGCGCGACCACCTATCAAACCGATATGAGTATTGATAACTTCCGCGCGCTTTACCAGGCGATCGACCCGCCGCTGTGTCAGACCTTGTGCCAGCTCGCAGAAAAAGAGCATTTTTGGCTGCATCTTAATCCCGGACATATTCAGCGAATGCTGGAAATCATCGGCCCCATCAACGATGTGTATATCGATATCGACGGTCTGAAAGATATCTGTCTACTTATTGCCAAAATTGTCGATACCTACAGCAGCTTTACCGCCAGCCACAGTCTGAAGGTTGGTCAAATTTCGCGCGCCCTCGCCGCTTATATGAGTCTGCCGGATCTGGAGTGCAGGAAGATTGAGATTGCCGGTTATTTGCACGATATCGGCAAAGTGTATATTCCGCTGGCAATCCTCGAGAAACAGGGTGAGCTGAACGACGGAGAGTTGCTTCAGGTTCGCGAGCATAGCTATATGACCGGCGAAATTCTTAGCACCTTCAGCGAACTCGGCGAGATAATTAACTGGGCCGCAAACCATCATGAAAAACTGGATGGCAGCGGTTATCCGCTTCATCTCAATGAGGATTACCTGCAACTACCGGATCGGATTATCGCCATCGCGGATATATTCACCGCGCTGACCGAAGACCGCCCCTATCGCCCCGGAATGCGCCGTCAGCAAGCGTTACAGCTGATAGAGAGTGATGTTATAAATGGCGCGTTGGATAAAGATGTGTATCGCATTTTGCATCAGCATGCCGAAGCGCTGCACGCTATTATTACTCACACGCTGCCCCCTTAATCACCGGCTTTTTCTGGTGAAGCCGGTGCGCAACGATAAAAACAAAATAATTCATCTGCACGCAAGGAATATTCGGTGAGAATCGCCACCATGACCAACTGGGCCTACGGGATCACCGTCGCCCTGACCCTCGCCTCAGGCATCGCAATGCTGATGGCTTCAAGTGCGGATAATGCCGAACGCCGCGCCGTCGAACAACGCCAGGTGTTCGACCAGCTAAGCGAAGAAGTGGAAAGCGGCGCCTGGGAGCTTTCCGATCTCGCGCGACTTTACATCATCAAAAAAAATCAGGATGTGCTGCAGGAGTACCGGCAGCAAACTCAGGCCATCACCGCCATTGAACGCCGGCTAGTAAAGCTGAAAGACAATGGCGCAACCGCTGAAGAGCTGGCGCTGCTGCGCGAGGGGTTACAGATGGCCGATGAACTCCAGGACGAGCAGCGGACGGCGCTGGCGCAGGTTGCCAGGGGCGAGGAAAAAGAGGCGGTCAACCTGCTTTACGGCACCGCCTATGAGCAGGAGCTCGAGCGGGTCCAGACGCAGCTTGACCACTTTCGCCTGATGCTCGAAGGCCGGGTGAATAAAACCATTGCCGAGGCGACGGAGAAATCGCGGATCTGGCGTACGCTCTCTGAGGTCATGGTTGGGCTCACGGCGCTGATGTTCCTGTTTGTGCTGGGCTTTATTCTTAAGCGGCGGGTGCTGTATCCCGTCGTCCGTCTGAGCGATGTCGTGCAGCGGCTGGCCTCGCAGGATTACGCGGTTGAAACGCCGCAGTTTACCCAGATTGATGAAATTGGCGATATGGCCCAGGCCATTCGCATCTTTCGCGAGAACGGGCTGGCGCGCCAGCGGCTGGAACAAGAGCGCGACGCCGATTGGGCGGTCCGCGAGCTGCTGGCGCGGATGACCCAGCGTTTACAGGGCTGCGAATCCTTCGAGGACGTGATCAAGGTTGCCGAACTGTTCGCGCCGAATATCGCCCCGGCGATCCCGGGGCGACTGTATATTCTTGATACCGATCCCTGGCAGATGCGCTGCGTGGCGCAGTGGCTTTCTCCGCCGCTTGAAGCGGACGTCTTTCATCCGGATAACTGCTGGGCCGTGCGGCGCGGGCTGAGCCATCCGCCGGTCAACGGTGAGCCGGATATCGCCTGTTATCACCTGTCGGAATCGCAGGCTAATCAGTCGCTATGCGTGCCGCTGATTGCGCAGGGAGAAGCGATTGGCCTGCTCTCCTTCAGCAACGTTACTTCCGCGACCGCCCCTTCCCGCGCCTATCTTGAACTGATGGCCGAAGCGCTGGGTCTGGCGCTGGCGAATCAGCGTTTGCGCAACGCGCTGCTGGAAAAGGCGCTGTTTGATTCATTAACCGGCCTGCGTAACCGCCACCACCTGGATGACGCTCTGCATACCCAGATGAATCTGGCGGTTCGCAACGGCACGCCGCTGAGCTGCCTGATGATCGATATCGATCACTTTAAGGCGATTAATGATAGTTACGGTCACGAGGCGGGCGACCTGGTGATCAAAAGCGTCGCCGCGATTATTCAACGCGCGGTGCGCGATATCGGCATGGCCTTCCGCTATGGCGGCGAAGAGTTCCTGGTGCTGCTGGGTGGAACCGATGAACAGACCGCGATGGTCTGCGCGAACGATATCTATAACAGCGTGCACCTGCTAACCCTACGCTACGGCCTCGCTGAGATTGGCCAGATCGATGTCTCCATCGGCATCGCCAGCTACCCCCAGCATACGCAAAGCGACAGCCTGCTGCGCGCGGCCGATGCAGCGCTCTACCGGGCCAAAGAGCTGGGGCGGTCGAGAATTGTGAGTTTTGGGATGTTAAAGGCGGATTGAGCCGCGTTCCAGAAGGCGAAGATGCCCTATTCACCCGTGCTATGAAAGCCGACGCGCGGGTGAATAACGCTCACATCGCGCTTAATAGCGCGTCTTCCATCAGTTGCCCCAACAGCGCCCGCGCTCCGTGAACCCCGTCGTTCCCCTGGCCGTGCGTCAGCGTAATACCGAGATTCCCCGGCGATGGCAGCAGGCTTCCCGCCACGCGCAGGTTGCCGGGCATGCCGATGCGCGTACGTACGGTAATGCCCAGTCCGGCCTGCAGCGCCGCCCAGATGCCGCTCAGACTATGGCTGATAAACACCACCTGCCAGGCGATGTTGGCCCGGTCCAGACAGTCGATGGCGCGGGAACGCATCAGGCACGGGCTGTCCAGCATCACCAACGGTAACGGCTTGCCCTCCGCCAGCAGCGCGGCAATATCCAGCTGCGGATGGGTTATCCACTCCAGCCGGCTCTGGCCGATCGGTTTGCCTTCACGCTGCGCGCTCTCCGGCTGCCACAGCAGCGCCATATCAAGCATATTGTCATTGAGCGCGTTGAGCAGCGCCCGGTTGCGATCGACACGGGCAATAATTCGCATTCCTGGATGGTGACGTTTGAACTCGCCAAGAATGCCGGGCATAAGCGACTCGCCAAAATCCTCCTGCATGCCAATGCGTATTTCTCCCTGCAAAAGTTCGCCCTGCAGGGCTCGCTGCGCTTCATCGTTCAGCGCCAGCAGACGCCGGGCATAGCCCATAATTATCTCGCCATTCTGCGTCAGCGCCAGGTGGCGGCCTCTCTTCTCCACCAGAGCGGTGCCGCACTGCTGCTCCAGCTTTTTCAGCTGAGCGCTCACCGCCGAGGTTGAACGGCAGAGGCGACCTGCCGCCTGCGCAAAGCTGCCGCATTCAATACCGGTGACAAAACTGCGCAGCGCGTCGAGATCGAACGTGAGTGGGAGCTTATTCATGATTGTCCTGATAAACGGGATTAATGGTCTAATATAATTCAATTTTCAGGATTGAAACAGCGCGCCAGAATGACGTTATTGTCAATACGGAGAGATAACGATGGCCAACCCCCTCGATCGTGAAACCCTGGCTCGCATCGCGCCGAAGCTAGCCGAGCTGAGTCAGAATGTACTTTTTAATGATATCTGGACGCGTGAACCGCTTTCTCCCCGCGAGCGCAGCCTGGTGACGCTCGGCGCGCTGACGGCGCTGGGCCGCGTTCAGCAGCTCCCCTGGCATATCCGCTTCGCCCAGCAAAATGGCCTGACCCGTGAAGAAATCGTTGAGGTTTTCACCCATCTGGCATTCTACGCCGGCTGGCCCGCGGCGGTTTCCGCCCTCGAATGCCTGCAAGAGGAGTAACGCCGATGCCCTTTACCCGCATTAGCCTCCATCAGAGTTATAACGATACGCAAATCATGCAGATTTCCGACATTCTGCAACAGAGCCTTGAAACAGAATTTGCCGTCCCGCCCCACGATCGCTTTCAGGTTTTCGAACGGCTGCCGGCGAACCAGCATGTGTTCGACCGCCGCTATAAAAGCGCTGGCCGCAGCGACAGTTTTATTCAGTTCCATCTTCTGGCAGGTAAGCCTCGTTCAGTGGAGCAGAAGAGGAACTTCTGCCGTACCCTGTGCCAGCGGCTGCAGACGAAACTGCATATTAGTCCGGATGATGTGATGGTGATGATGCAGTTCAATACCGCCGATGAGTGGAGTTTCAGCCACGGGCTGCTGCTCTCTGAGGAGGCGTGATGATGGTGATGCCGTATCGTTTTACCTGGCCGGGCCGACTCCCCAGGACTCTCACTGACCGACGCATTGAGCAAAACGGCGCCAGGCTTATCATTCAGGTGTAATAAAAAAACGGGAGCCCATCGGCTCCCGTTTTTGTCTAACCCAGAGACTGGATTACATGTTTGCGATGATTGCGTCGCCAAACTCTGAACATTTCAGCAGCTTAGCGCCTTCCATCAGACGCTCAAAGTCATAGGTCACGGTCTTGGCAGCAATTGCGCCTTCAGTGCCTTTAACGATTAAGTCTGCGGCTTCGAACCACTGCATGTGGCGCAGCATCATCTCAGCGGACAGAATAATAGAACCTGGGTTCACTTTATCCTGGCCGGCATATTTCGGCGCAGTACCGTGGGTCGCTTCGAACAGTGCACACTCGTCGCCGATGTTCGCGCCCGGAGCGATACCGATACCGCCAACCTGCGCCGCCAGGGCGTCAGAGATATAGTCGCCGTTCAGGTTCATACAGGCGATAACATCGTATTCCGCCGGACGCAGCAGGATCTGCTGCAGGAAGGCGTCGGCGATAACGTCTTTCACGACGATCTCTTTCCCGGTGTTCGGGTTTTTGATCTTCAGCCACGGGCCGCCGTCAATCAGCTCACCGCCGAACTCTTCGCGTGCCAGCTGGTAGCCCCAGTCTTTGAACGCGCCTTCGGTGAATTTCATGATGTTGCCTTTGTGCACCAGAGTCAGTGAATCGCGATCGTTGGTGATGGCGTATTCAATGGCGGCGCGAACCAGGCGTTTGGTACCTTCTTCAGAGCACGGCTTGATGCCGATACCGCAATGTTCCGGGAAGCGAATTTTCTTCACGCCCATTTCATCGCGCAGGAATTTGATCACTTTATCCGCTTCGGCAGAATCGGCTTTCCACTCGATACCGGCGTAGATGTCTTCGGAGTTTTCGCGGAAGATAACCATATCGGTCAGTTCAGGATGTTTAACCGGGCTCGGAGTACCCTGATAATAACGAACCGGGCGCAGGCAAACGTAGAGGTCCAGTTCCTGACGCAGGGCAACGTTCAGAGAACGGATACCGCCGCCGACTGGCGTGGTCAGAGGGCCTTTGATAGCAACACGATATTCACGAATCAGATCAAGAGTTTCGGCAGGCAGCCAGACATCCTGGCCATAAACCTGGGTCGATTTTTCACCGGTGTAAACTTCCATCCAGGAAATTTTACGCTCGCCCTTATAGGCTTTCTCGACGGCAGCATCAACCACTTTCAGCATCGCCGGAGTCACGTCAACGCCGATACCATCGCCTTCGATGAACGGGATAATCGGGTTATTAGGGACGTTCAGCTTGCCGTTTTGCAGGGTGATTTTTTGACCTTCCGCCGGAACTACTACTTTGCTTTCCATTAACCTCTCCTTCGAGCGCTTCTGGTTCTGCTCTTCCCTCTTCACGCTAGCCGGGCGTTGGCTTTATTCGCCCACTCCCGTCATCGGAATATCCCGCTAACCGGAGATTTCGCGTCCGTGTCGCCTTCCTGTAATGCGAATCGGTTTGAGCAACCTTTTTGTTAATAAGTTGTAATGAGCATGTCAATACTACCTGAATGTTTGCGTCCATGAAAGGCATTCGTAATTAAGCTATAATGCGGCAATTGATTGAGTCTGAAAATACCATGCAAAAAACTTCATTTAGAAAACATCGCGTTGAGCGATTCAGCACGCAACAAGTCACCAGACAACGCAAAGAACGCCAGCCAAAAACTGTGATCTTGTTCAATAAACCATATGATGTATTGCCGCAATTTACCGATGAAGCCGGACGCAGCACGCTTAAAGATTTTATTCCGGTTGCCGGCGTCTACGCTGCCGGTCGGCTGGACCGCGATAGCGAAGGCCTGCTGGTGCTGACTAACGACGGCGCGCTGCAGGCGGCCCTCACCCAGCCGGGCAAGCGCACCGGAAAGATTTATTATGTCCAGGTGGAAGGCGAACCCACGGCGGACGCGCTGGCCGCCCTTCGCGACGGCGTCACGCTGAATGACGGCCCCACCCTGCCTGCGGGAGTCGAGCGGGTGGCGGAGCCAGAGTGGCTATGGCCGCGAAATCCGCCCATTCGCGAGCGCAAATCCATCCCTACCAGCTGGCTTAAAATCACCCTCTATGAAGGGCGCAACCGCCAGGTGCGGCGGATGACCGCCCACGTCGGCTTTCCGACGCTACGTCTGATTCGCTACGCGATGGGCGGCTATACGCTGGATGGCCTGGCCAACGGCGAATGGCGCAAAATTGATTAACAGTAGCCTAAGGAAAATCAATGTTTAAACCGCACGTCACCGTCGCCTGCGTGGTTCACGCGAAAGGCAAATTCCTCGTTGTTGAAGAGACGATCAACGGAAAAGCGCTGTGGAACCAGCCTGCGGGCCACCTCGAAGCCGATGAAACGCTGGTTCAGGCCGCAGAGCGCGAGCTCTGGGAAGAGACCGGCATTCGCGCCACGCCGCAGCACTTTCTTCGCCTGCATCAGTGGATAGCCCCGGATCGCACCCCATTTTTGCGCTTCCTCTTTACTATCGAGCTTAACGATACGTGCGCCACCGAGCCCCATGATAGTGATATCGATCGCTGCCTGTGGCTTAGCGCTGAGGAAATTCTTAACGCGACAAACCTGCGTTCTCAACTGGTTGCTGAGAGCATTCGCAGCTATCAGCAGGATCCGCGCTACCCGCTGTCGCTCATCGGTGAATTTAACTGGCCGTTTACAGGGGGTGCCTCAACCGAGGACGCGTGCTAGAATACGCCGCCTCGAAGTTCAATGTAATGAGTATTCCAATGTCAGAAAGCCAGAAAAAAGTGATCGTCGGCATGTCCGGCGGGGTTGATTCCTCAGTTTCCGCCTACCTGCTGCTCCAGCAAGGGTATAAGGTGGAAGGCCTGTTCATGAAGAACTGGGAAGAAGACGACGGCGAGGAATACTGCACCGCAGCGGCGGATCTTGCCGACGCGCAGGCCGTTTGCGATAAGCTGGGAATTGAACTTCATACCGTTAACTTTGCCGCAGAATACTGGGACAACGTATTCGAACTGTTCCTTGAAGAATACAAAGCCGGACGCACGCCGAACCCGGATATTCTGTGTAACAAAGAAATTAAATTTAAAGCTTTCCTCGAATTTGCCGCAGAAGACCTCGGCGCCGACTACATCGCTACCGGACACTACGTGCGCCGCGCCGACGTTAACGGCAAGAGCCAGCTGCTGCGCGGCCTCGACGGTAACAAAGACCAGAGCTACTTCCTTTATACCCTAAGCCACGAACAGATCGCGCAAAGCCTGTTCCCGGTGGGGGAGCTGGAAAAGCCGCAGGTGCGTAAAATCGCCGAAGAGTTGGATCTCATTACCGCGAAGAAAAAAGACTCGACCGGTATCTGTTTTATCGGCGAACGCAAATTCCGTGAGTTCCTTGGCCGCTACCTGCCCGCTCAGCCGGGAAAAATTATCAGCGTTGACGGCGACGAAGTTGGCGAGCATCAGGGCCTGATGTACCACACCCTTGGGCAGCGTAAAGGCCTCGGCATCGGCGGTATCAAAGACGGCGGCGAAGACCCGTGGTACGTGGTCGACAAAGACGTCGAAAACAATATTCTGGTTGTCGCCCAGGGCCACGACCATCCGCGTCTGATGTCCGTTGGGCTGATTGCCCAACAGCTGCACTGGGTCGATCGCGAGCCGGTTACGGGCACGCTGCGCTGCACGGTGAAAACCCGCTACCGTCAGACCGATATCCCCTGCAGCGTTAAAGCGCTGGATGACGACCGCATTGAAGTCATCTTTGATGAGCCGGTTGCCGCCGTGACGCCGGGCCAGTCTGCGGTCTTCTACCGCGGCGAAGTCTGCCTCGGCGGCGGGATTATCGAACAGCGCTTGCCGCTGCCGGCTTGACAGACATTTCAGCCGCTGAATGCGCCGCTCGGGCATTTGGCGGTTTATAAGGAGAATGTGTGGCGAAGAATTATTATGACATTACGCTGGCGCTGGCCGGCGTTTGCCAGGCCGCGCGTCTGGTTCAGGAACTGGCGCACCAGGGGCACTGCGATAGCGATGCTCTGCATGCGTCGCTGAACAGCATCATCGACCTCGATCCGGATTCAACGCTGGCGGTGTTCGGTGGTAGCGAAGCCAATCTTCGCCTCGGGCTGGAGACCCTTATTGGCGTGCTGAATACCAGCAGCCGCCAGGGGCTGAACGCCGAACTTACCCGCTATACTTTAAGCCTGATGGTGCTGGAGCGTAAGCTTGCCGCCAGCAAGGGAGCCATGGATACACTCGGCAACCGTATCGGTGGCCTGCGCCGTCAGCTTGAACATTTCGATCTGCAATCCGAGACGCTGCTCAGCGCGATGGCCGGCATCTATGTTGATGTCATTAGCCCGCTGGGCCCGCGGATTCAGGTGACCGGCTCTCCCGCCGTGCTGCAAAGCCCTCAGGTTCAGGCGAAGGTTCGCTCTGCCCTGCTGGCCGGAATTCGCTCCGCGGTGCTCTGGCACCAGGTCGGCGGCGGGCGCCTGCAGCTGATGTTTTCTCGTCATCGTCTGGTTAACCAGGCAAAACAAATTCTTGCTCATTTAACCCCGGAGTTGTG
>OJWP01000107.1_pt1 | contig 33201 bp, 17 predicted proteins | sample 1600341 | NCBI WGS metagenome assembly OJWP01 (sample SAMN04436651, study PRJEB24849) | human gut metagenome | biome: human gut; feature: NICU; material: stool | host: Homo sapiens | place: USA: Saint Louis, MO | collected 2010-03-24
CTGCAAGAACAAACAGAAAACTATCGTCAGAGTGGGCGAGAAGGCAGGTTCTAACATAATATTAGAAAAAGACACATTCTTCATTACCATTCTATAATTTTTATAAGTTGTAGTCAACTCTTTTTTATCGCTTTTAGAATTTCTCTGTCAAAAGATATCTTATACTTTATCATCTTTTGACAGATTGCCCTTAGAATAAACAAAATATCGTCTTTCAACAATTATACACTCGCAACACCTAACATGGTATAAACTCAAAATCTTTTCTGATTGCTTGCCTGCTGATGGAAAAGGAGTTAGAACCATGAAAATTACACAACACACGAAAAAAGACGGAACAACAGTCTACCGCACTAGTATCTATCTTGGTATAGATTCCGCTACAGGTAAAAAAGTTAAGACGACTATATCAGCAAGAACCAAAAAAGAAATTAAGAGCAAGGCTATACAAGCCAAAGTAGAGTTTGAAAAGAATAGTTCTACACGAAAACAACGCACAACCATATCAACATACAGTGAACTGGTAGAGTTGTTTTGGCAAACCTACCAACATACAGTCAAGACAAACACACGTCTGAAAGTAAAAGGTTGTCTCAATAATCACCTCTTACCATCTTTTGGTTCATATAAGTTAGATAAACTCACTCCCGTTATTATCCAAACTCAAGTGAATAAATGGGCGGATAAGTACAATCAAGAGGGCACTGGTTATAAAGAGTATAATAATCTACATGCCTTAAACAAACGCATACTTCAGTATGGAGTATCTATCCAAGCATTAGAGAGTAATCCTGCCCGTGACGTTATTATTCCCAGAAAAATTGTACGAGACAAACACGAGATAAAATACTTCCAAGATGAAGAGTTAAAAAAATTCCTCGCTTATCTTGATAAATTGGAAAACACCTTTGTCAATTTTTATGATACGGTTCTTTACAAGACACTCCTAGCCACGGGTTTACGTATTCGAGAGTGTTTAGCTCTAGAATGGTCTGATATTGACCTACAGAACGGAACAATCAATATTAATAAAACACTCAATATTTTAAACCAAGTGAACAGTCCTAAGACAAAATCAAGTTATAGGGTTTTAGATATCGATCACAAAACAGTACTAATGCTACGCCTGTACCGAGCAAGACAAGCAGAGAATGGTAGGAAAATAGGCTTGACTTACGAGAAGGTGTTCCCTAATAGTTTTGACAACTATATCAACACTAGGAAGGTGGATTATCGTCTCCATAAGCACTTAAAGAATGCTAACTGTATTGATTTAGGATTTCATGCTTTCCGCCACACACACGCTAGTATTTTGCTAAACGCTGGATTACCATACAAAGAAATTCAAACACGGCTAGGGCATGCAAAGATATCAGTAACCATGGACACATACAGCCACTTATCAAAAGAGAACCAAAAAAGAGCAGTCTCTGTCTACGAAACCGCTCTTGAAAAAATAAAAAGTTCCTAAAAAAGTCCACAAAATAAAAAGAGAGAAGCTTAAACTCCCTTTGTAGCAACGTTTATAGACTGTTTTCGGTATAATTGACTAATATTATACCGAAAAAGTCCTTATTTTGAAAGGAAAAGGGATGGTAAAAGGTCTGATAATTCAAACTAGTGAAAAAGCTTTATAAAAGAGTAGATTCTCACTTGTAATCGCTTGCAATTAACTTTTAAAGCGTTATAATATAGATGGAAATGTACAGAAAGAATAGGTTCCTTACCTATTCACAATTATCTAAAAAGGAGGATTGTCCAATGACGCTAGATTGGCTCACTTATACTCGCCACGTGCTCACTTGGTTGCTTTCAACCTTGTTCCTATACACAGTATTTTCTGCCCATTATGTCAATGTCCAGATTGCCATATTGGTTGCCTGCTTCTTTATCCCCTTCTTGTTTGAACAGGCCAAGATGAAACAGAAAACAAAGTGGACTCTTAATCTACTCATTACACTCGCTACTGTGATAGGAATCCTATTCACTCAGAAGTTTAGAATTACTTTTACCTATTCTCAAATTACTCATCTCTTAATTTTTGGTATTCTTCTAATTTTTATTGATGCTGTGATTTCACATAGCAACTTGATAAGAAGAGTGGCTAAATAGCATAAACAATTGTAAAAAGCTTTTGACTGAACCAAGAGCTCAGGCTTATACAGATAAAAACGGGACAAAATTCAATCTTGTCCCGTTCTTTTTATGATAGTAAATTCTTAGTTTTGTCCAAGAGCTGCTGCCATAGTTGCTGCAACTTCTGATTCAAAGTCGTTAGCAGCTTTCTCGATACCTTCACCAACTTCAAAGCGAGCAAACTCAACTACTGAAGCATTTACTGATTCAAGGTAAGCTTCAACTGTCTTGCTGTCATCCATGATGTAAACTTGTGCAAGAAGTGTGTAAGCTTGGTCAACTTTAGTGTTGTCAAGCATGAAGCGGTCCATTTTACCTGGGATGATCTTGTCCCAGATTTTTTCTGGTTTGCCTTCAGCAGCCAACTCAGCCTTGATGTCTTCTTCAGCTTGAGCAACAACTGCATCAGTCAATTGAGCTTTTGATCCATACTTCAAGTGTGGAAGAGCTGGTTTACCAACCATTGCACGGCTTTCGTTGTCTTGATCGATGACGTGGTTTAATTGTGCCAACTCATCTTTAACGAATTGCTCGTCCAATTCTTTGTAAGAAAGAACTGTTGGTTTCATCGCAGCGATATGCATTGACAATTGTTTAGCAAGTGCTTCGTCTCCGCCTTCAACAACTGAGATAACACCGATACGGCCACCGTTGTGTTGGTATGCTCCAAAGTGTTGTGCATCTGTTTTTTCGATCAAAGCAAAGCGGCGGAATGAGATTTTTTCTCCGATAGTTGCAGTTGCAGATACGTATGCAGCTTCAAGAGTTTCACCTGAAGGCATTGTCAAAGCAAGAGCTTCTTCGTTGTTAGCTGGTTTACCTTCAGCGATTACTTTCGCAGTTGCATTTACCAAGTCAACGAATTGAGCATTTTTTGCAACGAAGTCAGTTTCAGCGTTTACTTCAACTACTGCTGCAACATTACCATTTACATAAACACCTGTCAAACCTTCAGCAGCAACACGGTCAGCCTTCTTAGCTGCTTTTGCCATACCTTTTTCGCGAAGCAATTCAATCGCTTTTTCGATGTCACCTTCAGTTTCAACTAGGGCTTTCTTAGCGTCCATGACACCAGCACCAGATTTTTCACGCAACTCTTTAACAAGTTTAGCTGTAATTTCTGCCATTTTGTTTCTCCTATATTTTTTAAAAATAGGAGGGCCGGGCTAAGCCCCGCCCTCCTAGGTAATTACTAATTATTTGAATTAAGCGTTGTCGCCTTCTACAACTTCAACGATTTCTTCGATTGAGTCTGCTTGAGTTTCAGTTGCAGCCAATTCAGCTTCTACTGACTCAACACTGTCTTCACCTTGACGACCTTCGATAATAGCGTCAGCCATTTTCGCAGTGATCAATTTAACAGCGCGGATAGCGTCATCGTTAGAAGGAATAATTACATCGATGTCGTCTGGATCTGTGTTTGTGTCAACCATCGCAACCACTGGGATACCAAGCTTCTTAGCTTCTTTAACAGCGATTTGCTCTTTATGTGGGTCAACCACGTACATTACATCTGGGATGCGTGGCATTTCTTCGATACCACCCAAGAATTTTTCAAGACGTGCACGTTGTTTGTTAAGAAGAGCTACTTCTTTCTTAGGAAGAACTTCGAAAGTTCCGTCTTCTTCCATACGTTTGATTTCTTTCAAACGAGCTACACGTTTTTGGATAGTAGACCAGTTTGTAAGAGTTCCACCCAACCAACGGTGGTTGATGTAGTATTGGCCAGCGCGTTCTGCTTCATCTTTTACAGCTTCAGCAGCTTGCTTTTTAGTACCAACAAACAAGATGATTGCATCGTTTGCAGCTGCATCACGGATGAAATCGTATGCTTGGTCTGCATATTTTACAGTTTGTTGCAAGTCAATAACGTGGATACCGTTACGCTCTGTGAAGATGTACTTAGCCATCTTAGGGTTCCAGCGACGAGTTTGGTGACCAAAGTGAACACCAGCCTCAAGAAGTTGTTTCATTGAAATTACTGCCATGAGTAAATTCTCCTTTTTGTTTTTTTCCTCTTTTAGATTTCAGCTCGCAGGACAACCCGAGGGCAACAATCCCACAATTCATCTAAAATGAGTATTTTTGCCATTTGCACGGCATCTATTATGATAACAGAATTTCAAGGATTTGACAAGCTCTTTTGCTTTATTTTTCCTCGAAAACCTTGATTTTATCAGCATTTATTTTTCTGATTTTCAGTATTATTTCATTTTCTTAGACTCAAGTGTATTGACGAAAGTCCTTTTTTAAGGTAAAATAGTAAAGGTTGAGGCGGTATAGCCAAGTGGTAAGGCACGGCTCTGCAAAAGCTTGATCGTCGGTTCAAATCCGTCTACCGCCTTAAAGATATGATTTTATCTTGTTTTATACGACAAAAAAGCCCTGTTTTACGGGCTTTTTTATATTTTTGTCCGTTTAAATTAAGTTAAAAACTAAAAATATTTGGGGCAGATTTGGGGCGAAGTATTATTTGCGCTCATTTCGTTCCATCTCATACATCCGCACCGAATGTAACACGAGATCACGATACTTCCAAGTGGAAATCAGATACTCAATAACCTCTTGGTCCTCTATCTTGCATTCTATAATTAATAATAACTTGACCGCCTTATATAACCTGATTTATCAGGAAGCATCTGAACACAAAGCTCGTAAGATCGGGCTTTTTTCTTTCCCTTTAATGCTAAGATTTTGAGTCTAACTATTACGTTAGGATTCAAAAAGAGGCTGAGATATTATCTCAGCCTCTTTTCTATTTAACATTTGCTGGTCCCTGTTTTTAGAAAAGCAACGGGAGATTAAGCACAAATGCCTTATATTTTTTCAACCTAATTCTTAGTGTTTTTTACGACGGAAGTTAAAGAAGGCCGTTACACTTGCAAGAACAAGTCCTAATAGAGCCACAAGGCCATTTGCATGTTCACCAGTGTTTGGAAGGTTCTTCTTCTCTTCTGCGTTTCTATTTACTCTAGAGTATTGAGGTTGTTGTGGACGGTCTGTTTGACCTGATTGACTACTTGTAGCAGCATCTGATCCTGGTTTCGCTTGATCTTTAGGATCTTGAACTTTACCAGTTGAATCCTTTTGACCTTGTCCTTTAGAATCTTGAGCTTTGTCTGATGGATCTTTTTGATCTTGACTAGCATTTGATTGGCTGCTACCAGATTCCTTAGTACCAATTTCAACTACTTGAGTGATTGGTGTTTTCGTAATCTGTTCGTCTCTGACAACTCGGCTTGTTTCAACACCATTTGTCTTAGTAATTGTGTAGACAACAGTCTTTTCACCATCAACACCAGCAATCTTGATCCGTTTTGTTCCTTTTGGAAGATCTGGATTGCTTAAAGTGATAGTGCCATGGTAAATAACTTGAGTTTCAGTCACGTTTTCAGTTGTAACAACTGGAGCAGTAGCTTTCTTAGTACCTACTTCAACAACTTCATCAACTGCTGGAGTTGTGATAGTGTTGGATTTCTCTACACGACCTGTTTCAACACCGTCTGCGTAGGTTACTGTGTAAACAATGGTACGAACACCCTTCTTACCTGAAGTTGTCACATTGCGGACACCTTCTGGAAGGGCTGGATTTGGAACTTCTTTGACTTGGAAGTCTACTTCTTCAGTCTTAGTTTCTTCCTTAGTGGTAATGACTGGACCAGTACCTTCTTCGATGACTTCGTCAACTGCTGGTTTTGTCACGGTTTCTGACTTCTTAACCTTGCTAACTTCTTGGCCATCAGCTTTCGTAACAGTATAAGTTACTTCCTTCTCTCCATCTACACCTTGAACTTTTACGTTTCTTGTGCCTTTTGGTAAAGCTGGATTTTGCACTGTAGAGCTACCATGTTTGATAACTTCTTTTTCTACTACTTCTTCAGTTGTAGTAACTGCACCAGTACCTTCTTCGATGACTTCGTCTACAGCTGGTTTTGTCACTTTCTCTGACTTCTTAACCTTGCTAACTTGTACGCCATCAGCTTTCGTAACTGTGTAAGTTACTTCCTTCTCTCCATCTACACCTTGAACTTTTGTGTTTCTTGTGCCTTTTGGTAGAGCTGGATTTTGTTCAGTTCGGCTACCATGCTTGATAACTTCTTTTTCTACTACTTCTTCAGTTGTAGTAACTGCACCAGTACCTTCTTCGATGACTTCGTCTACAGCTGGTTTTGTCACTTTCTCTGACTTCTTAACCTTGCTAACTTGTACGCCATCAGCTTTCGTAACTGTGTAAGTTACTTCCTTCTCTCCATCTACACCTTGAACTTTTGTGTTTCTTGTGCCTTTTGGTAGAGCTGGATTTTGTTCAGTTCGGCTACCATGCTTGATAACTTCTTTTTCTACTACTTCTTCAGTTGTAGTAACCGCACCAGTACCTTCTTCGATGACTTCATCTACAGCTGGTTTAATAACTGTTTCAGACTTTTTCACACGGCCTGTTTCCTTGCCATCTGTTAAAGTGATTGTGTAGGTTACTTCCTTTTCACCATTGACACCTTGAACTTTTGTGTTTCTTGTGCCTTTTGGTAAAGCTGGATTTTGCACGGTTGAAGATCCATAAAGGATTGGTTCTTTGACTGTAACGTCCTGAGTCGTAATCTCTGGTTGAGGTTTTGGTGATTCACCGTTTAGAAGGGCTTGAGCTTTTGCTTTTAAAGCTTGGTAACGAGCTTCATACTTGGCAAAACCTTTCTTACCTTCTTCGCTCTTGATCGCATTAACTGCAGTAGTATGGTACCCTTCTGCATCTTCCAAAGCATACTGCAAACTTTCCTTAGTATCTGAATCATCTGGATTGAATTCATTGATTGCTTTTTCAAACTCATCCATTTGATTTTTAAAGTTCGCTGCTGCTTGCGCTTCAGATGCATATGGAATTTCCTCATCTTCACCAGGCTGTTCCTCTGCATAGACAGTAGGTACATGTGTCAGCTCAGGATATTTATAAACGGCTACTGCTCCCAAAGCATTAACAGCTAGCACTGAGATTCCTAACTTAATTAACTTTTTTCTATCCATAATGATTTTCCTTTAATCTTTTTCCTAATAATACGATAGTAACCAGAAGAGCATAGCTCTCCTGGACTATCTTACATTAATGCTTTGGTTTTCTTCTCAAAAGAAGTCCCATCAGCACAAGGATCATTCCGATAATCACCTCATTGACCATAGTAGCAGAAGTACCTGTTTTTGGCAAGATATTCTTAGGTTTTTCTGGCTCTGATGTTGGTGCCGGTGGCAAGTCACCCTTAGGCGCTGGTGGCGTATCAGGTGTAGTTGGTGGCGGCGTACCCGGTGTTGTCGGTGGTGTATGTGGTGGTGTTTTCGGCGGTGTATTTGGCTCTGGTGGATAAACGTTTACTGTATTAGTTACTTTCGGTTTATCGTTGAAGGTTACAGTAGCCTTATTCGGAATCTTCGTCTCATTATTCTCTTTGTTCAAGTATCTAGGATCAGACAAGTCTGCTCCGTCTTTAATAGATGAATAGATGATGACGCGGAAGGTGCTACCCTTCAAGGCTTCCAAAACAGCCTTATCAGTAACTTCAACGGTAACTTTCTGACCTTCTACAGTTACTTTGGCGATTTTCGCAAGAGCTTCATCCGTGATCTCACCCTTGTCATTCACTGTTGTGAATGCTTCGAGAGCTTTTTCGAGTTTCTCTTTGCTCTCTTTCAGTTGTTCAAGGTTCTTATTCAGTTTATCTTGTTCAACTTTTTGTTCTTCAGGTGTTGCGAGGTTACCAGCTTTCGCACCATCTGCTTTCAGTTGTTCCAATTCAGCTTGTGCTGCTTTGAGGCTTTCTTCAAGGGCTGCGACTTCAGCGCTATTGTCTGCTGGAGCAGGTGTCGCTGTGGCATCGCCTGCGTCAGAATCTGAAGCTGGAGCTGGTGTTGCAGGTGCAGGTGTCGCTGCAGCTTTTTCTTTGGCTGCTGCCAATTGTGCTGTTAGCTCTTCTACCTTCTTCTCTGCTTCTGCCAATTTCTTAGCGAAAGTACCATTTGTCTCTTTGCCTTCGAGCTCTTTCAGGTCGCTTTCTGCTTTTTCAATCTTAGCAGTAATCTTCGCAATGGCTTCTGCGACTTTATTTTCCTCTACCTTAACAGCTACACGGTCCACTTTCAGAACTTTTTCAAGTTCATCTGTTACCGTAAAGCTATTCAATTCGGTCTTCACATCACGGCCTTGAGCATCTTTGATAGGGTTGCCTGATTCATCAACTGGATCAGTTGGCACCTTCGCTGTCACATCAAAGCGGAAGCCTTCCTTGAGTTCTTTCAGACGGTAAGCAGTTGATGGGTTAGATCCATCAGCCGGACCTACTGTCTTAGCTGGTTCGTTTGGTTTTGGTTCCTCAGGTTTTTCTGGGTCCCGTGGACGAACGGTTACTGGGTTAGATTCTTTTGTGCCGTTCTTGCCATTGCTATCCTTGAAGGCAATTGTCGCCTTGTTCGGAACAGTTTGGTTTTCGTAAGCTGATAAGTCACTATCTGCTTTCAGCTTAGCTGGAATGTAAAGTTGGATTTCTTTATAGCCACTGATACGAGCGAAGTCTTTCACTGTTACAGTAACTGTATTTCCTTCCACTTTTGTTTCCACAGCGTCTGTTGCATAACCATCCACGTAAGCTACAGGAGTTCCTGTAATTTCAAGAACTGGTTCCAAAGTATCCGTAACGGTGAACTCTTTGTAGAGGCGGATATCTTTTGGAATTTGTGTGTTGACATTGTACATGTAAGGAACATCACGGTCAACATCTAAGTGATCCAATGTACGGTTAATCTTCTTCGTAACCTCTGGTCCAGGTTGTTTCGGAACTTCGACCGTGACTGGCTTAGTTTCTTTCTTGCTTGCTGGATTATTGTTAATCAAGTATGAAGCTGTATTTGGTACAGAGTAGCTATTAGCTGTTTCATATGGAGTTAAGTCTGCGTCCGCTTTAATCTTCGCTTTGAAGGTTACTTGGACTTTCTTACCACCATTTGCTTTCACAGTCTCTTCTGGGAAGGTTACTTCCAGAGTTTGACCGTTTTTCGCTACAGCTGCGTCTGCTTTCTTACCACCAAGAGTGACTTGGACATCACCGGCAAATTCAAGAACGTCTTTCAATTCATCGGTAACTGTAAAGCCTGTCGCATCTTGAGGCATAGTTGTATGGATGTTGTATGTGAATTCTTCTGTTCGATCTGCAATTGTTTCAGAAGGTTTTGAATTCACATCTTTTTCAATCGGTGGCTGTTCTGGAGATGGAGGAGTGACAGGTACTTCGTTAGAGTCCTTCGTTACAGCTGGTTTGTTAGGGAAGCCAACTGTGTAAGAAGCCTTATTCGGTACTTCTGCCTTGTCTGCTTTCATGTAAGCTGACAAGTTTGCACCCTCTCTGATCTTAGCCTTGAAGTTGAGGACAACTTCTTTACCACCGTTTGCTTTCACTTGGTCTTCTGTCAGGGTCAACTTGATGGTTTGACCGTCTGTTGTAATCTGGTCTGCCTTCAAGTCTTCACCTGCTAGAGTCGCAGATGATTCACCAGCAAACTCAAGAACATCTTCCAGCTTATCGCTGATAGAGAAGGCTGTCGCATCTTGCGGTACAGTTGTTTTCACAGTGTAAGTGAAGACATCGTCACGGTTAGCTAATGTTTCAGCTTCTTTACCGTTTACTTCCTTCTTCAGTTCTGGTTCAGTTGGGGTTGGTGGAATGACTGGAACTGGTTTAGAACTTTGTTCTGTTCCTGGGTCATTGTTAAAGTTGTATTTAGCGGTGTTGTAAATCCGTGTCGTACCATCTTTTTCGATGTAGTCTGACAGGTTCGCTCCCGCTTTGATCTTAGCCTTGAAGCTGACATGAACCGCTTTGCCTCCTAGGGCTTTCGCTTCGTCTTCTGTCAGTTTGACTGTGATCTTCTGACCTTTAATTGTAATGTGGCTGGCATCTAGTGGTTGACCATCTACTGTTGCGCTTGCTTGAGCATTTTCACCTGAGAATTCTAAGACTTTCTCAATCGTATCGTAAACTGCGAAGCCTGTAACATCAAGCGGCACAGTTGTGTCGATGGTGTAGGTGAATTCTTCATCACGAGCTCCCAAGTTAGCTGATTCAGCCTCATTGACCTTCTTCTCAATCGGTGGATTTTCCGGACTTGGAGGAGTCACTGGGACTTCATTAGAATCCTTAGTTACGCCTGGGTTGTTCGGGAAGTCCACTCGGTAGCTTGCCTTATTCGGAATTCTAGTCTTACCATCTTTAATGTAGCCAGATAGGTTGACACCTTGGCGGATCTTAGCTGTGAAGGTTAGGTTCACATCTTTACCACCATTGTTCTTGACTTGTTCTTCGGTTAGGTTCACAGTAATGGTTTGACCATTAATTGAGATACGATCGGCATCAAGAGCTTGGCCATTTAGGCTAGCAGTCGCACGACCTGTTCCATCCGCAAATTCAAGAACGTCTTTCAGCTCATCATTGATAGAGAAGGCTGTTGCATCAAACGGTACTTTCGTATTGATGTGGTAAGTGAACTCATCGTTACGGTTGGCCAGTGTTTCCTCTTCCTTACCATTGACATCCTTCTTAATTTCAGGTTCTTCTGGAGTTGGAGGCGTTACTGGTACTCTGTTTGAATCCTTATGGATTTCTGGACGATTTGGGAAGCCTGCTGTGTAAGAAGCTGTATTCGGGATGCTAGTCTTACCTTTTTCAATGTAGGCAGACAAGTTTGCACCTTCACGAATCTTAGCCTTGAAGGTCAAGGTTACTTCCTTACCACCATTTGCTTTCACTTCGTCTTCTGTCAGAGCCATAGAGATTGTTTGGTCTGCAACATTGATACGGTTAGCATCAATTTCTTGGCCATCGAGAGTCGCTGTTGCTTGACCTTTCTCACCTGAGAATTCTAACACTGGTACAAGAGTATCTGATACTGAGAAGGCTGTCGCATCTTGTGGTACAGAAGTTGTTACTTTATAAGTAAACTCTTCATAACGTTCTTTCAGCGTTGCTTCTGGCTGACCATTCACTTCTTTCTTAATACCAGGTTCTTCTGGGCTTGGTGGAATCACTGGAACTGGTTCTGTGCTCTTTTCTGTCTTCGGATCATCGTTAATGATGTATTTAGCAATGTTAGGGATCCGAGTTACGCCGTCTGCTTCAATGTAGCCTGCCAGGCTGGCATTCTTACGAATTTTAGCCTTGAAGCTTACATGAACAGCTTTATTGCCGTATTTCTTCACTTGATCCTTCGTCAGAGTCACTGTCAGAACTTGTTTATCTACAGTGATTTGTGAATCTTCGATCACATCTTTGTCACCATCTACTGTGACTTCTGCTTTGCCTTTCTTACCTGAGAATTCAAGAACGTCTTTCAATTCGTCGGTAATCTTGAAGCCAGTCGCATCGACAGGTACTTTCGTATCGATGGTGTAAGTGAACTCTTCGTCACGGCTGTCCAGAGTTGCGGATGGCTTGTTATTAACCTTCTTCTCAACTGGTGGATTTTCTGGTGATGGAGGAGTCACTGGAACGATGTTTGAATCTTTCTCAACTTTTGGACGGTGTGGGAAGTTAGCCACATAAGACGCTTTGTTAGGTACACGCGTTACACCGTCTGCTTCGATGTAATCTGCTAGGTTTGCACCTTCACGAATCTTAGCTTTAAAGTTGAGGACAACTTCTTTACCACCGTTTGCTTTCACTTGAGCTTCAGTCAATTCAGCACTGATGGTTTGGTCTTTCAGCTTGATTTGTTTTGCATCCAGCTTTTCACCATTGAGTGTGAGAGATGCTTCTGCATCTTCGCCAGCAAATTCAAGTACTGGAACTAAACTATCGCTGATAGAGAAGGCTGTCGCATCTTGCGGCACAGTTGTTTTCACAGTGTAAGTGAAGACATCGTCACGGTTAGCTAATGTTTCAGCTTCTTTACCGTTTACTTCCTTCTTCAGTTCTGGTTCAGTTGGGGTTGGTGGAATGACTGGAACTGGTTTAGAACTTTGTTCTGTTCCTGGGTCATTGTTAAAGTTGTATTTAGCGGTGTTGTAAATCCGTGTCGTACCATCTTTTTCGATGTAGTCTGACAGGTTCGCTCCCGCTTTGATCTTAGCCTTGAAGCTGACATGAACCGCTTTGCCTCCTAGGGCTTTCGCTTCGTCTTCTGTCAGTTTGACTGTGATCTTCTGACCTTTAATTGTAATGTGGCTGGCATCTAGTGGTTGACCATCTACTGTTGCGCTTGCTTGAGCATTTTCACCTGAGAATTCTAAGACTTTCTCAATCGTATCGTAAACTGCGAAGCCTGTAACATCAAGCGGTACAGTAGTGTCGATTGTGTAGGTGAATTCTTCATCACGAGCTCCTAAGTTCGCTGACTCAGCCTCATTGACCTTCTTCTCAATCGGTGGATTTTCCGGATTTGGAGGAGTCACTGGGACGATGTTTGAATCTTTATGGAAGTTAGGATCGTTAGGGAAGGCAGCGTTATAAGACGCTTGGTTATTGATGACTGTCTTACCTTTTTCAATGTAGCCAGACAGGTTGGCACCTTGGCGAATCTTAGCCTTGAAGGTCAGAACAACTTCTTTACCGCCATTGTTCTTGACTTGGTCTTCTGTCAGAGTCAAGGTGATCTTTTGATCAGCGATAGAGATACGGTCTGCTTCTAAAGCTTCTCCATTAAGAGTAGCACTTCCAGCATCCGCAAACTCTAGAACATCCTTAATAGTGTCATCAATAGAGAAGGCTGTTGCATCAAACGGAACATTTGTCTTCACTTTATAAGTAAAGATTTCGTCACGGTTAGCAAGAGTCGCTTCTTTTGCATCATTAACAGTCTTTTCAATCTCTGGTTTTTCAGGACTTGGTGGAGTCACTGGTACGATATTTGAATCTTTATGAACTCCAGGATTGTCTGGTAAATCTACATTATAAGAAGCTTGGTTATTGATAACAACTTTATCGCCAACGACGTAGGCAGCCAAGTTGGCATTTGGACGAATCTTAGCCTTGAAGGTTAACTTGATTTCCTTATCTGCATTGGCTTTCAGTTCTTCTTGGTTCAGTGTAACTGTGATTGTTTGGCCATTGATCGCGATATGATCATCTGACAATTTCTTACCATCTACAGTCGCTTCTGCCTGACCTTTCTCACCTGAGAAGTCCAAAACATCTTTCAGAGTATCAGTGATGTTGAAGGCTGTTGCTTCATAAGGAATCTTGGTTTTCACATGATAAGTGAATTCTTCATCACGTGCTTCCAAGGTTGCTTCTGCCTTATCATTGACATCTTTTTCAATTGGTGGTTGTTCTGGAGATGGAGGAGTTACTGGTACTTCATTGGAATCCTTATGGAACTTAGGATTATGATCGATGTCATAAGAAGCCTTGTTCGGGATCCGGATGCCTTGACCAGGAACTAGGTAATCCAGAAGGTTTGCTCCTTCACGGATTTTAGCCTTGAAGGTTACTTCGATAGACTTACCAGCATTAGCTTTCACTGCTTTTTCTGCAAAGGCCACTGTCAAGGTATTCTTATCTGTAGAAATAGTAGCTTGATCATTGGCAGCCTTGCCGTCAATCTTCACTTGGACATCGCCCTTGTTGCCAGCGAATTCAAGAACGGACTTCAGTTCATCTGTTACGGTGAATTCAGTCGCATTTGTTGGCATCGCTGTATTCAGACTATAAGTGAATTCTTCAAGACGGGTTTGCAGATTGTAACTGTCAGCACCGTTAACCTTCTTCTCAATTTCTGGAGTATTTGGTGGTGGCGGTGTAACAGTAACTGGGTTAGAGAATTTCTCTGTTTCTGGATTGTCATTGACCACAAAGCTAGCTTTGTTTGGAATCGCTGCTTTATCTCCATTTGGATACTTAGCAACTAATTGGTCAACTGTGTAGCCAGATTTAATCTTAGCATCGAAGGCTACTTGAACAGCCTTGCCTGCATATTTCTTGACTTGATCCTTATCGAAGGTAACTGTCAGTTTTTGGCCTTTCTTCGCAACCGTCACATCTGTCACAGCTTGACCATCAATCGTTACAGTCGCATCTCCATCAAATGTCAAGACTTCTTCCAAGGTATCAGAAAGTACAAACTTATCTGCTACAGTTGGAACTTTTGAATCCACTGTATATTTGAAGGTGCTTGTTAAGCTTGCCAAGTCTTCTTGATCCTTACCATTTACTTTCTTCGTAATTGGTGGAGGAGTCACTTTAACTGGCTCTGTTTCTTTTTCCTTAGACTCGTTATTCTTATTAGTATAAGTAATCTTAGCCGTGTTTGGAATTTCTGGAAGAACAGATTCTTTCTTCACTTTAGCGTGGATGACCAACTCGATTTCTTTATTTGCAAGAGCACTTGCTTTGGCAAAGTCCTTCATCGTTGCTGTAACAGTATTTCCTGAAACAGTAATATCGAAGAATTTCTTGGCTTCTTCAGAAATGCTTGGTTCTGGGTTCACCACTCCAAGATTTTCATCTAGAGTATCGGTGATGACAAATGATTTGTATGTATCAATATCATTTGGCAAAGTAGTCTTAATATTGTAGGTGAAATCTGTTTCAGCAGCAATCGTTGCATTATCTTGATCACCGTTAATCTTCTTAGAAACATTTGGTTCTGTTGGTGGAGTCACCGTTACAGGAATTGTTTCTTTTTCACCTTTATGGTCGTTTTTATCCTTAAAGCTAAATGTCGCTTTGTTTGGAATGTTAGAACGAGTGACACCGTCATTAATTTTCGCTGGAATAACCAGTTCAATTTCTTGACCAGCTAGGGCACTTGCTCCGGCAAAGTTTTTCATTGTTGCCGTTACTTTTTGGCCACTGACAGTCACGTCAAAGAAGTCTGCAGCAGGACCGCTGATAACTGGTTTGTCTGCACCTTCATTAATAACGCTTAACTCATCTTCCAAAGTATCGGTAATCACAAATTCTTTGTAGGATGTGATATCACTTGGAAGTGTAGTCTTAACATTGTACTTGTATGGCTGACCAGTTGCAATATCCAAGTGATCCAAGTTTTCATTGATCTTCTTAGTTACTGGTGGAGGAGTCACCGTTACTGGATTTGACTCAACTTCCTTAGCCACATTGTTTTCATTAGTAAATGAAATCTTAGCCTTGTTTTCAATAGTCTTACCTGTCACACCAGCTTTAACTTTTGCTGGAATAGTCAGTTCGACGAATGAATATTTAGCGAGTTCTGCGAACTTACCTTCTTTAACTGTTGCAGTAACAGTTTGGCCATTTGTTTGGATTTCAAAGACGTCTGCCAATGGACCGCTGATGCTTGCTTGTCCATCAAATTCGAGATCGGCATCCAGCTTATCACTAATGACAAATTTCTTGTAGCCTGCTACATCACTTGGCACAGCTGTTGTGATGTTGTAAGTGTATGGTTGACCATCGAAGGTTACCAGACTATCCAAGGTGTTGTTAATCTTCTTAGAAACAGTTGGTTCTTTTGGTTTCGGTGGAGTAACCGTTACTTCTTTCGAAGTTTTCTTCTTATCATTTAGAATAACATCAGCTGTATTCGGAATGTTTACCGCACCATTCTTCTTGTATTTAGAAAGGTCAGCGCCCGGACGAATCTTAGCCTTGAAGATCAGTTCGATTTCCTGTACTTCGCTTCCACCACGACGAGAGATCAAACGGTTCAACGAAGTTAATTGAGTCTTATCTAGTGTAATCTCTATTGTTTGACCATTGATTGAAATCGCTTTGGTCAAAGCATTGTAAGACTTGCCTGCTACTGTTACTTTAGCTGAATTTGGTACAATTTCAAGTTCATCTACAACCGTATCTGTCAGGGTGAACTTATCAGCAATACCTGGCCATGGAGCAGTTACCTTATATTCAAACTCTTCGCCATCTGCTTGTAGACCTTCGTGTTCTTTTTCGTTAACCTTCTTGTCTACTTCTGTATCAAGTGGTGGTTTGACATAAATTGGGTTTGAACGACGAATCGTACTTGCCTTATCTTTTGTCTTGGCATGGGCATCTTGGTTTGGCGAATCATCTTCGCCATTCCACATTATGTTACCTTGGTTAACTAAACCGTAACCATTGTTGTTTTGTAAGATTGCCAAGTAAGCCTTGCTAGCTTGGTTCTTACGGTACTCTTCTTTCAGGCGGACTGTCATTTTCAGTTTCGCCTTCTTCATGATCAAGTAATTATAATCCTTACCTTGCGGTGGAACGTCTGCTACAACGACGCTTTGTGAGTTTCCTCCAGCATCTTGTTGTGTTACCACACGAGTCGGCCAGCTTTGTCCATCTGGACCTTGAGCAGAATGACTCACCACTTCCAAGCGGTAGTCAATTGGGTCAGTCAACATAACGTTCTTTTCAAATTCGTAAGGAACGTTATTGAAGTTGTAGTCAACTGTGTAAGTGAACTCTTCGTCCTTCTTGCTTAGTTGAGCAGAATAAGATGGTTTCTTAGTCAACTCTAACGGATCTGGAATGACACCAATATCGTTGCTAGCATCCGCATCTTTCACTGTCTTCGTTGCACTTGGATAACAGTATTCTAATTTTTGAACTTCAACTTTTTGATTCCGACCACCAATTTTATCTGTTTTGAAGTCACCTGCTTTAAATTTACCAGTCAGTTCTGGAACTGTGATTTCTTCCTTCTCTGGAACATAATTCTCAGGAGGATCTACTTCGCTATCTTCATCTGTCTCAGGTGCGCGAGCTTCCTTACTCAAGTCGTAGTCAAAGCTGTTTTTACCTGGGTTAAAGACACTATCTGGAACTGAGATTTTAACTTTGTTACCAGTCTGTGTGATTGTACCGCGGATTTCCTTGTTGGGATCTGTTACTTTCGGAACGATCTTCTTGCCGTTGATTCGGATAGCATCTACCTTGTAGCCATCGGTGATATCAAACTCACCAGTGATATCATCTTTAACTAAAGCAGCCGCTACTGATTCCAAAATCTTTTGCGAGAACACATCAATGTTATTTTGCTCATTAACATAGAAGGAAACATTCTTGCCGTTTACAACCTTATCTGGTGAAGCCATCGATTGAAGTGCGTCGTGGAAGATGGCTTGCACTGAACGGTTGTCCCCAATATTAATAGTGTTACCGAAACCATTCAGATAAGCTGGACCATATTGATAGTATTTTTCAGTGAAGTTATCAACACGTTCCCAGAAACCAACAACGACAGAACCTTCTGAACCAACCGCTGCTTTCAGCTGATTACCAGCATCTCTCAACTCATTAGCACGACCAGTAATATCTTGAGCCGCTTCTGGATAGCTATTTACTCCCCAAGCACGTTGGATATCCCACGTTCTTGTATAACTCTTATCCATTACAACTGTGTTTGATCCTGGCAGACGGTAACCATTGGCCACCCCATCCGTTACCAGGAGGAAGACTGTCTTACGACCGTATTCCATATTGCCTTTGACACTGTTGTACTGAGCGATCGTATCTTGAATGGCTGGAACAGTTGGGGTTCCACCATCAACAGCAATATTATCAATAAAGTTATGAATTTTATTTTGATCGCTTGTTAAGCCACTATTTCCATAGGTGTAGTGTTTACCAGTTGTGTTCGGATCGGTAAATGTATCTGCAGGGTTACCACTAAAATCGTTATTATTAAAGTAACGCACCTGATCCAAACCTTGGTAAGAAGCTACGAAAACGCGGTCAGTTGTCCGAGGGTCGTTAGTCTTAACGAGATAAGGATTGGTCTCATCGTATTGTTCTGGACTCACATATGTTGTCAAACGTTTCAGAGCACGTTTGACACTTGGAATAGTTGCCCGGAATGATCCACTGGCATCCTGCAAGATAACCAAGTCAATTGGTTGCCGCGGAACTGTCCAGTCCGTTGCGTCCGTTTTTTCAATCTTACGATAACACCCATTTTGTGTAATCGTTGTATGCTCATCAATCCGTCTCGTCTCAATATTCAGAGGATCATCAGCTCGAACAACTGAATTCCCAAGATTCAAGACGCCGGATGGCATCGACATCAACAGGACGGTAAATAGTATTAAAACCTTTTTCAAAAAATCTTTCATGCTATTTTAAAGCCTATATAATAGTAGAAACTTTTATACAAGCTCTCCCTTCTCTTTCTTTTATTTAAATCTCTTCTAGCTGTTTTTCAAGCGCTGCTTCATCGTGAAAGTCAGTAATTACTTTCTCTACCTTTTGATTCTTATCGACTAGATAAATCGTGGGGATTGATTGAACATGGAGGATATCCGCCGCTCGCTCATCTTTGTCATAGTAATATGGGAAAGTATAATTTTTTTCACTGATATACTGATCCGCTCTTTCTTTCGTTTCTCTTTTAGAATCAAGCATATCCAACATGACAAAATGAATCTTATCTTTATACTTTTCATATACTTTTTGAATCTCTGGTAACTGTTTTTGACAATCTGGACACCAGCTAGCCCACTCTACTACCAGCATGGGTTTATTATAAAACTCTGTACTCTTCTTTTGATACCCTGCTTGGTCTACCATTTCAAACTCTGGTAACTGCTGTCCTGTCAGCTCATGCTCTACAGCTGAACTACCGTCCTTCTCTGTCGATCCTTTGTTATGCCTGTTAGGACCAGCAATGTAAAACAAAGTAAAGACCGCTACCAGAATGACACCAACAGTCAAAAAAGGTAGCCACCACTTTTCCTTTAACATATTCCCTCCTAGTTAGATTCCGTCTCTATCGAATTTTGACATAAGAGCAAGCACTGTACAAATATCCGTCTTTTTTTACTCAAAAAAACATGAAAAAAGCCGTCATATACAATGCGCCAATTATATAGTTATTATACCAGTTTTATTTGAGCATATCAAGATTTTAAACTGAAAATCAAGCAAAATACTTTGAAAGATTACACTATTTATTAAAAGGAAATCGATTGCCTAAAAACTTAAAATTGTCAGAATTTTTTAGTTATTTTTATTTGCTTTTTGGGACCTATACTCAGGCCAGTTGAAGACTGTTTTTTAGCCTTTATCATGAATAGTAGCCACTTGAATGCAAAAATAAAAAAGCAGATGGTGATCTGCTTTTTGTTTCTATTATAATTCTGCGATTTGGTTCAGGTTTACTTCTGCAATGGTGTCATTTCCAAACATAGAGATGACCATCTTAACTTTATTATTGTCAATCTCAGTAATTTTACCTGTATAATCTGTAAAGGCTCCGTCAATAATCCGAACGGTATCGCCAACCTTGACATGAATGTCAAATTCTTGCACGGTTTGACCCATAGAGATCAGAATGTTACGGATTTCTTCTTCCAAGAGCGGAGTCGGTTTCGAGCGGTTTCCGTGAGATCCAACAAAACCTGTTACGTTAGGAGTATTACGGACAACAAACCAAGCCTCATCGGTCATGACCATTTCTACCAAAACATAACCTGGGAAGCGATTCTCTTCGATTTCCTTGGTCTTGCCATTTTTCTCTACTTGCACAGTCTGAGTAGGGATTTCCACGCGCAAGATGTTTTCTAACATATTATATGTCTGAGCGCGTTGCAAGAGATTTTCTTTCACCTTGTTTTCATATCCAGAGTAGGTCTGCAGTACAAACCAGCCTTTATCAAAACTATCCATTTTATTTCCTTTCTTTTTTAGCAATTGTTAGTTTAAAAATCATAAACTAAAACACTATAAAAAAGCCTAATGGCTTTTTCCGTTTTCTATAGCTTTATTATATCATAAAAATAGGGAATGCCAAGAAGTTTACTGATAATTTATCAAAAAAGACTGGGGGAATTTCCCAGTCTCTAATCGACTTAAAAGATATTCAACAAACGAAGCAGTCCGTGAGATACCAATAAGTCAAATAAATAGATAACCACAACAAAGAAGGCTGTATATTCCATAATCGAAATAAAATCAATCCAGCTTTGCTTGCCTGTCGGCCATGTTGTATCTTTTAAAAGTGCAAAAGTGTCCTTAAGAAATTTCACAACTCTCTCCTATCTTGTTTCTTTATGAATAGTGTATTTATTACAATGTTTACAAAACTTATTTACTTCTAGACGTTTTGGTTTTGGCGTACTACTCAGTTTTATTGAGTAATTTCTCGATCCACAAACCGTACACGCCAGACTTGCTTTTTTTAATGCCATAACGCCTCCATCTTTCCAATTATAGCAGGATTTTCTTCTTTTGACAAGGTCTGGACGTCAATCCTTTGAAGCTTTTTTACTTCATCTGACGAACAGCTATTATTTTCGCTAGTGATTTGGTAAAATAGATGTCATAAAGGAGATGAAAACGTGAAAACTGATCATTTGAAAGAAAGTAATAATATTGAAGACCGTCGCAACGAAGGGGGATCGGCTAGCTACGGGTCAGGCAATGCCCGAATGGGAAACGGAATATTGCGAATCCTGTTAGCACCTGGCAGTTTTAAAAGCAAGATTGTCCTAATACTACTCTTACTTTTCTTAGGGGGTGGTGCTGGTTTGTCTGGCATTTTTGACACAGGGACTTCCCACCACTATGAGTCCACCCAAGTTTCTCAGCAAAGCCATACTCAGGTAAATGACAAAGACGCCCAATTCGTCAGCAAGGTCTTAGGAACTACAGAAGTTTTTTGGACTCAAACCTTTGAAAAAGAAGGGAGAACCTATTATAAGCCCAAACTGGTCTTCTATACTGGTCAAACTAGAACTGGTTGTGGGGTCGGCCAGGCCTCTGCTGGACCTTTTTACTGTCCTAACGACCAAAAAATTTACCTAGATATTCGCTTCTACCAAGAGCTGACTACTAAGTATCGGGCAAGTGGTGACTTTGCCATGGCTTATGTTATCGCGCACGAAGTCGGACACCATATCCAAAACCAACTAGGGACACTTCAATCCTACCAGCAAATGGTGAGAGGAAAATCAGAAAAGGAAAAGAATGCTCTAAATGTTCGTTTGGAACTTCAGGCGGACTACTACGCTGGGGTCTGGGCTCGTTACATTGAACAAGAAAACTTACTAGATGTTGGCGATATTGAGGAAGCACTTAATGCAGCCCATGCAGTCGGAGACGACACCTTGCAAGAGCAGGCCTATGGCTATTCTGTGCCTGATAGTTTTACACACGGAAGTGCGGAGCAACGTATGCGTTGGTTCAAACGTGGTTACCAATACGGCGATTTTGAACACGGTGACACCTTCAGTGTACCTGATAAAGACCTTTAGGAAAATCCTAAAGGTCTTTTTATCTGATTGATTTACTGTGGCATATGCTTCTTGATTGATGAGCGCAAGCTAGAGTCTCAAGACATACACTTCTATAAATAATCCATCTATTGAGATAAGAAACTTACCAACCAAACCAGCTCTTGACTGTATCCCAAGCATTCTTAGCTTTACCTGGAATATCTGCCTCTTCGATAGCATTTTTAGCCTGATCGACAATCTCTTTTGCCTTATCCTGTACATCCTGTAAGAAATCATTGCCGCCTTGATTCTCGGTATTTCCAGTGCCATAGGTGTCTACTGGGGCAATACCATTTTGAGCATAGGTATTCTTTTCAGAGAATTTGGTTCCTTCCGTGTATGGCAGGACGCTATTGGCTACGTTTCGGAAAATCACGGAAGCCTCGTTAGCACTGGTTCCTGTCAGATAGTGGTTTTCATCTGTCTTTGGAAATCCTAGCCACTGACTGATAACAACGTCTGGTGTGTAGCCGATGACCCACTGGTCTCCAGATAAGTCAGGGTTGAAGTCTGTCTCAGTCGTCCCTGTCTTACCTGCCATCGTATAATTATATGGTGCTGCGTAGATTCCCGTCCCGTTTGAGAAGGTTCCTAACATCATACTGGTCATCTTTTTCGCAGTTGATTGATTTAGTACTCGAGTGGAGCTAGACTTGTGGGTCTTAACGATTTGACCACTAGCATTTTCAATCTTAGTAATCAAGTGGGCATCATGCATGACACCATCATTCGCAAAAGCAGAGTAGGCCTGAGCCATTTGGAGAGGATTGGTATTCACACCTGCCCCCAACGCTACACTGAGATTTTGCTCAACCTTTTTCATATTCAAGCCAAACTTTTGACCATATTCAAAAGCTTTCTCTATACCCAACTCTTTAACTGTTGCAACTGCTGGGATATTCAAAGAATCCGCCAAGGCCTGATACATAGGCACTGTCGGGCTAGTTTGAATGCCACCATAGTTATTGACAGTATAAGATCCATAGGTCGTTGTAGTATTGTCTAGCTCTTTATCGGTTGACCAACCAGCAGCGATCGCTGGGCTATAAACAACCAGTGGTTTAATGGTCGAACCTGGACTACGAGCTGACTGGGTTGCATAGTTAAACGAACGGAAACCGGCCGTCTGGCTGTTGACTCGACCGACCAGGGCTCTCACCCCTCCAGTCTTGGGATCCAAGGCTACACTTCCCGATTCTGCTCGTGTTCCATCTACTTCTGAAACAGGGAAGAGACTCTCGTTACTGTAAATAACCTGCATACTGGCCTGATAGTTTTGATCCAGCTCAGTATAGATACGATAGCCATTTTTGATGATATCTTCTTCTTTTAAACCATAGTCATGAATGGCTTCGTTAATGACAGCATCAAAATAAGATGGATAGCGGTAATCTTCAGACTTCCCAGCATAGGCATCCACCAACTGACTACCAAGACCGTTCGCTGCTGCTTGATCAGCTGTTGCTTTGTCAATATAGCCTGCTGCAACCATATTATTCAGGACTGTGTCCCGGCGATTGGTCGCATTTTCAACTGAATACAAGGGATTGTAAATCTCAGGTCCCTTGAGCATACCGGCTAGTGTGGCTGCTTGATCGAGGGACAGTTGGCTCGCTGAAACTCCAAAGTATTTCTTGCTGGCATCCTCTACTCCCCAGACACCATTACCAAAGTAGGAATTGTTCAGATACATGGTTAGAATCTGATCTTTACTGTACTTTTTGGTTAATTCCAGAGCTAGGAAAAACTCCTTGGCCTTCCGCTCGATGGTCTGGTCCTGAGAAAGATAAGCATTTTTTGCCAACTGCTGAGTGATGGTCGAGCCACCGCCCGACCGGCCCGCTGTCAAAATTGCTAAGAAGAAACGACCATAATTGATTCCGCTATTTTTGTAGAAGGAGCGGTCTTCGGTCGCAATAACAGCATTCTGCAAGTCCTTACTAATCTGGTCCAATTCGACATAGGTCCCTTTTTGACCTGTCAAACTCCCCGCTTCTTGACCATCTTTATCATAGATCATTGTAGTTGCCTTCAAGGCATTTTGCAAGTCGTTGACATTGGTGGTCTTGGCTACATAAAAGAGATAGCCTCCTGTCACAAGCCCAAAGCCTAGACCTAAAATCAAGATAATCTTGGTCAAATGGTATCTACGCCAAAAACGTCGGAAGGGACCTTGCCCTTTTGAAGATGTTCGCTTAGCTGAGCGACCTGATCGAGACAGACGTGGTTCAGCACTTGTATCTGTCTCCTCAGCAGACTCAGCCGGTGAATCTTCTTTCTTAAAATGTTGAATTAAGGTTTCAAAAATATCATTTAGCTTTTTCATAACCTTTATTTTATCACCTTCCCAGAGAGTATACAAGAAAGTGCTGTTTCATAGGGCCTTCCTTTTAGAATTTTTTAAGAAATAGCAGAGCTTCTACCCTTTTTTTGATGCTAGCTTTCAAAGTTCTGCTCTTTTTGTTAAAATAAAGGCATGCAGTTTAACTTTCGAATCCCTGAAAAAATGCCCACTATGAGCATAAAAGAACTACTGGAAGACTATTTCCTCATTCCCAGAAAAATCCGCCATTTCCTTCGGACAAAAAAGTATGTCTTGGTCAATAATCAAACTGTCAATTGGCAAAGCAAGATCCAGGCAGGGGATCTCTTGTCGCTGACCTTTGATGAAGAAGATTACCCAGCAAAAGATATCCTTATGGGCCAGCCGGAACTTGTCCAGGAACTCTACCAAGACCAGCATCTCATCATCGTCAACAAACCAGAGGGTATGAAAACTCACGCCAATGAGCCGACCGAACTAGCTCTGCTCAATCATGTATCTGCCTATGTTGAAGAGACCTGCTATGTGGTTCACAGACTTGACAAGGAGACCAGTGGCGCTGTTCTCTTTGCCAAAAATCCCTTTGTCTTGCCTATACTCAACCGCCTACTGGAAAACAAGGATATCCAGCGAGAATACTGGGCTTTAGTAGATGGTAAATTTATCGAAAAAAGCAGAATATATAAGGACAAAATCGGCCGCGATCGCCATGATCGGAGAAAACGGCTGGTTGACAACAAACATGGCCAATACGCCGAAACGCACGTGACTCGCTTAAAAAGCTTTGGTCAAAAAACTCTTGTCAAATGCCAACTCAAAACTGGTCGTACCCATCAGATCCGTGTCCACCTATCCCACCACGGCTTTCCCTTGGTCGGTGATCCTCTGTATCATCCGCAGCCCCAAGGTCGTCTCATGCTTCACGCCCACCGACTGAGCTTCGTCCATCCCTTTACTTTAGAAAAAATCAGTCTTGAAGCCCCATCTAAAAGCTTTGAAGAAGGGCTAAAAAAGCTGAAAGCATAAGAAGTACTACTAGTAAACTCAAATCTAATCGAACTAAGCCTCCAGGCATCATAACCAAGCACACAGAGACCTCCGCTTCTTTCACCTTAGTAGACACCAAAGAAAAAGCAACAGAAAAATTTGTTGCTCTTTCTTTGGTGTCAGAAAGCGATTCTATCTCCTATCTTGCCTTACTAAGCTGGAAGCAGGCTGATAATTCTGGGTCTGACGACTTTCTGAAAGGCCATGCTCAGTAGATATGACAGCAAGAGAATGATAAAGAAGCCAAAACTATATATGCCATTCCGGGGCATTAATTGCCTAAAGATGAAGATGATGAACGGATGAATAATATAAATCATAGTGGCATATCGCTTGGCGATATTGTTCAAAATCGGAACATCAATATTGGTCCCATTTCTGATCGCATAGAGGAAAATCGCACTAGATGATAAAAGAGTGCTGGGGTAAAGGTCGTGCTCTGTCCCCATAAAACAGTATTCAAGCAGAATCAAACCTATTATTCCCAAGCTAATAGCCCATTTCCTGACAGACGATAAGTCGTAGGCTAAAATACGTTCCCGATGCTTGGCGAACTGCATCCCCATAATGAAAAAGGGAAGGCCCATAAACAGGAAATTTCGATAGTATAGGGTACTGTTGGTATTGAACTCGATACAAAAGGCCAGAGCTAGCAGAATCAGAGACACTCCAAAGGTGGTCAGGCGGTGGAAATACTTATAAAAAAAGAGATAAAGCCCGTAAATATAGGAAATAGCCAACAAATACCAAGTCGGGGTAGCAGTAGGACCAATCAAATCTCTAGGACTGTTAAAAAAGAAGAAATTGGCAAAATCTGACTGGTCTATAGTTGCCATCTTTTCCGCCAGCTCTCCCGACAGTACTAAGTCAATAAAATGCACAATCGAGTAAAATATCAGACTAGCGATTGTCAAAAGCAACATTTGCTTGAGGCGATACTTGACCTTTTCCCTAGAAATATTAAAGGAAAAATAGCCTGACAACATCATGAAAAAGGGCACTGCAAAACGGGCCACAATCTGATAAAAAACACCAAATTCCCCTGGTAACAAAAAGTGCAGAGAAACGATACTGAAACAGGCTAGGGCCTTAACAGCATGCAAAGTTGTATTTTCTGTCTTCATGCAGACATTATAGCACGTTCAATGTTACAATCTGTCAAGACCAGATGACACAAGCATTAAGAATCATATCATTTGATGACAGCCACCTTTCTTCCTATCCTATAAACCATCATTTTCTATAGCACCTACAAGTAATGAAATCAATGAAAAACCTGCCCTATCAAGTCCCAAAATAGCACTTCTAGAGATTTTCAGACCTATAAAAAGGCCGAGGAAAGTGTACCCTAGAGCAACTTTCTTCAACCCTTTGTTTATTGATAATGTGGTCTTGCAAATCCTCGAATATTACCATGACCAACCCGATAGGTATTTCTTCTTACAACTCCGTTGCTTGAATTTCCTTCGATTGTATGAATCCATCCATTCTCTACTCTCTCAACAATACCTATATGATCCGCCCAGCCATCATTTTGCTGGGTATCTTTATCCCAGTTGAAAGTAATAATATCACCTGATTGAGGAGTCGTAGTTCCATCTTCATTCCAAATTCCTAATTTTTTAAAGATTTGAATATGACGTTCTACTCCACACTCTCGTCCTACTAAATGACTAAGACCTTCTCGTTGGAAAACAACTGTAACAAATACATCACACCAATCATCTGTATTCTTTACAGCGTAGCCGACTGGTAAAGGTTTCACACTGTTATAGTCCGCTACCATGCGCTGATGAGCTGCACTACCCGTTGACGTACCTACCAGATTTGCAGCTGCACGAATAACTCTATTTTTCTGATCTGTCACTTGTTGTGGAATCAATCTGGTTTGCCCTAGGTTAAATCCTTCCACACTGCCATCCGTATAATCAACATAAACGTGAGTGGTGTAATCACCTTGTTTATTGCCGTGGTTTACAGACGCAATCCCAATCTCGGTATGACCACCAGCAGGAGTCTGCGTATACCAAGACAAATTTTCTTGATGCGCTTGAGACCACACGGCCGCGCGAATATTTTTAATTCGTTTCCCTTGGGCAGATTGATCAACCGCAACGGTAAATGTGCCCGTCTGGGAATTTACATCTTTAATATAAGCTTTCGTCTTATGCGTTAGATTATGGTACTCTACCTGAGTTGTAGTCGAATGAACTCCTATACGACTGCCATCATTCTGGATGTAGTATAGATGAACGTGATAAGTACCAGTAGAATTCTTGTGATTTTCTGCCTTGATGCTAGCCTTATAGCTACCATCTGATTGACGAGTCGCACTGTACCAGATCAAGTCATCTTGTCCGCCTTGGTCAGACCAAACGGGAACTTGAACCGATTGAACTCCTTTAGGGCTGAAGACATCTGATATGACGACATCAAAGCTCCCTGCCTCTGGGTTCTTATTGGTAATGGTTAAGATGCCAGTCACCTTGCTTTGATGAACGGTAGTAGCTGTACCCGTTACAAATTCTTTTGTTCCTGTCGCTGTGACATAATAGACATGAGACAGGTACTTCCCTTGGGAATTTTTATGATCGCTAGCTTTAATCGTCGCTCGGTAGCTACCATCTGCTTGTTTTACTGCCTTGTGCCAAACCAGATCATCCTGACCGTTGACTTCTGACCAGGTTGGAACTAATACTTCATTGAGACCATTTGGAGAAACGACATCGCGAATAACCGCGTCAAAAGTGCCAGTGGTAGAGTTGTTATTTTCAATTGTAAGAGTCCCAGCTGAATGCTTGTGATGAACGGTAGTAGCTGTACCCGTTACAAATTCTTTTGTTCCTGTCGCTGTAACATAATAGACATGAGACAGGTACTTCCCTTGGGAATTTTTATGATCGCTAGCTTTAATCGTCGCTCGGTAGCTACCATCTGCTTGTTTTACTGCCTTGTGCCAAACCAGATCATCCTGACCGTTGACTTCTGACCAGGTTGGAACTAATACTTCATTGAGACCATTTGGAGAAACGACATCGCGAATAACCGCGTCAAAAGTGCCAGTGGTAGAGTTATTATTTTCAATCGTGACTCTTCCACTAGGTTTCTCTTTATTTGCCGTCTTTCCAATAGAAACTTCAGTAGTTGTTGCAGTTACTCCTATCTGCTCACCATTTAGTTGTGTATAGTAGAGATGAACATGATACTTACCTGTAGCATTCTTATGGTCACTGGCTTTCACCGTTACGCGATAGCGACCATCTTGCTGACGCGTGGCATGATGCCAAACCAAATCATCCTGGCCTTTATCATCCGACCAAACTGGTACAGAAACACTGGCTACACCTTGAGGGGCCAAGACATTTGAAATAACAACGTCAAAACGGCCTGCAAGAGAATCGTTATTTTCAATGCTAATCTTCCCGCTCAGAGGTCCTTTGGGTACTTCTGGCGCTGGTTTAGTTTGAGAAGTGAAACGGCCAGTGTAGTCTACACTATGGTCAAAAACATGCTTACCTGGCAACAATTCAGCCTGGGAGGTAAACTGCCAAGCCCCTGCCCGCCCATTATATCGGAGAGTCTTCGCATCGTTAGTTGAAAGTTTAGCTGTTGGGTATTGAGCTACCCAGAAATTTTCCAAACCAAACTGGGCTGTCTTGACAGGCCCTTTCCCTCTTAGATTATTTTCATCAATCCAGCTGGCACTAGTATAATACATAAGATTTGTATAGCCATTCTTACGCATTTCATCAGCCCATGCAAGGGTATTCCGATTGATGTTATCCTTCATTTTGGCATCTTCCATGTCATTAACCATGACCGTATTCTTTGGAAGATTAAGATTTCTAGCTTCTGAGATAAAGTGGCGAGCTTCTGCTCTTGCCTGCTCTTCACTAGTATAATGTGAAAAAGCATAGGCAGACACTTGCAAACCAGCCAACTGGGCATTGCGAGCTTGTTCTCCTGCGTAAGGGTTCCTATAGGTGGTGCCTTCTGTTAGTTTCACGACAACTCCACCAACTCCCTTGTTGGCAAGAGTGCGATAGTCATTGACGCTTATGCTTCCGTTATGACTGCTGACATCGACAAATGTTTTGGCTTGAACGGCCACATCACTTGAACGACTAGCCGGCCCAGCATGTCCAGTGCTATAGAAGGTTGTGTTCCCAACAGCTCCTTTTTTCGATGCAGCCTCATCAACCTTGCTAGCTTCTTCTCTTTGGGCAGTTTCTTCAATACTAGCCGACTGGTTCTCAATCTTGGTTTCCGACTGTTTTGGAAGAGAAGCTGCTATTGACTGACTATTTTCAGTCTTTTGTTCAGCTTGTGATTTTTCTTGCTCTTCCTGATGATCAGTGCTGGTCTCTCCCTTTGACTCGGCTGTTTCTGAATCATCTGAAGCTGTCTTTGCCACTGTATCCTGAGCTTGTTCAGCTTTTACTTGGATAGGCTGTACAGTAGACTCTTGTTCATCTGCATAAGCAGGTTGAACTGAAACAGCCAGTAGCAATGCCGCACTAGCATAATAAATAAAATCCTTCTTTTTCATGTAACTCCCTCTTTAACACGAATTTCAATATACCTCCATTGTAGCACAAGAAACTTGAGCTGAAAAGGGAAATTACTAATAATGGTTCTATCGTTTCTGTAGTGTGTAAAATCACTTTAGAAATGATGGCTTTATTGTATAACCTGTAGCAAAATGGCTGTCGCTGAGACTTCCTTGGTCAAGAAAAATCACCAATTCGCAACTATCGTCAACCAACAAATCACTCAAAAACTAATCGAGAAAGTCCCTATAACTGCCATCGTTAAAAACTTACTGTATACACTTTAACTATCATATGGAAGTTTCATGAATTGAAGACTAAGATAGATCTGACCTAGCTTCCTGCGCCTATGATCTAGGAGGAATATAGCTTTAAGAATGAGAAACTGAGCTTTATTGCGCAGGATTTCGATTCAAGTCGTTCACCCACTACAGATGACAACGATCCAAACTTTTGAGTGCATACAAAAAGCCCAGACAGGGCTTAGCATTTAAATTGTTAAATTATTTATAATTCCTTAAGCATCAACGAGCTCGCAATTGCTGGAGCAAGCCCTTCAAACTTCGGAACTTGAAAATGCTGTAAGTCAGATAGACAAAGCCGTAAGCGGCTGCAGCAAGATAAACTGATAAAAACCAATTCGAAGCAATAAATACTAGTGTCATTAGCAACTCAACCCAGATATCTTTGACGACCTCAATCTGCATCCTCTTGGCTAAGATTAGCTCTGCCAATATACTCCTAGTCGCCAGCAACAGCACGATAGACAGCACTGTCGCATTCAGATTGCGCAGAAAAACTGCAAAAATCAAGGTAGTAGCAAAGCTTAGGAGCATGGCAATAACATTTACTTTAAAAATCTGCCTCTCCATTCGTAGGGCTTTTAAGTAGGTATTAATGAGCAGTGCCATCTTGCCCTCGTAGACAGACATAGGAAAGACTAGAGCCATAAATATCAAGGACTCTCTGTAAGCCGGCAGCCAGCTGTCCAAAGCAATTTTCAGGGGATAATACAGCAAAAGCACCCCAAACATAACAACCATAAGGACATTCCGCAACTGATTGTAAATCTTAGGCAACTTGCTTTCATCCGTCCGTTTCAAAATTGGAAAAATGACCAAACCGATAGCATTGATAAAGGTCATCAGCAGATTAGAAATGCTCAGGGTCAAGGATACTTTCCCAAATGTAGCAATGTTCCATACCTTTTGAATCCCCATTCGAACCGTCCCAATAATGAGCATACTGGCTACATTTGATAGCATCAGATTAATCCCAACAGCAACATTGCGAACCGTTTCCCGTATATCAAGCTTAAATTGATTGAGAGGTCGCAAGGCCATATCTCGGCATAGGTACATGGCATAAAAAAGAGAAACAACTCTACCAATCAAATCGGCATAGACCATAATCTTGAAATCTCGAAAACCCACGAAAATAAAGACTAGTAAAAGCAGTAAATAGAGGAGGCGGTCTCCACTGACAACATAGGAACTTTCCTTTAGTCGATTAGTCATCTGCAAAACGTAAACAAAGAGAAAGCGCAGATTGGTGACCAACATGGTATAAACCAAAAGTGTAAAAACAAATCGACTGCTATCATCTCTAATAAAGGCAGAAATCCCTAATAAAAATAAGATTCCAATCCCTGTCAGATAAATCAAAAGCATGAGAAACTGAGAGAAAAACTTTTCTTTATCCAGATCATCATACTCCAAACCACCGTAGCGAAGATAGATTCCGTCTACCCAACCCAGATGAACAAAACCGGCGTAGGATAAATAGAAAATATAGAGTTGCCAGTAGCCATATTCTTCTACCCCCATAATCTTAGGCAAAATCAAGACAACCAGAGAAGAAACTATTACTGTCAGCAAATTGGACAAGACGACATAGGAAAAATTAGCTACTATTTTTTTAAATCCACCAGACAAATTAGCCCTCCTATTTCTTCCTATCTGCTGCCATGCTCTCAATCAACCGTAAAAACATGGTTTCTAAATCAGTATGAGCTTGCCATCCCAAACTCTCAAGCTTGTCCGTATTGAGACGAATCTTGACTGTCGGATTATAGCCCAGCTTTTCCACATCCTCTGCCAAATCAAAGGCCAACTTCGTGTCATTGCTACCACTTAGTTCAATAACCATTTCCGCCATCTCACGAATGGAAATAGCTGTCTCTTTATTGGCGACATTATAAGCTTGACCTGCTTGGCCTTTCAACAGAATGTAAAAAATGGCTTCAATAGCATCTTTAGTATAGCAGTAGTTCCGAACAGTCTCTCCTTTAGTTCGGAGGATAATATCTCTCTTTTCAAGAACTGCACGCGCAAACTGCGCAAAAACTCTATTGTCTTCATAGCTCACACCTGGGCCAAAAGTCTGTGACAAACGAGCCATCCTAACCGGCACCTGATACTGATGACAATAGCCTACACATAAGGACTCTGCCATGCGCTTGCTTTCCGAATAACTGCTGCGGACACTGGTTGGATCCAAATAACCGTAATCTTTCTCGCTAATACTAGAAACTTCAGGATTTGTTGTTCCATAGACTTCTAGAGAAGAGAGATAGACCATACTGTGAACTTTCTTATTTTTAGCCAGCTCCAGAAGTTTTTTCGTTCCATTTACTGCTAGATCAATTGTCTCCACAGGATACTCAACGAAAAAAGAGGAGTCCGTCGCACTAGCTCCATGGATAATATAATCCAAATCTTCCTCTATTTTCCAATCTGATAGCAAGTCAGCATACACTAGCTTCAGATTCTCACTATGTAACAAATCCGGAAATAGCTCTTCCGTTTTTTTCTGATTTCGTGCTAAGGCCACTACTCTGACATTGGCATCGTACAAATCGTTTAAAGCCATCAAGGCGGAAATACAGTGTCTGCCTATAAGTCCGGTTGCTCCGGTTACCAAGACTGTAACATTTCTCAGTTCTCTAAGAATAGGACTGACAGTAGCTAAATCTACCATATCCTTTTGTAAAATCGTATTATTTCCCATATCAACCAAAAATTTGAGCATTTTCACGCGCTTCGTAAATCGCTCTAAAAATATAAAAATCAGATGGAGTCGTAATTTTGATATTTTCACTGCCCCCCATAACTGTATGAAGGCTCAAGCCATAATAACGAGCCAGCGTAGCTGAATCTGTCATATCAAAAAGTTTCTCAGCTTGTGCCCTCATATGCAAAGAATAAATCTCAGAAAGAACAAAAGACTGGGGAGCTACAGCAGTTTGACAAGTAGAACGCTCAATTACGTTGTTAATGATATCTTCTTCATCCACTTGAACTACAGTTTCAATGACTGGTTTAACAGTAATAGCTGTTCCATACTTTTTAACTGATTCTATATTCTTAGAAATTATCTCCTCATCAATCAAGGGACGAACTCCATCATGAATCAAAACGTAATCATCATTTCCTTGGTATTTTTCTCGCAGAGTTTCTAATCCATTGAAAATAGACATTTGTCCAGTTTCCCCTCCGGGAACAACCTGGCTTACTTTTTTGATATTAAATTTAGCTAATAAATCTTTGCAGTAGTCCAGCCAGTCATCTACACAAACAACTACAATGTCCTTTATTTCGGAATGAGCCTCAAAATGCTCAATTGTATGGATAATTATTGGCTTTCCATGTAACTCTAAAAACTGTTTAGGCAAGGTTTTGGTGTTCATTCGTTTGCCAGTTCCACCCGCAAATATCAACGCTGATACTGTCATATCTATATCTTCCTTTCTCTTAGTTTAAATCTAACCCTACTTAAGAATTGAACCCCAAAATAGATGGCCACAGCATAAATTATCCGATTAATGTGGGTTGTCAAGAGTGACAAGAGAGTCTCCTGAAAAAATGAAATGACCAAAGGATAAGCAAACAAGGAGTATATAATTACCACCGATTAAGATCGGAAGAGCGTCGTGTAGG
>OJWP01000110.1_pt1 | contig 32615 bp, 45 predicted proteins | sample 1600341 | NCBI WGS metagenome assembly OJWP01 (sample SAMN04436651, study PRJEB24849) | human gut metagenome | biome: human gut; feature: NICU; material: stool | host: Homo sapiens | place: USA: Saint Louis, MO | collected 2010-03-24
AGACGCCAACCACATCCTGATAAGGCTTATATCTCACCCCTTCCAGACCATCATTACCGGTTGGCCCGGTGATGAGAGCGGAAGCGATCGCAATAGCGCCGCCGGTGACCGCTGCAATAACAGTTTTTTGCAGTGCTGGAGACATTATTCCCCCCTGGCAGCTTTGCGCCGGTCTTCTTTAATTTTGAAATACAAATTTGTCAGGTAAGTAAGGAAGCCGAATACCAGACTCCCAAGAACGCCAATGGCAGCCCACTGGGATGGGGATACTTTGTCGAGTAGCTGCAGTATCCAGAACCCCGCGCTACCTGCGGAAGAACCGTAGGCAATGCCCGTTGTGAGTTTGTCCATTCTGTACATACTCCACCCCCGTTAGTTACGGATGGCGCTGTGTGAAGTGGGGAATGGCCGCCAGATGGATTAACGACAACGCACAGAGTGAATGACGTTCTGGCGGCACAAATGAAAAAGGCCGCGAAAATGCGCAGCCTTTTGTGATGTGGATTACTATTTATTGAAATAAAAAACTATCTTTGTAATCGATTAGTTTTATAACCCTTATTTCATTTTGGTCAAACTCCAATGGAATTGCCTTCGATTCCATAAATAAATCTAAACTAAAGATTAGCTGTGGGTTCGTGTGCTGAATCATAGAAAAATGGGTTCCTTTAATATGCCTTAGCGAGACATTGAGGCGAGAATCTTCTATGAATAGTATTTTCTCTTCACCAGAAACCCGCGGGGTTATATCAAAGACATTCCCAGACTGATCCTTGTAAAGGCAGTGAGCCTCGCCCTCTATCATGATATCGCTTTCCCACAGCACCCAGCCATATATAGCCTCTCCACCGTGCTCTCTAATCATCCTGGCTACATTATAGTAACATTCTTGTTCATAAGGTGAGAAAGTAGAGGGCTTGGTATAGGTAAAGTATTTTGACTTGATTTCGCCCTTCGGATTAATTTTCTTTATAATTTTTGAAATATTATTACTCATAATGCTTGGCGTCGTCGGTTCGTTCATGCGAAACCCGCCACCAAAGCCTGGAAGAGCATCCATAGTATCCCCCTTTTCATTATTAACCGTATAAATCAGGGATAGCTTACAATACATAATAAATTTTCACAGCAAGCACAAAGCAAAAACCCCGCCGAAGCAGGGTTATGATTAGTTTCGTTCAGGCGCTATATGCCACGATTGAAAGCATACACGACAACTTCGGACAAAATCAAGTCTTATGCACCGAAAACGCAAAATATTGTCGCTATTGTTTTAAAAGTTGGTCGCTTTCTGAAATTCCTTATCAGCATGGCGCTCTTCCTTCCAGCATACGTCCACCAGCGCATCACAGAACGGTTTCCAGTTGCGGGTCCAGGTTCTGACGTGCAGGTCTGGAATGAGCGTCAGAATCGCTTTGTACGCAGCCGTAGACGGCATCGTTGAGAAACCATTCCCCGAACAGCGCTCACAGGTTTTATATACCGGCACTCCCTGCTCTTTTGTCGCTTTGCGGTCCAGTACCTGGCCGGAGCCTCCGCAGCGACAGCGGGCGTTTACCTTCCCCTTGCCGTCACAGGCTTCACACTTACCGTTAACGATGGTTGTTACTTCGGTCCACTTCTCCCAGTCGGACGGACGAACAGCGCGTGACCTTTTCGCCCAATATGGCGCTTTGCCCCACGGATACGTGACTTTGCGATCAGTGGTAGTGGTTTCAATCTTCCCAGAGCCATGGCATACCCTGCAGCCCCCCGTGGTTTCCGCTGAGCGGGAATACTCCGCAAAGGCAAACTGCGCCAGAATCAGGCAGCAGCGCCCCAGCCCTTTACCTGCGGCCTTACGAACGTTTTTTGGTGCTGTCTCAAGGGCATGCCGCGCCAGCGCCTGAACTGCCAGCTGCTCATCGGACTTACTGATGCCGGCCTTACCGAAGAATGCCGCCAGCCCGAACCGTGCCCGACTGCTGGTCACTCCGATCCCGGTCATGATGTCTGTACCGTTCAGGCGATTCGGTGATGTGCTTTTCACGTCGTCACTGATATGCATGCCTTGCGGGCTGAAATGCTTTAACGATGCTTCAAGTTTCATGCGACCACTTCTCCGATATCAGAAATTAAAATTTGTCCGGTTACACCCCAGAGCTTTGTTACCCGCAAATCCCAGATATGTGCATCATCGGCATACAGGGCATCCATCAGCGCTTTAATCATGTTGTCGACGTCCGGCTTTTGTTGGTGGGCCTGGCCGTTCATTACTGCGCGTTTCTTCTGGCTCCAGCTCGCCGGCATCGGCAGGATGAAGGTGATGTGGCTTCCCGCCTCCGGCATAACGACATTCTTCAGCCTGACCTCATCGCAGAACGCCCGGTAGCGAAGCACTACATCCCGCTGCTTCCACTTGTCTGCTCGGGTTTGTCGGGGTTTCCCCATTGGGGTGATGTTAAAAATCTGCATTTTTTGTCTGGCCACCTCTGGCATATCGACGCGGTTGTGATTTTGGTTTGGGTGTTGAACGCTGGCGGGCCTCCTCCTGGTCAATCGGCAGGAAGTGCCCGTTGTAGAACCGGCGGTAAATGGTCCCCAACTCCCCATTTCGTTGTTTTGTCACGTTGATTTCAGCGATACCTTTTGCCGGCGATTCCGGGTCATAAACCTCATCGCGGTAGAGCATCAGGATCAGGTCAGCGTCTGCTTCAATCTCCCCGGAGTTCTTCATGTCCGAGTTCATGGGCCGCTTGTTAGGTCGGGATTCCACGCCACGCGACAGCTGGCTCAGGGCGAGAACGGGGGTTTTATTGGCTTTAGCCAGGTTTTTAAGCCCCTTGGATACCTCGCCCACGGCCAGGTCGTAACGCGCAGCACTCTGAATTTTGATAAGCGCCAGATAGTCGATGACCACCAGCGCGATTTCCGGATGCGCTATCTGGTAGCGCGTGGCGGTTTGCTGTATCTGGTCGATAGTCAGTCCCGTGGCGTCGGTGATCCAGATATTGCGGGTGGACATTCGCTCCATGCCGTTAAAAAATCGCGCCCAGTCTTCGTCCTCGAATTTATCCACGGCTTTCAGTCGAGACATCGACATCCCGCCTGCAGCGGAGACCATGCGCTTGGTGATCTGCGTGTCCGACATCTCCATACTGAAAAACAGCACGCCATGGCCCTGAGCGGAAACCTTGTCGATGATATCCAGTGCAAGCTCGGTTTTGCCCATGGATGGCCGCGCGGCGATAAACACCAGATCTGTCGATTCAATGCCGCCGGTCATAGCATCAAGCTCCTCAATGCCAGTGAGTAGGCACCTGGTCTCTTCTTTCCCCTGGCTCCGCGATTCAACTTCGTCCGCCACTGCGGTGAGCAGTTCGGAGATGTGAACGGGCTGGACGGTATCTGCTGAAATGTCGATCGCCGATACAGTCAGCTTCGCAGCTTCAAGGGCGGCCAGGGCTGATTCTCCGTTTCTGGCACTCCTGATTTGCTCCAGCACTTTTTCCAGTGCTGCTTCGGCATCACGTACACCAGCATTGCGCCGCAGCACATCAACGTAAGATAACAACGCGGATTTCGCCCAACTGACACGGGTGGCTGCCAGAATTGTGGTCTGGAGTGCCGGCAACGACTCGCAAAGCAGTAACGGATCAATTACTCCGCCGCCGCGGGCCTGTCGGCAGATGCCAGTGTAAATTTCCCGATACTGACGAACTGAGAAGGTGCTTGCAGGCAGTCGGGAGAGAACATCCAGCACTTCAGGATCATCTCCGCGTAAAAACAATGCGCCGATGACCGCCTCTTCAAGTTCGTCGTTACGCCAGACGGGTGTCATGCATGCCCCCCGTTATTCCCACGAAAACTTGCCCAGTTGAATACCAGGTAGTTGCGCCCACCGTCAGTCACACGATCAAAAATACGGTCGCTGATAAACTCTTTCAGCTGCTCAGGTGGCAGATTGCTGATCAGGATGGTTGGCAGAACGCTTTCATAGCGGGCGTTAATCACTTCGTGCAGGATGGTCATCTCTGCCGGGCTTCCGAACTGCACGCCTACCTCATCGATAACCAGCAGATCCAGCGAAGCGTAGTGATCCAGTACGCTCTCTTCGGTTGTGTCAGCATTGTGGCGCCAGGTGCTTTTCACGGCACGAGTCAGACGCATCACGTCGGTCAGTTCCACGCTGGCGAGATGGTTGCGGATGATGTTTTTCGCCAGAGAGACCGCCAGATGATTCTTCCCCGTGCCGCAGCTGCCTGTCAGCACCAGACTTTTCCCGGCCTCCAGAACGGCCGGCCAGTTGTCGGCGTAGCGCCTGCAGGCTGCGAGGTTGCGGGAGGCTTCAGGATTGAGTCCCAGATAATTTTCAAATTCGCAGTCACCAAAGCGGCGAGTAATACCCGCGTCGTTCAGCAGGCTGGTCACGTGAAGTTTGCGCAGGCTGGATTTGACACTGACCTGCTCCGCCCGGATGCAGGCCGGACAGCGGGAGTGTTTGAAAGTCTCTGCGCCGCGAAAATCTTTGCCCACCAGCGTGAACTGTTCGTAGTCTCCATGCTCCGGACATGAAGCCATGCTGGTGTAATTCGAGTTCCAGCCCTCGAAGCCCCAGGGGAGTTTATGCTCTTCAGCAAAAGCCAGTTCATCGCCGAGTTTTGCCTGTTGTGCTCTCAGGTCTTCACGCTCTTTGAGCTGATTCAAATTTAACATACCCACCTCACTCAAAAATTCAGGTTTTCACCGGATTCGCCAAAATCATCGGACATACGTCCCAGACCAGACAGGCGGGCAATGGTGCTGTTGTGCCCACCTCCGGGAGCAGATGGCGCTTGCCAGGATTCCTCAAAGTGACGATCGGGTCCGAAGAACGTCGCAGCTTGTTTCACGAATTGAGTGCCGATACTGCCTGTTGCACGGGCGTAGGCTGCATAGCGCTTGACGCCCGCAAGCATGTCTTCAGGTTTAACCCCGTCTTTCAGGCGAGCCTTCCAGGCTTTGAAAGCCCCGGACTTGGAATTGCCACCAGCGCGTTTAGGGTAGGCCTGCCAGGCTGTTTCGAATTCAGGTGAATAATCCTGTTTTGCAGGACGAGCCGGTGCAGAGGCTTTAGCCGATGCGCCAGTGTTTGTATTCTCTGAAGTAATCTCTGTTGTAATCTCTGTAGGATCGAAATGGGATTTACCCGACTCGCGGCGAGGGTTTTCCCGGGTTCGCGGAGAAGGTTTTTCCTGCTTCCCGAAATCGGCTTTCCCCTCTTCCCGAAAACGGGTTTTCCCATTTCGGGAAAGTTCGTTGTTTTCATTGATAATTTCATCAAGGCGATCGCAATCAACGAGGAAGTAAACCTTATGCTCAAGGCGCTTGTGCGTCTCTTTCAGAATCCCGCGAGAAACAAGCTGCTTGCGAGCCGTAGCCTGCTGGTCAAACGTCAGGCCGGTCTCGGATTCGATAGCCTCACGGGTCTTGTGAACCCCTTCTTCGGCGTGAGCCTTATCCTGCCAGTAGAATATCTGACTGAAAAAGATAACCGCGTGCGGGCTACCCATGACCTTCACAAGTCCCGGGTAGTAGGCGACCGGACGCCCGAAGTCCAGCAATAAATCAGAGGGTCTCATAGTCACCTGCGCTTGATTTGTAATCGAAAGTTCTGGTATGGTTTTTCATAAACTTACCCCGCCAGGTAGATTTGATTTGCATAGCAGAAGTCAGAACAAGCCGGGATGAACTCCACCAGCTCGCCCCGGTTTGTTCTTTGCCGCTTTCCGTTCGGTTGTCGTTGTCTGCCCAAGAGCCCACTGACGGGCGCGATATAAACAATCTGCAAAGCAACTCCCCTTTTTGGTCGACTCTGACATGCATCGGTAATGCTCCAGCGCCTTCGCTACCCCCCCCTGAACCACCGATGGCGCGAAGCCTTCCGCTGTCAGTGCGGCAGTAATGTGCTTACGGATAAAATCAGCTGGGTTCATCGTGATCCTCCCGTTGGTGCCGAACCTTCCCCCGGTATATCCTGACGGTTCCTACACCTACGGACCGAAGGAGGTTCGACATGTCTGTTTTGCAGAGTCTGTTTGAGTCCCACGCCAGAAATATCGCCAGAGCTCACGGGTGGCACTCCAGGGGGGAGACTCTCCCGACATTTAAGGCCTGGCTTCGCGCCGAACAGTTGGTGCGACTCGATATGCTGCTCGCCGAACACAGAGAGGAATATTCTTCTCTGTGGGAGCCGTTGCTCGGTAAACGAGTGCTTACGCATTTTTTGCATCTACGCACTGGATGGAGCCCAGAGCAGATATCCCAGCTTTCGCTAGATGATGCTTTGCTCTTGCTTCAGCAAGATCTGGTAGTAGTGAATATCCCAGGGGAGGAGTTACTCTATCCCGCTTACGTTCAGGCTGAGTTGCAGCAATTAATCCAGTGTTCATATCAAATTGAATGGCCTCCTCACTTAGACGAGGAATGGGATCCGTCACTTTGTGAGATAGCCCTAGGCTTACGTAAGCCTTCATGAGATCGCTACTTTCCTGTAGCTCGCGCAGACTCTCGCGGTGAAAAATCATCTTTGCCTGACATGAATCCTGACAACGGATTGCATTGGCCTTACCGATAAGCCACTTCGCAAGATCTTCCCCCTCCAGCCCGCCAGACCAAATGTGCGGGCTGTTTTTGTATACGGTCAGCGTTACTTTGTCGTTCATACCGGCTCCTGTTGATTGGTTTTAGCGATCAGGTAATAAACCCCGCTTATCGGGTCGTACCGGATGCTGCGTGGTAGCAGTTTCTGGAAGTAGCGCGGATCTGGCATTGCGGTTGATTGCTGTGACATGTCACGCCTCCCGAGTCGAGCGCTCAGGATCTGGAAATAAATCCGGCAAATCAGGGCGAATTTGATGCGCTGCGACCTCTCCATCAGATGCAGCTACGATTTTCAACACATGCTCAGCTTTTACTTTTTTTCCGTGCCGCCATTTCCATACTGTTGCTTGGGAAACTCCACACAGTTTTGCTAGCGCCATCTGACTGCCGGCGCGACGTATCGCAATGTCGATTGGCAGAGAAATCATAAAACCCCCTTAGTAATTATTATTACTTTAGCGTTTGAGTCGCATCTGAGCAAGCCATTCAATTACTTTTTGACTTAAGGTTCACTTTGGGATAAATTTTCAACAACTTTTGGAGTAATCGATATGTCGAAAAATACTTTTGCAGATAGACTGAGGGAGGCTATGAAAGCATCTGGCTTCACTCAGGGATCACTGGCAAAGATGGTAGGGATGTCTCAGTCAAGTATTTGGAAATTAACATCAGGGGCGGCGTCAGGTTCGAGAAAGACCGTTGAATTAGCAAAGGCACTGAATGTTAGGCCAGAATGGTTAGCGTCAGGGGAACTCCCCAAGCAGGACGGCAACTCAGATCTCTTGCCTATGGATGTTGATCGTCCCTTACCTTCAAGCGTATACAGGGTCGATTTGCTTGATGTCCAGGCTAGTGCCGGTCCCGGCAGTTTCTTATCTTCGGAATTCATTGAAACAATTAGGGCCATTGAATTTACTGAAGAACATGCGCGAGTTATGTTTGGGAATCGTCCAGCGTCTTCAATAAAAGTGATCACTGTTACTGGCGACAGCATGGAAGGCACTATTGATCCTGGTGATTTTATCTTTGTCGACACAACAGTTAACTACTTTGAAGGGGATGGTATCTATGTGTTTGTTTTTGGTAGAACTATCCATATAAAACGACTTCAAATGCAAAAGAACTGCTTAGTTGTGCTTTCTGATAATAAGCTTTATAGCCCCTGGCAAATCGACTCAACTGATGAAGATCAGTTTCATGTGTTGGCAAAAGTGTTGGTTAAGCAGTCCGCAGAGATTAAGCGCTTTGCCTAACCCCCCCTCCAAATCCAGACCGCTTAGGCGGTCTTTTTTTTGCTTATTAAACAGATAATTACTTAAAACATTAAAAATAAATTACTTTTGTCATTGACGAGATTCTTTTTTCGATCCATCCTTATTACAACTTAAGTAATTGAAACGTTTTTTATCTCATTAGAATTTAGAGGCGTAGGCATGAACAACTTCAAAGGTCTTTCACTTGAACCAACGGATGCACTAAAAAATATCAGCACTATTCTTGAGGGTGGATATCTTTTGGTAATTTGCTCCGATAAAGCAGTTTCAGAAATTGGCGATCTGGTCATCGATTTTGCACGTCAGTACGCAGCCGCTGCGTGTACTAATTCGCTGGAGAATCAGAAATGAAAGAATTCGAAGATTTACCCCTTGATGCTGATTGTGTTCTCAATAACATTTCACATCTTATAGGTGCTGCTCGCGTACTTGATGGTACCTCTACATATAAAGAGCTTGGCATAAACATAATTGAGTTTGTTGATATGTATGTTGCTGCCGCTATCGAAGAAATGAAAGTGCGGAGGGAAAAATGAAAACTCCCGTACAAATGCTTGAAGCAGTCGCATCAGACGTTATCGAAAACACCGTCCTTCTTGAAGTTATCTATAAAAATAGCAGTGAGAATTACGAGACGGATTGCGCAATAGCTTGTTTGATTCGTTCAATGCAAAAGACAGTTGATAACATGAACGAATTTATTCAAGAGTTAGGCAGTGTCTCTACCCCCCCCATCAGGAAAAGAGTGAGGGCGATATTGCAGATGTTGTTTTTCACGCAACTATTACGGCAAGAAAACTCGAAGAGCTTGCGCATGTTTATAATGAGGTTTACTTCACCGATGAAGATAACGGTAAGCCCGCAATGTATATGGCATCAGCAATTTTCGACTATGCAATTAAGGTTAGCAGTGAACTGAAAAGCATCGAAGCAAAGTTAAATTAACCACAAAGATTTTATTAACACCTTAATCGGTGGGGAATCCTTCATCCTAAAATTAGCAAGGGGCTTATTATGAGTTTCATCATCGACCACAATGCATATAAAACCGCCCTGCTTTATGCATCATGCGGACAAGAAGTGATTGCGGGCCTTTATCTTCGCAAAGCGTACGGGAGGTAATTATGTGGGCCCCTGCAACAGATACCTGCATTGAAGATGCAGCGTTATCAGCAAATAACCTTAATGAATTATTAGATCTGATGCACATGAGTTTTGAAAGAATGAATTCTCTTCAATGCGAGGCATTGCTGGGTCTTGCTCTTAATTTATCAGCCGAAGTTGCTATTTGGTTAAAGGAGGAGGAAAAGCGCCGTGAAAACAAATCTGATTGAAACTCGTCGCCGTCACCTCGTTCGGGCAAAGTTAGATTCAATGATGCGTAGAACCGGAAGTTATTTCCAGATAGTCAAACTGGAAGACGGTACGAAATTACCTGTAGAGCTTGATGAGGACATTTTAACAAAAGCATTAATCAAGCTGTTTGAAGCAATGATTTATGACAACCACAAGCGCGAACAGGCGGAGCATTTAATTGCTGAGCATTATTCGAATTGCATGGGCGTTAATAAGTTAACACCGGATGGTGTGGACTTTATGAATGCACTTATTGCAACACTGGCTGAGCAGTCATTAAAAGAGGAGAAATTAACTAATGGCTAATTTACCCCCCCCTATTACACACGAAAAAGTGCAGGTCGTTATGACGATTGAAAACGGCCAGGTAATAGATACCCGCAAAGTTCGCGATAACGAGTTGATTGCCAGCATGGATACCTTCTTCTGGATGGCAAAGAAAGCCGGGTATCAGGTAATCGCCCCTAATCAGGAGGAAGCAAGTGGCACTAACAGCAATACGAATTCCTGAGCGGGTACACCTGCAGGCGCTGCAGGTCCTGCTGCGGTACCGCCGGAAGCGCATCTATGCACGCCGTACGCACCGCACCGGCTATCTCAGCCTGAAGGTTAACCCACGCTGGCGGCTGTTATCGAAAGACGATGGCCGGAACTGGGAAGTAATGAGCCATGAACGTTACTCGGGAGAAATTAAACGATGATTGACAACCGCACTGCCAGCGCTATCGACCTGGCATTACAGAAGCACCACACGCCAGTTGGCGACCTGTACGCCGCGATCCGTCACGGCCGCATGAAGCGTTGCTTTAGCCGCGGTACCGCCATCAGCTGGCTGGCCCACTTTCTAACATCGCATGCTTTCGCTCTGTCCGGCTTTAAGCAACGTCACCCTGATTACCTTGTGGAGCATGAAGGAAACGAAATGTGGCGCCGTGGCGAAATTACCGACGAATACCTCCGCGCTCACCAGCGCACCGTTCGTCGGTTGCGCAGAATTCTTGCCCGCAAACGTGAAATGAAAAGGTGGTGCGAAAAATGGGATGCCATGCACGACCGCTACGTGAAAGAGCGCGAAGAACTTCAGGCCAGCAAACCAGCAGAGGTGCGCAATGGATCACACAGTTTTTAACCCGGAACCAACGTCTGCCGGCATCCGGTTATCTGGAAGCAGGGTCATTGGTTACTCCGCCGCTATTCGTGAACTAGATAATGGTCACTACGACAAACGTCTCGCCGAAGGTATGGAAATTCTGGCCTGCATCATGGAGGCGGTCGAAAGCAGTTGGTTCACGCTCAACATCGAGAAGCAAATCATCGTCTGGCGTTGGTTGATCGCCGCGGTATTCATTACTGAGGAGCGGGAGAAGAACGGGACTGTAGACGTTCTGAACGACGAAGGCGGCGTTGATACAGCCGTTATCTATTCCGGCGAACATGGTGCAATAAGTGTCTACCCCGGACCAGAGCGCTTTGCACTCGCTAACCATATTGAGGCTGGCGCTATTGAGAAATACGGGTCCGACCTTGGCCAGCAGCTGGCGCTGCGGATGTATCAGGACATGGTTGTTGCTGACGACGAAAGCGGGTTCAGGTTGTCCGCTATGGGCCGGGAAGGTTTCAACCTTCTGCATGACGGCTTTATCGAGCAAATCCACACCGAAGGCATGCCAGACATGCCGGTTATGCACTGAGGGAATGATGATGAATAACTTGATCACCAGCAAACCATCCATGACCAGTCTGGAAATCGCCGAGCTGGTAGAGAAGCGTCACGACAACGTGAAGCGCACCATTGAGATGCTGATTGTGCGCGGTGTAATCACTTCTCCTCAAATTGAGGAAAAGCCTACCGCCGGGCGTCCTACAGCAGTTTACGTTTTTGAAAGTGAAGAAGGTAAGCGCGACAGCATCATCGTCGTCGCCCAGCTTAGCCCTGAGTTTACCGCCCGCTTGGTGGACCGCTGGAAAGAGCTGGAGGAAGAGCGCTCCCGCCCAAAATCACAGGCAGAGCTGATCGCCGAAATGGCCCTGCTGAATGTTGAGCAGGAGCGACGTCTGTATCAGGTCGAAGAGCAGGTAGAAACGGTAGCGGAAGCGGTCGAGAACATTAAGCGCGGTACCATGAGGGCCGGGTACGTTGGTTATCGCCAGGTTGTCGCCAAGAGCGGTATGACTGATGCGAAGTGCCGGAACCTGGTTAACGCCTACCGCATCCCGACTGATACGCACGAATTCATGACACCCGATGGCCTGCTTTCCCGCCGGGCTATCGTGGAGTTTGAGCCGTTCATGAGAGCATTCAGGCAAATGATGGCAGAAGCTGAGCCCCGCGGCACACGCTGGTATCACCCGAAGATGGGCCTGTTTCAGGCTATTGGGTGGGAGGGTGGCCACGGTGAATAACGTTATCTGGCTTCCGGCCAGTTCTATCGAGGTGGCCCACCAGCGGGCCTTAACATGGGTGTGCGATGCGTACCTGTTCTATCTGGTCAGCCTGCACCGTCGCCCGGTATACCGTCACCTGTACGGAGATATTTCTCTTAACCAGCCCGCGCTGCAGGGCTTCATTGACTCCTACCTCAAAGATAAAGGGTGGAGTCTGGAGCGGAGACATGCGCATTACATCGACATTCTGGACCTCATCAAATATTTGCATCGCAGCAATTCGCAATTTATCGACTGGGGAACAGTGCCGGCGCTTACGCCTCGGGGGATCCGCTGGATGAACGCCTGCCTCTCTCGCCTGGGTGAAATGGTGAACAGCTATGGCGGATGGAAAGGATATATCGCAGCAGTTGAGGAGGATCAGAAAGATGAAAATCGACTTTAAAGATTATGGCGCTGTGGCCGCGGTGACTATTACCAGCACCATTTTCGAGTTTCGCAAACATAACCGGGTTGTTGATGCCACCCTGCTCTGCACCCCGGGCGTCATCAGCGAACGGCGCGGCAGCTTCTTCATGAAGACGCATATTTCAGGCAAAACCAGGGATGCGCTGCGGGCCTATAAAACCGCGCTGCGCGAGATGAAACGATGAACAGAGAATTTGAGATATGGGTGCGGCTGCGCTACGGCGGCCGCTATGACCTGACGCGGGACGGACGCGGCTACTACTGCCGGGAAGTGGTTAAGCGGATGTATGAAGTGTGGTGCCACTGTCGTGGCCTGAAAGTGGTGTGAGGTGAAGATGAATACGATGTTTTTATTAATGGCCGAGTACGGGTCTGCTACCGTGCCACTCAGTCAGGTGTGTGAAAAGTATTTTGGGCTGAAGTCAGCAACAGCAGAAAAACGCGCTGCTATGGGTGATCTCCCTATCCCAACCTTCCGCGCGGCAGAGAGCCAAAAAGCCCCCCGCATGATCCACATTCAGGACCTTGCTAACCATATCGATGCGCAACTGAAAAAAGGCCGCGACCTGCTGGAACAGATGAAATGCGGTAATCAGTGACACAGTAACCGTTACTCCGGATGCCGCCAATTGTGTAGCATCCGGTTTTATTTTTGCATCACACAGCACCCCTAAAGCACCCCATAATAACACAATTCATTGTTTTAATTGCTTATTCACACCATGTTTAACTGGAGCAACATGGGGAAATTTATGGCCGTCGGCTTGACGGATCTGCTGGAGAGCGCGGGAATGAACGGCGTACCGGCGTTTGTCGGCCTCGCGCTGCTATCCGCCTTTTTGTGCATGTTTATCGCCAGCGGCTCGGCAATCTGGTCGATTCTGGCGCCGATTTTCGTGCCGATGTTTATGCTGCTGGGCTTTCACCCGGCATTTGCGCAGATTCTGTTCCGTATCGCCGATTCATCGGTGCTGCCGCTGGCGCCGGTATCGCCGTTTGTGCCGCTGTTTCTCGGCTTCTTACAGCGCTACCGGCCCGAGGCTAAACTGGGAACCTACTACTCGCTGGTCTTGCCTTATCCGTTAATATTCCTGGCCGTCTGGCTACTGTTGCTGGTGGGCTGGTATCTGGTGGGGCTGCCTATCGGGCCGGGTATTTATCCACGATTACCATAATGTCGCCACCGGCCAGGGAAGGCCATGAAACCGTTAACGCCATGTCGTTCGGTTACTGATCTTTTTATACAACCCTTCAATCGCCAAAGAGACCAGATGAATCACTAAGCCGCTGATAATCACGATTACAACGCCAGTCATCATATATTGCATATCACCACCTTTGTTGGTAAGAACCCGCACAGCAACGCCGGGAAATCATTGACTCAAGAAAAGCCAGTCTGTTTATCTGCGGCGTCGGATGCTTACCGCTGAATTCGCCGCCGGTTGAAGGTAGCAAAATCGCTTTGCCGCCGCGCCTGCGAGTGAATACAAAAATAAACATCGCTACCCCACTCCATAATTAATAGTCCATGCTGGCCCAGTTTGTTGACCTTTTCGGGGTATAGTTTGCTAACCTCGCGTCGTGGTATGGTGATGCCCTGCCAATATAACCGCGATGAAGGATTACCGATGCTGACGCTGTTGCAGGATAAAATTGACACCCCGCTGGGGCCGCTGTGGGTAATTTGTGATGAGCAGTTCAACCTGCGGGCCGTTGAGTGGGATCAGCACCGCGACCGCATGGAGCAACTGCTGGATATCCATTATCGGAGTGAAGGCTACGAACGCGTTGATTCCAGTAACCCGGGAGGGCTGAGCAGTAAGCTCAGCGATTACTTCGCCGGGGATCTCGCCATTATCGACACCTTACCAACCGCCACCGGCGGCACGCCGTTTCAGCGGCAGGTCTGGCAAGCGCTGCGCACCATCCCCTGCGGCCAGGTCATGCACTACGGTCAGCTCGCGGAGACGCTGGGGCGTCCGGGCGCCGCGCGCGCCGTGGGTGCCGCCAACGGTTCAAATCCGGTCAGTATTGTGGTGCCCTGCCATCGCGTGATCGGGCGTAACGGTACCATGACCGGTTATGCCGGCGGCGTGCAGCGTAAAGAGTGGCTGTTGCGCCACGAAGGCTATCTGCTCCTTTGACTGTAAGTGCCTTTTTTGGAATCTTCCGGTAATTTTACAATCATTTCTCGCCAGATAAACCCATTATAATCAATTGGATAAATCAGGTAACTGATTTACCCTTTTAATATTACGTGTTTCAGGGGTTCGAGACTTACCTGCTCACCAAAAAGATGTTAAAATTGACCAATATCAATTAAAGCCTGAGCAGACTTATGATCCCGGAAAAGCGAATTATACGACGCATTCAGTCTGGCGGTTGTGCAATCCATTGCCAGGATTGCAGCATTAGCCAGCTTTGCATCCCTTTTACTCTGAATGAGCATGAGCTTGATCAGCTTGATAACATTATCGAGCGGAAAAAGCCTATCCAGAAAGGACAAACCTTGTTCAAAGCCGGTGATGAGCTGAAATCGCTGTATGCAATTCGTTCTGGCACCATTAAAAGCTATACCATCACCGAACAGGGCGATGAGCAAATCACCGGTTTTCATCTGGCGGGCGATCTGGTCGGCTTTGACGCCATCGGCACCGGTCACCACCCAAGCTTTGCCCAGGCGCTGGAAACCTCAATGGTCTGCGAGATTCCTTTTGAAACGCTGGACGATCTCTCCGGTAAGATGCCGAATCTGCGTCAGCAGATGATGCGTCTGATGAGCGGCGAGATTAAAGGCGATCAGGATATGATCCTGCTGCTTTCCAAAAAGAACGCAGAGGAGCGCCTGGCGGCCTTTATCTACAACCTGTCCCGCCGTTTTGCGCAGCGCGGCTTCTCTCCGCGTGAGTTCCGCCTCACCATGACCCGTGGCGATATCGGCAACTATCTGGGCCTGACGGTGGAAACCATCAGCCGCCTGCTGGGGCGTTTCCAGAAAAGCGGTATGCTGGCGGTTAAAGGTAAATATATCACCATTGAAAACAGCGACCTGCTGGCGCAGCTTGCTGGCCAGGCCCGCAACGTCGCCTGATAGTCCCTCTGTATCCGGCCGGATCGCGAATTTTTTTCTAATTTGTTGATCTGGCCAGGCTCCTCCCCTGTTTCATTTCATCCATATAGGTTATCTTTTTAAGGACAAACTGTAGTTACAGTTGTAAGGAGACCCTGTATGGCGAAGTATCAGAACATGCTGGTAGTAATCGACCCCAATCAGGACGACCAGCCTGCATTGCGGCGCGCGGTGTATCTGCACCAACGGATTGGTGGACGCATCAAAGCCTTTTTGCCGATCTATGATTTTTCTTATGAAATGACCACCCTGCTGTCTCCTGACGAACGCACGGCCATGCGCCAGGGCGTCATCGGCCAGCGTACCGCCTGGATCCGCGAGCAGGCAAAATTCTATATTGAATCCGGCGTGCCCATTGATATCAAAGTGGTGTGGCACAATCGTCCCTTCGAAGCCATTATCCAGGAAATCATTAGCGACAAGCATGATTTAGTGCTGAAAATGGCGCACCAGCACGACAAGCTGGAAGCGGTGATTTTCACCCCAACGGACTGGCACCTGCTGCGCAAATGCCCGTGCCCGGTATGGATGGTCAAAGATCAGCCGTGGCCGGAAGGGGGTAAAGCGCTGGTGGCGGTCAATCTCGCCAGCGAAGAGAACTACCACAACGCGCTCAATGAAAAGCTGGTACGCGAAGCGATTGAGCTGGCGGAACAGGTTAACCATACCGAGGTCCATCTGGTGGGCGCCTATCCCGTCACGCCCATCAATATCGCGATTGAGCTCCCTGATTTTGACCCCAGCGTTTATAACGACGCCATTCGCGGTCAGCATTTGCTGGCCATGAAAGCGCTGCGGCAGAAATTCAGCATCGATGAAGGCCGCACCCACGTTGAAAAAGGTCTTCCTGAAGAGGTGATCCCCGATCTGTCTGAACATCTGCAGGCGGGCATCGTGGTGCTGGGCACCGTGGGTCGTACCGGCCTATCGGCAGCCTTCCTCGGCAATACCGCCGAGCAGGTGATTGACCACCTGCGCTGCGACCTGCTGGCGCTGAAGCCGGATCAATACCAGACGCCGGTTGAGCTGGACGACGAAGAAGACGATTAGTCACTCGCCTTCAGTAAGAGTAAAAAACTTCATCCCCCGCTCGCGCGGGGGATTTTTTTGCATTTATCGCTTTATCGGTAACGAAAACGTTAGTGGATACCTAAACGCCAGGCGTGATCGATCTCTTCTTTCAGCTCCATGGACGAAAGCGCCATTAAGTCAGCAAACTCAAGTTCCAGTAGTTTCAGCTTTTTCAGATACTGCGCGGGGGTTAAAGCAGCGGGGTCACGGCGCAGAAATTCGATGGCCAGTTGCGTGGGGGTTAACTCGGTATCCATAATATCCTCAGTTTGAGTGAAAAACAGGCCTATTATAACACTCTCACCTGATTGTTTTATGAGCAAATAATCACTTGATAACCTATATAAAAAAGCCGTCTCACAGGAGACGGCTTAAGAAGCACAGGTTTTAAAAGACCAGGCTCTACAGTGCTTTCAGAATCGCATCGACGCTGGCTTTGGCATCGCCAAACAGCATGTGGGTGTTCTCTTTAAAGAACAGCGGGTTCTGTACGCCGGCGTAGCCAGTGTTCATCGAACGCTTAAATACAATCACATTCTGCGCTTTCCACACTTCCAGCACCGGCATACCGGCGATCGGGCTGCCCGGATCGTCCTGCGCGGCCGGGTTAACGGTGTCGTTAGCGCCGATCACCAGCACGGTGTCGGTATCGGAGAAATCATCGTTGATCTCATCCATCTCCAGCACGATGTCATACGGGACTTTCGCTTCCGCCAGCAGTACGTTCATATGGCCCGGCAGACGCCCGGCAACCGGGTGAATACCGAAACGTACTTTGATTCCGCGCGCGCGCAGTCGCTCGGTGATTTCCGCGACCGGATACTGGGCCTGCGCCACCGCCATGCCGTAGCCCGGGGTGATGATCACCGACTGCGAACCTTTCAGCATCTCTGCGGTTTCTTCGGCGCTGATTTCACGGTGCTCGCCCACTTCTTCATCCGCCGTGGAGGCCGTGCCGTCAGAACCAAAGCCACCGGCAATCACGCTGAAGAACGAACGGTTCATCGCCTTACACATGATGTACGACAGAATCGCACCGGAAGAACCTACCAGCGCGCCAGTTACGATAAGCAGGTCGTTGCTGAGCATAAAGCCCGCTGCTGCCGCCGCCCAACCGGAGTAGGAGTTCAGCATTGACACCACGACCGGCATATCCGCGCCGCCGATGGAGGCCACCAGGTGCCAGCCAAACGCCAGGGCAATAACGGTCATCACCAGCAGGCACAGTACCTGCATGCCGATGCTGTCGGTACGTACGAAAACGATCAGCAGCAGGAAAGAAACCACCAGCGCCGCCAGGTTCAGCTTATGACGGTTCGGCAGCATCAGCGGTTTTGAAGACATCTTGCCGCACAGTTTGCCAAACGCCACGACGGAGCCGGTGAAGGTCACCGCACCGATGAAGATGCCGAGGAACACTTCGGTCAGATGAATATTGACCAGAATCTGTTCCATCCCTGTTTCATGCTGCAGATAGCTGTTAAAGCCTACCAGCACCGCCGCCAGGCCCACGAAGCTGTGCAGAATCGCCACCAGCTCCGGCATTTCGGTCATTTCAACTTTCTTCGCCAGACGAATACCGATAGCGCCGCCGATAACCATCGCCAGCAGGATCCACGCGACGTTGCTGCTGTCCGGCCCCAGGATGGTCGCCACCAGGGCAATCGCCATCCCGGCAATACCGTAGTAGTTGCCCTGTTGCGAGGTTTCGTGTTTGGAAAGCCCCGCCAGGCTAAAAATAAATAGAATCGCGGCAACAATGTATGCAGCTGTAACTAATCCACCAGACATTTGTTACCCCTTATCCTTTGCGGAACATTTTCAGCATGCGCTGAGTGACGGTGAAACCACCAAAAATATTAATGCTGGCGATCAGCACCGCGATAAAGCTCAGGAAGCTGACCCAGCCGCCGTGGCCTATCTGTAACAATGCCCCGACCACAATAATGCCGGAAATGGCGTTAGTGACCGACATCAGCGGCGTATGCAGCGCGTGGGATACGTTCCAGACGACGTAGTAACCGACCACGCAGGAGAGCGCAAAGACGGTAAAGTGGCCGAGGAACTCTTTTGGCGCCACGCTGGCCAGCCAGCCAAACAGAATAATCGCCAGCGCCATCAGCGCATACTTGCGCAGCGGCGAGCTCGGTTTCGCCTCTGCTTTTGGCGCTTCAACCTTTTTCGCTGCCGCCTGCGGCTGAGCAGATACCTGAATGGGTGGCGCGGGCCAGGTGATTTCACCTTCGCGAACCACGGTAACGCCGCGGATAACGACATCATCAAAATCGATAACGACATTGCCGTCTTTCTCTTTGCACAGCAGCTTGAGCAGGTTGACCAGATTGGTACCGTACAGCTGCGAAGACTGCGTTGGCAGACGGCCAGGGAGATCGGTATAACCGATAATCTTCACGCCGTTGGCGGTGGTGACTACCTGACCCGGCACGGTGTATTCACAGTTGCCGCCGTTTTGCGACGCCAGATCAACCACCACGCTGCCGGGCTTCATGGAGTCGACCATTTCGCGGGTAATCAGCTTCGGCGCCGGTTTACCCGGAATCAGCGCGGTGGTGACGATGATGTCGACATCTTTCGCCTGGGCGGCAAAGAGCGCCATCTCGGCTTTAATAAAGGCTTCAGACATGACTTTGGCATAGCCGTCGCCGCTGCCCGCTTCCTCTTTAAAATCCAGCTCAAGGAACTCGGCGCCCATACTCTGCACCTGTTCTTTCACTTCCGGACGGGTATCAAACGCGCGGACGATTGCCCCGAGGCTATTGGCCGCGCCGATGGCCGCCAGACCAGCAACCCCGGCGCCGATCACCATCACCTTCGCGGGCGGAACCTTACCTGCCGCGGTGATCTGCCCGGTGAAGAAGCGGCCAAACTCGTGGGCGGCTTCCACGATCGCGCGGTAGCCGGCGATGTTAGCCATCGAACTTAACGCATCCAGCGACTGCGCGCGCGAAATACGCGGCACCGAATCCATCGCCATCACGTTGATGTTGCGCGCCGCCAGTTTTTCCATCAGCTGCGGGTTTTGCGCCGGCCAGATAAAGCTGATAAGCGTCGTGCCGGGATTAAGCAGCAGGATTTCATCGTCATCGGGCGCGTTCACTTTCAGAATGACGTCAGACTGCCATACGTCATCACCGCTCACGATCTCCGCTCCAGCCTGAACGAAGGCTTCATCGTCGAAACTGGCCAACTTACCGGCACCGCTTTCTACCGCGACGCTGAACCCAAGCTTAAGCAGCTGCTCCACCGTTTTCGGCGTGGCGGCGGCCCGGGTTTCCTGGGCGAGTCTCTCTTTTGGTACACCAATACGCATAGTTTTCCCTTCCATCGGTTTTTGATGATGGTTTACTTTTCTTACAAGCGACCGTCGCAAAGGCGGATGAACGCGCCCCCCAACATATGTCTGAAAAAATAAAACAGTAACAAACTTTTTATAACCTACTGAAAATACCGATTGTGATCTACAGCAATAAAACAGAAATTTTGATTTTATTGGTAAAACGCCCGGCTTACCGTGTCAGGCAGCAATATTTACCTTATTTTTATGCCAGCGCCTGATAATCCGCTTGGCAGAAGGGTTAATTCACCATTTATCGCCGTCTGGATCAGCGCGTTAACATTATGTTAACTTATGAAAGTGATATCGATTATCGATTTTGCTGGTCAAGCGGCTGTTTTTTCAACATATCGAAAAATGTTATATTTCTGCAGTATACGTTTAGAGCGGCAAGTGAAAATTGACGCAGACAGTCACTCACGATAAATGCAATAATCAAATGTTTTCAGTCAACAACAATACCCGTACATGGTTTGCGCAAGGCAAAGGATTATTTTTATGAAGCTTAAGAACTCACTCCTGGCGTCTGCTCTTCTGGCTACCACCGCGTTGTCTGCCCATGCAGCGACCGAGCTGACTCCGGAGCAGGCGGCAGCGCTGAAGCCCTACGATCGCGTTGTGGTGACCGGTCGTTTTAACGCTATTGGCGATGCGGTGCAGGCAGTTTCCCGTAAAGCGGACAAAGAAGGCGCAGCTTCCTTTTATGTTGTCGACACCTCCGATTTTGGCAGCGGCGGCAACCTGCGCGTAACGGCCGATTTTTATAAAGAAAATGCCCCGCAGGCCGACGCGCCAAAAAACCGCATTATCAACGGCATAATGGAATTACCGAAGGATCAGGCCGTTGAGCTGGAGCCGTTTGATACCGTCACCGTACAGGGCTTCTACCGCAGCCAGCCGGAAGTCAACGACGCCATTACCAAAGCCGCGAAAGCCAAGGGCGCAGCCTCTTTCTTTATCGTACGCCAGGTTGATGCCAACCAGGGCGGCAACCAGCGCATCACCGCCTATATCTACAAAGCGGATGCCAAAAAACGCGTTCTGCAAAGCCCGGATGCGATCCCGGCAGATTCAGAAGCCGGTCGCGCAGCGCTGGCCGAAGGCGGAGAAGCTGCTAAGAAAGTTGAAATTCCTGGCGTGGCAACGACCGCAGCGGTCGGTTCCGGCACCGGCGTAGGCCGTTTCTTTGAAACGCAATCGTCTAAAGGCGGGCGTTACACCGTCACGCTGCCGGACGGCACCAGGGTCGAGGAAGTGAATAAAATCACCGCCGCGCAGATGGTTCCTTACGACAGCATCAAGTTCACCGGTAACTACGGTAACATGACGGAAATCTCCTACCAGACGGCTAAGCGCGCCGCGAAGAAAGGCGCGAAGTACTACCACATTACCCGTCAGTGGCAGGAACGAGGCGGCAACATCACCATCAGCGCCGACCTGTATAAATAACGGTAGCTGAGCTGAACAAAAAGGCGGCGATTAGTCGCCTTTTTTCTTTTTTTCATTTCTCTCCATTGCATGCATACAAAACACTCCGTAAAATCCCGCGCCTTAGCGCAATCCTCCATTTTTATGCGATTTCGCCAAATAAATATTCTTAGCTTGATGATTATCACCTCGGGAATGCAATGGAAAAGAAACTGGGCCTTAGCGCCCTGACCGCGCTGGTACTTAGCTCGATGCTGGGGGCGGGTGTATTCAGTCTGCCGCAGAACATGGCAGCCGTTGCCAGCCCTTCCGCGCTGCTTATCGGCTGGGGCATCACCGGCGTGGGGATCCTGTTCCTCGCCTTTGCCATGCTGCTGCTCACGCGGATTCGCCCCGACCTCGACGGCGGTATTTTCACCTACGCCCGGGAAGGTTTCGGCGAGCTGATTGGCTTCTGCTCCGCCTGGGGCTACTGGCTGTGCGCGGTTGTCGCCAACGTCTCCTACCTGGTTATCGTCTTCTCGGCGCTCAGCTTCTTTACCGATACGCCCGAACTGCGCCTGTTCGGCGATGGCAATACCTGGCAATCCATCATCGGCGCCTCGGTCCTGCTGTGGATTGTCCATTTCCTGGTTCTGCGCGGCGTTCAAACGGCGGCCGGTATCAACCTGGCCGCGACGCTGGCCAAGCTGCTGCCTCTCGGGGCGTTTATCGCGCTGGCCGCTATGGCGTTTCGTATGGAGACATTTCGCCTCGATTTTAGCGGCCTGGCGCTGGGCGTACCGGTATGGGAGCAGGTGAAAAACACCATGCTGATCACCCTGTGGGTGTTTATCGGCGTCGAAGGCGCGGTCGTGGTTTCCGCCCGCGCGCGTAATAAACAGGATGTCGGGCGCGCGACGCTGCTGGCGGTACTCTCCGCGCTGGCGGTCTATTTGCTGGTGACGCTTCTCTCGTTAGGGGTTGTGCCGCGTAGCGAACTGGCGGAAATCCGCAACCCGTCAATGGCCGGCCTGATGGTCAACATGATGGGCTCCTGGGGCGAAATTGTGATCGCTGCCGGGCTGATTATCTCCGTCTGCGGCGCGTATCTGAGCTGGACGATTATGGCGGCGGAGGTGCCCTATCTGGCAGCGACGCATAAAGCATTCCCGCGCCTGTTTGCCCGAACCAATAAAAACAACGCGCCGTCGTCTTCGCTGTGGCTCACCAATATCAGCGTACAGGCTTCGCTGGTGTTGATTTGGCTTACCGGCTCAGATTACAGCACGCTGCTAACCATCGCCTCAGAGATGATCCTGGTCCCCTACTTTCTCGTCGGCGCCTTTCTGCTGAAGATTGCCCGGCGCCCGCTGCACAAGGCGGTCGGTGTCGGCGCCTGCATTTATGGCTTATGGTTATTATATGCGTCCGGCCCTGTGCATTTATTGTTGTCGGTGATACTTTACGCTCCGGGTCTTCTGGTTTTCCTGTATGCCCGTCGTACACACCAGCACGATCGCCCGCTCAAACGCCGTGACCTGGCATTAATTGGTTTTTTGCTGGTTGCCGCCGTACCGGCAACGTGGATGTTGGTAGGGTAAGCGGTTACCCTGCCGCTGAACTCAAAGGAGATCTCCATGGCTGACATCCAGCCTCGCCCGATCCTGATTACCGGCGGGGGCCGTCGCATCGGCCTCGCCCTGGCCCGCCATTTTGTGGCCCGCCAGCAGCCCGTTATCATCAGCTATCGCACCTGGTATCCGGCCATCGACGCGCTGCGTGAAGCGGGAGCCGTTTGCCTGCACGCGGATTTCAGCACGGATGAAAGCATTCTGGCGTTCGCCGCAGAGGTGGAAGCGCACGCCAGCGGCGGTCTGCGCGCCATCATTCATAACGCCAGCGGCTGGATGGCGGAAAAGCCCGGGATCCCGTTAACCACGGTGCTCGCCAGCATGATGCAAATTCACGTCAACGCCCCCTACCTGCTCAACCATGCCCTGGAGAGCCTGCTGCGCGGCCACGGTCATGCCGCCAGTGATATTATCCATATCACCGACTACGTCGTGGAGCGCGGCAGCGACAAACATATCGCCTACGCCGCCAGCAAAGCGGCGCTGGATAATATGAGCCGCTCGTTCGCCCGCAAGCTGGCGCCGGAAATTAAGGTTAACGCCATCGCCCCCTCGCTGATTTTATTTAATGAAGGGGATGACGCGGAGTACCGCAGGCAGGCGCTCGATAAATCGCTGATGAAAATCGCCCCAGGCGAAAAAGAGATCATTGACCTGACTGAATACCTGTTCAGCAGTAGCTACGTGACCGGGCGCTCATTTGCCGTCGACGGCGGCCGCCATCTGCGCTAGTGGAAACGGCTCCAGCCAATAATGAGTAGCCACGCGCATAAGCTCCAGCACACCACTGCGCCTGCCAGGGCAAACGGCAGGCGCATAACGCCGGTGAAATACCATAGCGAAAGCAAGTAGATAAAGTACGGAATGATAGACCACATCCCAAAGACGATGGTGGTGCGTAGCGCTTCGATACCCCGCTCGCTGGCGACGATGTAGTGCGCAATCAGGGCGAAAGTGGGAAAAAGCGGAATTAACCCGGCGATATAGTAATTTTTCGTTTTGGACAGCACGCCGATCAGGACGACAACCAGTGCCCCGAGCAGCGCTTTTATCAACAGCCCCATTCCTTTTGCCTTAACATTTAAACAACATGTATTCGCAGCATAACGGAAGCGCGGGAATTTATAAATGCGCAAAAGCGGCGAGCAGACTGAACAGGCGAAAGACCTATTTGACTACTCCATAACGGTGGTTATGGCAGGTGATGATATCCCCTGACAAAGACCGTGCTATTTGAAATCAATTAACCCTATTTTGAACATCTTTTGCACAAACGCATTTGTTTTTACTGCGAAAAGCATCTGCATGCTCTAATTACCTGGTTATACGTATAACATTTTTTATATCGTTATTTTTGACGTTATCACCACAGTATATTTTTCCTGCACATCACCTTTAAGGGTTTACACATATTTTAAAGCGCAACATGAACGCCTGAATGATATTTAGCAGATGTTAACTCAATAATCTCATCAGTTTACTCGCACCATTAATCCGCAGTAAGTGATGCAAATCAATACTGATAAAATAGCCTGACAACGGTTAATTGATATAGGCGGTTTTTAGCATAACTGATGACTTTAAATCTATTCTTTCTGCACTCATTCGCAATAAGCGCGCGTAGACACTTTTTAGAAAAACAGCAGAATAAAGTCCGTTATATTGATTTATATCAAAATAAAACCGATTTCATAAAGAAGCATACTTTGCCATTAATGACATGCAGCGTAGTAGATATGATCGTAATTATATGATTTTACGATCTTTCGATCTAATCTTGATATCCAGCGCGGAATTTTATTCTATTCACAACCAACAATGCAGCTTATTAGTTCATCTCCGGTCGGTTTTTCGAATCTTTTACTTGTTGCTATTATCAATATCAGTATTAGACACTCATGTAAGTGCAATTATTCCATATTAAACTAAGTCAGCGTCAGCTAAAGGAACCTCCATGTTTGGACCCGCTTCAGGCACAATAAAAAGCCCCTTAAACCTTATCAAACTATATACATCAACGCGAAAATGCTCATAAATTACTGGAGCGCATTAAGCATGCAGTGGAATATTGAAAATAGCCTTGTATGTCCTGTAACCGGAACAGGATTTTCAGTTGCGGCAAGTGCTAAAAATCTCAAATTAATCATATGGTATAATGGTGATTATTTTTTGAACACTGGTTCGGTTATTAACATCACTCAAAATGAAGTGCTCATTAACGGCGAGCCCGGCGATTTACAGGTTATTCACGCTTTCCCCTATACGGAAATCCTGTGGTCAACGTTTGCCCGGTATATCGATTGTCCGGGCAATGAGGATCCTATGTTGCTCATCTGCCATCGAAGAAGTCTCTGCAAATTCGCCTTGTGCCCCTACGGTGCGAGGCAAAAGAGGCCAGAATAAGGCTCTCTCCTGGCTCAAGCTCAGCCTATTTCTCTACGGGCAGAGGCTGTTCTGACAGACGCTGCCCACCTTTGCCGCACCCCGTGAGCATAATACGCAGAGCTTTCGTCATTAACGCAATCATTGTCTGGTCACGTGAAAGCATAGCTCTGAACCACAAGTCCGGGAAGCATAGCGAATTTCGTCACTAATACATAGCTCATATTAATGCCCGAATGGTTTACAATGGCGATAGCGACGAATGGGCTGCTGACCTTATGATGCCTCATGCGCCGTCTCAGCCGCGATTCTGGCAAAGCGATTCAAACGATGATAGATGAGTACAAGCATACACAATATGAATAAAATTGTTTTCGTTGAGGACGATGCCGAGGTCGGCGCACTGATTGCCGCCTACCTTGGCAAACACGATATGGACGTGGTGGTAGAACCGCGCGGCGACCGGGCGGAAGAGGTTATCGCGCGCGAAAAGCCCGATCTGGTGCTGCTGGATATCATGCTGCCGGGTAAAGACGGTATGACGCTGTGCCGCGATTTGCGCGGCCAATGGCTGGGCCCCATCGTCCTGCTCACTTCGCTGGACAGCGATATGAACCATATTCTCTCTCTCGAAATGGGCGCCAGCGATTATATCCTGAAAACCACGCCGCCCGCGGTGCTGTTAGCCCGCCTGCGCCTGCATTTGCGTCAGCACGTCGCCGTGCCGGAAGGTAGCGTCCCCTCCTCCCTCACCCCGCATAAAGCCATCACCTTTGGCTCCCTGAGCATCGATCCGGTCAATCGCCAGGTCATGCTCAGCGGCGAAAGCGTCGCGTTATCCACCGCGGATTTCGATCTGCTGTGGGAGCTGGCGACGCACGCCGGACAAATTATGGATCGCGACGCGTTATTAAAAAACCTGCGCGGCGTCAGCTACGATGGTATGGACCGCAGCGTCGACGTTGCCATTTCGCGGCTGCGCAAAAAGCTTCTCGACAATGCGACCGAGCCCTATCGCATCAAAACGGTACGCAATAAAGGCTATCTGTTCGCCCCCCACGCCTGGGACAATTAATTCACGGGTCAGCTGTGAGTGCGGGTTAAGTCGCCACAGTCACTGCACCCTCCTGTTAATGATTAACTATTCTTAAAACAAGCGTTGCGCTTAATGCAAAACTGGCGAATCCGGAACCGATCGGCGCAAAACATTCTAATGTGGTGGTAACCATGGCGATTGTGCCACTATCGATACCCGCCGTGAGTATAGAGCTTCACACCATCAGTGGGTTGGGATGACCGAAATATCTACTGTACGGGGGTATTTAAATGTTGAGCGATCTCAGCAACGATGAAAGTAAAAGACGCGCGGCGATTGACCTGTTAAAAAATCCCGACGAGGGACGGGACGAAGCATTAAAGAAGTATACGCATCTGGTCTGCCAGTTGCTGAAAATGCCGATGAGTTTTGTCTCGGTGCTGGATGATGAAAAGCAATATATCAAATCCGCTCAGAATATCGCCGCCACGGAAACCCGCCTGGGCGACGCATTTTGCGAACAGACCTTGAAACAGGGTAAAACGTTCATTTGTCGTGATACGCATCAGCACCCGGTTTTTCAGCGCGATCGCGCCGTCAGACAAGCGCCGTTCATTCGTTTTTATGCGGGATGCCCGCTGACAACCCGGGATGGGGTGGCCGTGGGTACCTTGAGTATCCTGGATACGCAACCCAGGGAACTTTCCGACGAGCAGGTCGCTATCTTTAACACGCTGGCCGAGCTGGTATCGGACTTCTTAGCCTCCTGGCACTCGGTAGGCTATACCGACGTCGTCACGCTATTACCCAATCGTCAGCGCCTGCTGAAGGACATTGAGGTGTCGGCGGTGAGCGCCTTCCGGCTGGTCATCATTGACTGCATTGATATGCCCTTTGCCTACGAGATGGCCCGCTCATTGGGGATGATTGCCGTAGAAAACTTACTTCGCGACATGACCGCTCAGCTGCAGGCACGTCTGCCTCTCGCGGGCCAGCTTTACGCCGTGGCGGTCGGACGATTTGCTTTTTTAACGCCTGAGCCAACGGTTCTGTCGCTGGAAAACATTGCCCAAAACCTTCAGGGAACCCAGGCCAGGATTGGCCCGGAAGTTCCCCTGGATTTGGATATTCACATGGGTGACTCCGGGCTGTGCGACAGCACCCTGACGCCGAATGAAATTCTGCGTCGTGCGGTGAGCGCCTTGCATGAGGCGATAAGCCAGGGGCACCGTTTTACCACCTATAATGACGCCCTGGATACCCGCAAAAAGAGGGATTTCAGCCTGCTGACCGAACTCAGACAAACGCTGCAGGGAAACCAGGGCTTATATCTGGTCTATCAGCCGAAAATCTCGCTGGCGACCGGGCGCGTGACGGGTGCTGAAGCGCTGGTCAGATGGAAGCATCCGACAAACGGCGAAGTCCTGCCCGGCGAATTTATCCCGCTGGTCGAAAAGACCAGCCTGATGCGTGAGCTCACGGCCTGGGTTATCGATCGCACTATCGCGCAGCTGAGCGAGTGGCGGGACCAGGGACTGACTCTGCCGGTGTCAATTAATCTGGCCGCCAGTGATTTTTCTCGGCCCGATTTCGCTGAGGAGCTCGAACAGAAACTGCGGAATGCGTCTCTTGAGCCGGCGCTGCTGGGGTTGGAATGTCTGGAAACCGAGAAGATGCTTGAAAGTCCGGCCGCGCTTAACGGGTTGAACATGCTTAAAAAACGTGGATTTAAAATTTCTCTGGATGACTTTGGTTCGGGATACAGCAACATTAATTACCTGCGGCAAATGCCCCTGGACATCATCAAACTCGACCGGTCTATCGTGAGTCATATTGTCGACGAAAAAGCCAGCCGCATTATTGTGCGTAACGTTATCAAGCTTCTCAAGCAGCTCGATTACATCGTCCTGGCCGAAGGCGTCGAGGATCGCAAAACGGTCGAGATCTTGCGAAGCCTCGGCTGCGATGAGGTTCAGGGCTATTTCTATGCCAGGCCAATGGTTTCTGCAGATTTTGCAGCATGGTCCCGCGCCAGAAACGCAGCGCCGGAAATAACCCCCTGAAGGGCATCGCCGTTTTCGTAGCAAATGATCGGACGCATCGGCGGTTACGCAAGGTTCTTGCTGACCAAAATGCCCCACGTTCAGTCGCGCTAACCGTACCAGCCAGCTGGTTTCTAGCCGAAATTGCCATATAACGTCCAGCAGAGATGAGAAAAGGTGTTATATCAAGTTGAACCCTCCTCACCTATAACCACTTTCTTATAATGGTTTTTTGACAAGCTTACGCGACGGCGTCAGCACTCGCTTGCTATGGCCTCCTCGAGTGTGCGCAATCAAGATTGCCGGGTGTGTCGACTGCCCGCCGCATAACTTATGCAGAGCGGATGTTGTCAGCCGGTGCGAACCCTGCTTTCATAGCGAATCCAGCGGCGGATGAAAATGCAGAAAGGGGTTTTCACGAAGTTTCTGCCGGGGAAAATGCCCTCATGATGCCTCTGAGGGTATGAGAAAGGCATTTAACCTTTTTTAAGTGAGATTTAATGAAAAAGCTGTTTGTGCAGTTTTACCTGCTGCTGTTCGTCTGCTTCCTGGTGATGACCATGATGGTTGGCCTGGTGTACAAATTCACCGCCGAACGCGCCGGGCGTCAGTCTCTGGACGATTTAATGAAAAGCTCGCTGTATCTGATGCGCAGCGAGCTGCGGGAGATCCCGCCGCGCGACTGGAGCAAAACGCTTAAAGAGCTGGATCTCAATCTCTCTTTCGATCTGCATATCGAACCCATCAGCAAATTCAAGCTGTCGGAGAACTCGATGCAGCATCTGCGCGCCGGGGATATCGTCGCTCTCGACGATCAGTACACCTTTATCCAGCGCATCCCGCGCAGCCACTACGTGCTTTCCGTCGGCCCGGTGCCCTATCTCTATTTTTTGCACGAGATGCGCCTGCTCGATCTGGCCCTGATGGCTTTTATCGCCATCTCGCTGGCCTTCCCGGTATTTATCTGGATGCGTCCGCACTGGCAGGACATGCTGCGTATTGAGACCGCCGCCCAGCGCTTCGGCGACGGACATCTTAGCGAACGCATTCATTTCGACAGCATGTCCAGCTTCGAACGGCTGGGCGTGGCGTTTAATCAGATGGCCGATAATATCAATGCGCTTATTGCCAGCAAAAAACAGCTGATCGATGGTATCGCCCATGAGCTGCGAACCCCGCTGGTGCGTCTGCGCTATCGTCTCGAGATGAGCGAGAACCTCACCGAAGCCGAATCTCTGGCGTTGAACCGCGACATCGGCCAGCTGGAAGCGCTGATTGAAGAGCTGCTGACCTACGCGCGGCTTGACCGTCCGCAGAACGAACTGAAGCTGACGACCCCCGATTTCCCGGCGTGGATCCGCGATCATGTGGAAGATATTCAAACGGTTAATCCCCAGCGCGAAGTCGCGCCAGGCGACATTTTGGCCGGCAATTACGGCGCGCTGGATATGCGCCTGATGGAACGGGTGCTGGATAATCTGGTGAACAACGCCCTGCGCTACAGCAATCGGCGAATTCAGGTCGGCCTGACGCTGCAGGGTTCGCGGGCGACGCTGCGGGTCGAAGATGATGGTCCCGGTATCGCGCCTGCTGAGCGCGAGAGAGTTTTCGAGCCTTTCGTACGCCTCGACCCCAGCCGCGATCGCGCCACCGGCGGCTGTGGCCTCGGTTTAGCTATCGTTCACAGTATCGCCCAGGCTATGGCCGGGGAAGTCCATTGCGAAGAGAGCGCGCTGGGCGGAGCCTGTTTTTGCTTTAGCTGGCCGGTGTATCATCAGTTGCCGAGTTTTACCTCCGCCTGATGAGCCTTTGCGCAGATGCTGAGGTCTGCTATAGTTAAAAAAACGTCAAGCATGTTGTAACTAAGGTGGAAAATATGGCCAGCTATGACCTCGTTGAACGTCTGAACGGCACCTTTCGCCAGCTCGAGCGCGAACTGCAAGAGCTGAAACAGTCCCTGAGCCAATGCCGCCTGCTGGCCGCCCGCGTCTTTGAGCTGCCGCCGGTAAGCAAGGATGCGGAACACCAGCCGCTCGACAGCATCAATGTGGTTCAGCATACCGGCAAAACCGCGCTGGAAATGGCGCTCAGGCACTACAGCCATCTGTTTATCCAGCAGCAGTCGGAAACCCGCAGCAGTAAGGCCGCCGTGCGCTTGCCCGGCGCGATTTGCCTGCAAACTGACGCCATCCAACAGGTTGAGCTGGCAGGCAAAATTGCCCATATCAACGCCCTCAAAGCAACCTTTGAGAAGATTATTACCGTCGATTCCGGCCTGCCTGCCGCCGCACGGTTTGAGTGGGTCCATCGCCACCTGCCGGGGCTTATCACGCTTAGCGCCTACCGTACCCTGACCCCGCTGCTCGATCCGAGCACCATTCGCTTTGGCTGGGCCAATAAGCACGTGATTAAAAACCTTACCCGTGATCGGGTGCTGATGCAGCTGGAAAAAAGCCTGCAGTCGCCGCGGGCGGTGCCGCCGTGGACGCGCGAGCAGTGGCAAAGCAAGCTGGAGCGAGAGTATCAGGATATTGCCGCCCTGCCGCAGCGGGCAAAGCTGAAGATAAAGCGGCCGGTGAAGGTGCAGCCCATCGCCCGGGTCTGGTACAGCGGCGAACAAAAACAGGTGCAATACGCCTGTCCGGGACCGATGATTGCGCTGATATCCGGCACGAAGGGGGTCAGCGTGCCGGACCTCGGTGAGTTACTGAACTATGACGCCGAGAACGTACAGTATCGCTATAAACCGCAGGCGCAGTCGCTCAGGCTTCTGATCCCGCGGCTGCACCTGTGGCTGGCTAGCGAGTAGGCAGACTGCCCACCATCTCTTGCGGGCGAACCCACCGGTCAAACTCGTCCTCCGTCAGGTAGCCGAGCGCCAGCGCGGATGCCTTCAGGGTCAACCCCTCTTTGTGCGCCTTTTTGGCAATTTCCGCCGCTTTGTCATAGCCAATATGGGTGTTCAGCGCGGTGACCAGCATCAGCGACTCATTGAGCAGCTGGCTGATGCGTTCACGATTCGGTTCAATCCCCGCCGCGCAGTGCTCGTTAAAGCTCTCCATCCCATCCGCCAGCAGCCGCACCGATTGCAGGAAGTTGTGGATCACCAGCGGGCGGTAGACGTTGAGCTCAAAGTTGCCCGATGCGCCGCCAATATTTACCGCGACATCGTTACCCATCACCTGGCAGCACAGCATAGTCAGGGCTTCGCACTGGGTCGGGTTGACTTTGCCGGGCATAATCGACGATCCCGGTTCATTTTCCGGGATCGCAATTTCGCCAATCCCGCAGCGCGGGCCGGAAGCCAGCCAGCGTACATCGTTGGCGATTTTCATCAGCGAGGCGGCCAGGCCTTTCAGCGCCCCGTGGGCGTGCACCAGGGCATCCACGGTCGCCAGCGCTTCAAATTTATTCGGCGCGGTGACAAACGGCTGGCCGCTTAAGGCCGCGAGCTCGGCGGCGACGCGTACCGCGTATTGCGGATGGGTGTTGAGCCCGGTTCCCACCGCCGTCCCGCCCAGCGCCAGCTCCGCCAGATGCGGCAGGCTATGGTCGATATGTTTTAAATTATGCTCCAGCATCGCTACCCAGCCGGAGATCTCCTGGCCGAGGGTCAGCGGCGTGGCGTCCTGCAGGTGGGTGCGGCCGATTTTGACGATGTCGCTGAAGGCAACGGCTTTATCGTTCAGGGTCTGCTTTAGCACGTTGAGCTGCGGAATCAGCTTCTCCCGCAGGGCAATTATCGCCGCCACGTGCATCGCCGTCGGGAAAACGTCGTTAGAGCTCTGGCTCTTGTTGACATCATCGTTCGGGTGCACCTTACGCTCCATCCCGCGCGCCCCGCCCAGCAGCTCACTCGCGCGGTTGGCCAGCACCTCATTCATATTCATATTGCTTTGCGTGCCGGAGCCGGTTTGCCAGATAGCCAGCGGAAAGGCGTCCGGATGTTGGCCTGCCAGCACTTCATCCGCGGCCTGAATAATCGCCTGCGCTTTCTCCGCGGCCAGCAGGCCGAGATCGTTATTAACCTTCGCCGCCGCGCGCTTGGTCAGCGCCAGCGCGTGGATAAGCTCGACCGGCATTTTTTCCGTCGAAATGCGGAAATGTTCCAGCGAGCGCTGGGTTTGCGCGCCCCATAGCTTGTCAGCAGGCACGTCGATGGCGCCCATTGAGTCTTTTTCACTGCGATACGTTGTCATGACTGTCTCCTTGGATTCAAAGTGCGAAATCGCGACAAAGCTCACCTGCTTAAAGCGTAAAGTATGGGTCAGATTTATATGTTGTTTTAGTCGTTCGTGCCGCTAAGCGGCATAAAAAAACCGCCCCGAAGGGCGGCTGAGATTATTTCACGCAGCGGGCGCACTGCGAGCTTTGGATTTGCTGGAAGAAATCGTTGCCCTTGTCATCCACGAGGATAAACGCCGGGAAGTTTTCCACTTCGATTTTCCAGATGG
>OJWP01000137.1_pt1 | contig 28349 bp, 39 predicted proteins | sample 1600341 | NCBI WGS metagenome assembly OJWP01 (sample SAMN04436651, study PRJEB24849) | human gut metagenome | biome: human gut; feature: NICU; material: stool | host: Homo sapiens | place: USA: Saint Louis, MO | collected 2010-03-24
CCCGCATCGTTCATTCCATATCGTCCGTTCTGCGTACTGATGGCTTTGTGCGCAACATCCACGCCGCTAACCCGTTCGATGTTATCCGCGCCGATGTGGTGCTGGCACGCATCGAGAAAGAGGCGGGGCGCTGCTGCGGGATGCATTACGAGCTGTATCAGGCGCGCGTGCTGGGCGATGCGCTGGATTATCTGGGCGCGCTGCCGCTGAAAGACCGCCCGGCATTCATGGGTGCGGCGGCAAAACGTGGGTATCTGCTGACGTTAGCCGAAGAAGAGTGTGCGCAGGAAGCCCGCGATGTGCTGCTGAGTGAACTGGCGGCAAACGAGTAGACAACCCCGGATGGCGGCATGTAGCTGCCATCCCTTAACCCGAAGGAGAAAACCATGCACTTACATCTCACCGAATCCTCAGCCCGTCCGGGAATGCAGGTCACAGCAGAAGCCGAGCGCGAATACTGGCTGAGTCGCCAGAAAGCAGCGGTGAAAGCGCCCGCTGAAATCGATGTTCACGCCTTCCATGATGCGCTGGGTCTGATGTACCCGCTCAACTGGTCAACGAGTGAGAGCGGTGGCTGGGAGACGTTCATGCTGCAGGAAATGGTCTGTGGTGACGTGACAGAGATTTATGCCCGCTACGGAGCCAGATATTTCCGGCTGCGGGATGTGTGCAACCTGAGCCATGCGCAGATTAAAACGCGCATTAAGGAGGAATTTAACCTGTTCCGGAAATGAAAAAAGCAGGGAAAACCCTGCTTTATCCACGCCGTAAAAGTCGCGGGAACGATTTTTTCGGCTTCACATACACGATATATGGAGGTCTGTATGACCCTGACTATTCTTTCACCTTCCACTGAGGCTGTAAAGCCCCGCCGTCACCAGCGCATTCTGCGCGATGACATCGCCGCGCGGGAGATTGACCCGGCGCTGAAAGCCTTCGGACGGCATATTGCCCGGAGCATTCGCAAGGGGCGCGGCGTCCATATCCCGGCGATGAACAACACCGCCTTCGGGCAGGTGCTCCGCACGCTTGAACTCAAACGCGCATGTAACTGATAAGGTGAGCCGCTCCTTCGGGAGCGGCAACAGCGGAGGTAATTGTATGTCGCAGCTGAGTTTTGCCGATGTGTTCAACATGGCCAGAGAAACCGCTGAGAATAGCCCTGTGATCCAGGTCAGGGCGCAGGTCGCGGAAGTGGTGCCTTCTGTTCAGCGTTTGATGAGTGAGCAGCACAGCCGGAGCCGGTTTATCCACGTGTTTAAAGACACGGGTCGCCATCTGGGACGCTGGGAGGTGTTCAGTGATTTTCTGTCACTGGCCGCCAGTGAACTGGATATGGCCCGGATAAGAGCGCCGGAAAGCATTGAGCACTGCCGGAAAATCTGCGCGCGTTATGAGGCGTCAGATATCGCGAAGATGCAGGAGATGTTCTGCATGATGGTGTGCGCACTGGAGGCTAAATTTCATGATTTCCTCGGCGCCATTTTCATGGTGCTTGAGCTGGGCGATAACTTTCGCGGGCAGTATTTTACCCCATATCCGGTCCAGTCCCTCATGGCCCGGATGCTGATGCCGGGCGTCAGGGACACTATCCGCCGGGAAGGGATAGCCACAGTCAGCGACCCGGCCTGTGGTGCCGCCGGGATGCTGATTGCGTATGCGGAGTGCCTGCTTGAGGCAGATATCAATCCTTCCATGCACATGTTCGGCAGCTGCATCGATATCGATCCGGTGGCGGCGGATATGGCATTCATCCAGCTGTATGTGCTGGGAATAGCCGCCGAAGTGGTGACGGGGAACACGCTGACGATGCAGATCCGGCGGGTAAGATACACCCCCGTGTATTATCTCAATGAGTTCGAAAAACGTCTGGCAGACCAGAACCGATACCGGGCTATGCTGGAGTTTATGCGCGGAATACCGGAGGCTGCGTAAATAACCGGAAGGGCAGGGGATAACCTGCCCGACTGCGGAAAAAAGGCCGCGCACCTGCGGTGCAGACTAATACCGGCTGCGCTACGCGCCGCCCGTATTAGTCCGTCGCGGGTTTCTCTCTTCATTAATATTTATTTGTCACTGTTATATTTCATCCGGCATCCTGCTGTTTATCTCTTCTGGTATTTACCCTTTGCGCTGAAAATAATAAAAACTGGTCCGGGCGTCGTCCCTGGCGGGACACGGCTGTCGTGAACAGAGCCAGCAAGCTGTCTCTGCCCGGCCCTTCGGTAAACCTCCGGGCAGCGGGCTTCCATCCTGACGCAAATTCAAAATTGCGCTTGCTGCATCCTTATCAGGATGCGCCGCTGTCACCGTGGCGATAAATACCCGCCACTCTGATGGCCGGAACGTGAATTCGATAAAGACCGAATTGGCGTTCCGGGTTGTGTGCATGCTCACCCCCGCGCTATATCGCCCGACATCATCTTTTCGCGGAGGGCGGCTTTTAGCATCAGCCGTGGCGAAAATAAAGGGGTATATAAACGCTTCGCGCCCCTTTATTTCCTCCCCGTCGGCTGCAAATTGCCCTTTGCCGCTCAGTGATGAAGTCGAACGATTTAATAAACCGCGAAGGAGAAGTTCAGCATGCACACAATTAACGTCAACACCAAGGTCAACACCGCCACTCGTGAATCAGACGAACAATTTAAAACAGACAAATATCTGCGTTATGCAGTGACCGATGGTGATGAGCGTCTGGATTTTATCCCGGCCCTCTTTTTTACGCCGTCAGCAGATAATATGGCGGCTAGCTGGTTACGCCAGCACTCCGATTACGACGGTGGTTTCTGGTCTTACTGGATCATTCCGCAGGGTGTCGGCGGAAATATCACGCCTAATCGCATCCAGTTCATCACTACGCAGACCGGGTATATCGCACCGGAAGGAAAACAGTCTTACAGGATGCGCATCCCCGGCAATTATTTTGACGGTGACGTCAGCGCCGATGCTGCAGGAATTATTGCTACACTAATGATAATGAACTGGCTGTCATGGCAAGTGGCTGATATGGGACCGGAATATGCCCGCGTCTGTAAATATCTTGTTTCCCGTCAGGATGCGCTGAAAGATTATCTCAGCATTATTCATCATCCCGAACGGCATTTAATCTGGCGGGCGATAGACTAATCATATACCTGAAAAAAAGACCTCATTCATGAGGTCTTTCGTTTTTAACCAGCCGGGATTGTCCGGCATTTTTATTTGCCTTGATGGCCCGGTAGATAGCTTCAATCTTTCTGGCATATGCCAGTCGTCGCATGGCCTGCCTGTCCGTTCTGCGGAATCCTGCGTTGTAGGCACCGACTGCCTCCCAGCTGACGCCCCACTTCTTAAACGCCAGCGCCAGATAATACGCACCGGTATAAATATTCAGGCAGGCATCCGTCAGAAGATGTTCCGGTTTAATACCGAACTCCGATAACCGGGCATGGTGCTGCGAATCGATTTGCATCAGTCCGGCACCGTAGCCCGATCCCGGATTTTTTCCGATGGCATTCACCACCCATTTAGACTCCTGCCATGAAATAGCCCGGAGCAGATCCGGATCTATTTGATAATCCCGACCCGCCATATCAAAACAATCCGTAGCCCATGCAGGCGTGGATATTAAAAGCAGGGCGGCAAACGCCAGTTTTTTTCTCAAAAGACTCCCTCCGGGCCGATTCCTGCAAATACGTTAACCCAGACCAGGGCCAGACTCAACAAATATGCACTCCTCACCACAAAATCACCACACACTACGCAAAATTAAAATTTTGCAGATTTGCATTTAAGAACAGTGGTTTAGTGTGAGTTAAATTAATTTATTTAATATAAGATTATACGATAGCGAATCGTCAATGAATTACCGACGATTCATTAACGAATCGCTAATGAATCGCTTACGATTCATAATATTAAATTCAGGTGGTTAAGGTGAATTGACTCTAGATTCAATTCGTGATGTGATTCGCCTGGTGAATTGCAAAAAAACAGTATGAATCTAGATTCGATTCACGATTCGAATCGTGGACGATTCATGCGTAATGGCTGGAGTTTATAAGATATGAAATCTGGATTTTTATAAGGAGTATGACGTGGCTAAAGTTCAGGCTTATGTCAGTGATGAGGTTGCTGATAAAATTAATGCGATTGTTGAGAAAAGACGTGTTGAAGGGGCAAAAGATAAGGACATCAGCTTTTCAAGCATATCAACAATGTTGCTGGAACTAGGCTTGCGTGTTTATGAAGCTCAGATGGAACGCAAAGAATCTGGTTTCAATCAGATGGCCTTCAACAAGGCCTTACTGGAAAGTGTGATTAAAACGCAATTTACAGTTAATAAAGTTCTCGGCATTGAATGCCTGAGTCCTCATGTCAGTGGAAATCCGAGATGGGAGTGGCCGGGACTTATTGAAAATATCCGGGATGATGTTCAGGAGGTTATGCTCCGATTTTTCCCTGACGAGGAGAGCGAAGACGAAGAGTAGAATAAGACTTTTCGTAGGAAGGTGATTGATTGTATAAATAGAGTGCTTTTTTATTCAAGGATGAATAATTGTTCTATTCATTGATGATTATTCAGAATAAAGATCTATGCTTATTTAGTGACTTTATTGAAAGTGAGTTTTATAATTCAGGTGTAGTTTGAAAATTTGAGAAGCATTAGCGTCAGAAGGTGTGACTTCTGACGCTAACTATCCATAGAACCTTCTAAGGAGGCAACCTATGTGTGCGAAGGATCGTAGTCAAAACTCAGTATGCAGTCAAACGGAATTCATCCAATACCTCGATGATGTGTTTTCTATTTCTTCAAGTCTCTCCCTCATCCGTGACTCGCAGGGTGAGCTAGTTCATTTAAGTCCTCTTTTTGAGACACTCCTGTTGAAAGGTAGTGAACTAAAAGTATGGTTTTCATTTATTCCACTTGATGTTCGGTTAGAGCTTTTTAATGCTGAGCTCAACTCTCTATCAGGAGAGGGGCCATATTTTTCAAAAAATGTGAAGTCGATGAATCAAGTGTTGAACATATTCATTGAGTGCATATATGTAAAAGGTCGTAAATTTACGCGTTGGGTTTTTTTTCCAGAGTCTAATGGTTTTTTTTATTTGCATCATGAATATGACAAAGCTTCTAAGATAATTGATGATATTTTTTACTTGAGAAGGAAAGTGGATCTGCAGTTTTGGAAGGTTTTTAATTTATACGCCTTTGGTTTTACTAACTCGAAAATTTCAAGCTCAACTAATTTGACTGAGGATCAGGTTAAAAAAACAATTAAGAAGATTAAGGCTGAATGCTTTGTGAGCAGCAGTGATTGTCTGGCTTTATTGACTTTGTATACACTAAATTATAATAGGCTAGCTATTAATGTGATTAACATTTTATCTAATAAATGTTAAAAAAATGTAACTTCGTGCGCACTTTTAGTGCGCGTGAATGTGAAATTAATTTACTAAAAACCCCTCCTTTGTTTGTTTACTTTTTATTTTGTCAATGTAAACTTTATTAAAGTTTATTAACTGTTTTTTTGGAGGACGATTGGAAAGAGCGGTTAGGAGTAACGCACGATCTGCGCCAGGAAAAAATGTGCTTCTGAAGCTGGATGAAGAGACTAATCGTCGGCTAATCAAAGCTAAAGACAGAAGCAGAAGAAGTAAAACGTCTGAGGCATATTTGCGATTGAAAGATCACCTTGAACGATTCCCGGATTTTTATAATTCAGAAATCACTGAGCCAGGAGGTAAAAAGACATAATAAATTATGTAGTTTAAAGTTTACTAGCTGTTTTAAATAATCATTCTTTTTAAAGGAAATAAATATGAATGCTGTATTAAGTGTTCAGGGAAATTCTTTCTCTGAAGAAACCAAACCGTCTTTTCTGTCACGCGTTTTCAATAAAAAGACAGCGCTGAAAGTGACCAAGGCTGCGCTGCCGTTGGCTGTTCTGGCATCGTTCTTCCCGGACGTAGCTATGGCCACCACTACCGCAACAGACCTGATGAAATCCGGTGATACCACCGTGAAAGGCACCTTCGGTAAATCATCCAGCGTGGTCAAATGGGTTGTTCTGGCAGAAGTTATCGCGGGCGGCATCATGTACATGATGACCAAAAACGTGAAGTTCCTGTTCGGCTTCGCCATCATTTCGACCTTTATTACCGTCGGTATGTCGGTCGCAGGTTACTAACAGGATAAAGGTGATGACGGGAGACGAATTAAAGAAATACCGTTTCCCGGAAACACTGACAAACCAGTCCCGCTGGTTTGGTTTATACCTCGATGAACTTATCCCGGCCGTCATTTGCCTCGGCTGGGGTTTTTGGACCAGTAAGTTCCTCTTTGGTATAGCTGCAGCGGTACTGGTTTTCTGGGGTATTAAGAAACTCAAAAAAGGGCGGGGCAGTACCTGGTTGCGCGACCTTATTTACTGGTATCTGCCGACATCCCTTCTTAAAGGATTTTTTCACGATATCCCGGACTCCTGTTTCCGGCAGTGGATTAAATAAAACAGTGGGGAATAACACATGGAACATGGCGCCCGACTCAGCACCTCGCGTGTCATTGCGCTGGGATATATCTGTATGGGGACAGTCCTTCTTCTCAGTCTGTCTACCAATATCATTCTGGGGATTAATAACTACCGCCTTCAGAACGAACAGAAGGTGGCGGTGACTCCCATGCTGTTCAATGCGCCTTTCGCTGTTTCTCAGAATCAGGCGGACGCTTCTTATCTTGAACAACTGGGCATGAGCTTTATTGCATTACGTCTGAATGTCACGCCGGAAACGGTCGACGCCCAGCATCAACAACTGCTCCGGTATGTATTACCTGCCTCACAGAACAGTCTTAAGGTCCAGCTGGCTGAAGATGCGAAGCGGATAAAAGACAATAACGTGAACTCCACTTTTTATATGACGTCTGTTCGTGCGTATCCGGCAGAAAATCGGGTGGATTACCGTGGAGAACTGAAAACCTGGATAGGGGATTCTGCGCCCTACAGTGAAATTAAAAGTTACGTCCTGCAGTTTAATCGTGTTGATGGTGTCAGCTGGCTGGCGCGTTTTGGAGAAATAAATAATGAAAAGAATTAACCCGTTATTTATCTCCGGTTGCCTGTTTTTTTCGCTACCTGCGATATCGGCTACCCTCAGCGGTACGCTGGCTCCGACTGTTGTACCCCTGGCCAACGGCGGACAGGCAAACATCGCTGTCAGCAACACAGACCCAAACCTCTTCACGGTACCAGGAGACCGGATCACCGCCATTAACAGTCTGGATGGCGGGCTGACGAACCAGGAGCAGACCGACAGTGGCGGGGCGATCCTTGCTACGGTCAGCAAGAAACCATTCACGTTTATTGTGGAAACAGAGCGCGGCCTCAACTTTTCTATCCGTGCAGTGCCGCGTGCCGGAGTGGGCCGGACTATCCAGCTGGTATCCGAGCTCATTGGCACGCCCGGGCCGGCTAAATCATGGGAGGAATCCAACCCGTATGAAAGCGTTCTTGTTTCGCTGAACCGCGCTGTTCGCCAGGGTCAGATCCCTGATGAATACCAGTCCATCCCTGTCACATCAGAAGTGTTATCCGTGCCTGACGGCCTTCGCGCCACGGCGACCCGGGTCTGGACCGGTCACCATCTTAAAGTTGTTCTGTACAACGTTGAAAATGTAACGCTGTCGGCGCGAAACATCCGGGAAAGCGATTTCTGGCAGGCGGGAACGCGCGCCATCATGCTCAGTGGCTCCGCGAGCCAGCTGGTTGGCGGTGGTCGCATGCAGGTCTGGGTCACCACGGCAGAGGAGTCACGTTGATGGCCAACTTTAATACGCTAATCAAACGTAAACAGTATCTCTGGCTGGTCCTCATTCTTGTCGGTGGTGCATGTGCGATTGCTGGCGGGATGTATCTGTCCGATCTGAATCTGAGTTCAGAAGAAGAAGCCCCCGTACAGGGTGAACCGGCGCCGGACATGACCGGGGTGGTGGACAGTCAGTTCAACAGTAAGGTGGAGCAACATGCGACCACGGAAATGCAGGCCACTGCAGCAGATCTGAATAAGCGCTTTGGCGCCCTGCAGGGGGAAGTGGATTTGCTCAGTAAAGCGCGCAGCGCAGACCAGATCCGTATCGACAAACTCAGCAATGAAAATGTGGCCATGCAGGAGCAACTGAAGACGCTGGGCGTGAAACCAGCCGTGTCTGGCGGCGAGCCTGCGCCTTCGCCACCCTCGCCGCCGCCGGGACCGGAAGGGGAGCCGCAGCCGGCAAATTTCCCCGCGCAGTCTGGTGGTGCAGTCCCTCCGCCAACAGCGTTCTATCCTGGCAATGGCACCGTGCAGGCTCCACAGGTTAGCTATCAGTCTGTACCGGTACCGAACCAGATACAGCGCAAAACGTTCAGCTATGACCGCAGTAAGAAAACGAAGTCACTGCCCTACATTCCGTCAGGCAGCTTTGCCAAAAGCAAGCTGATCGAAGGTGCTGATGCCAACGCTTCCGTTACCGGGAATGAATCAACCGTACCGATGTCGCTGAGAATTATTGGGCATGTGGAAATGCCGAACAGCAAAACCTATGACCTGACGGGTTGCTTTGTCGGCCTCGAAGCCTGGGGGGACGTATCGAGTGAGCGCGCCATCGTTCGCACCCGCAATATCAGCTGTATCAAAGGCGACAAAACTATCGACCAACCCATTCAGGGTCATGTGTCCTTTATGGGCAAAAACGGCATAAAAGGGGAAGTGGTGATGCGTAACGGAAAAATCCTCGGCTGGGCCTGGGGGGCTGGGTTTATTGACGGGATTGGTCAGGGAATTGAGCGAGCTTCGCAGCCAGCTGTTGGTCTGGGTGCCACAGCCTCCGTTGGCGCCGGTGATGTCCTGAAAATGGGGATTGGCGGCGGATCATCGAAAGCGGCACAGACGTTAGGCGATTACTACATCAAACGCGCTGAGCAGTATCACGCGGTGATCCCGATCGGCGCGGGCAACGAAGTCACCATAGTGTTTCAGGACGGTTTCCAGCTGAAAACCATTGAGGAGCTCGAAGCGGAGAAGAATGGCCAGCAGCAGGCGCAGAACCAGGAGCAACCCGAACAACCTGAGAGCAGGTCACAGCAATCCGGCGGTAACCTGAATGGTTTTAATACCGATGAGATGCTGAAGAAACTGGGCAAGCTCGACCCGCATCAGTTCTCGCCGGGCGCAATGTCGGGGGGCGAAAACTCAGGTCAGTAAGTCAGGGCATGAACAAGGGTTAATCACCGTAAATAACCCACAAGGAATATAAAGGGGAATATATGAAGGAATTAATACTGTTAATTCCTCTGGGCAGCGCTTTGCTCTTAACTGGGTGCGCGGGAACAGAGTCAGATTTTGAATGTAATGCCACAACATCCGATACCTGCATGACGATGGAGCAGGCGAATGAGAAAGCGAAGGCCCAGGAGGAAAACGCATCAGCAAAGCCGGCTGCGGCCGGGTTGCCACGACTGGCTGACGGAAATTTTAGAACGACGTCGCCAAACTCATACCCGCTGCCGCCGCAGCCAGTAATTAATCCAGGGCGTAATACAGCGCCATCTGTGACGGTGAGTAATAAATCCGGGTTCCTGAATACGGTACCGGTCAATCATGATGACGTCCTGAGAACGCGGACCGCTCCGGTATATATCAGGCCGGTTAGTCCCAGTACTTATACCTCTCCGTCTACAGTGCCCGGTAATTATCCAAGGCCATTAAGAAAGGGTGAGCAAACAGCGTCATTATGGATAGCGCCTTACGTTGATTCCGATGATGTCTATCACCAACCCACAACGGTTGTATTTGTGGTTACGCCACCGGCATGGGGCCAGCCCCGCATTAACTAATCAACAGCGCCGTTAAAGGCGCTGTGAATACTGAATGAATACCGGATTTAAAACGAGTGCCCTGTGCGTTGAAAGGGATGGGCGGTAGCGTGTTTTCTGGCACGGTTATTGAACTTAAATGGCTTAATAGAGGGGTTTGGTAAGCAAGGTATGTCCGATAAAATTATATATTTATTATCTGGGCTGTCAGGGTTGTTGATAATGGCATTGTTTGTTTACCAAGGATCTCAATCTGGCAATGAAGATTTAATTAAGGAGGGTAAATACTGGTCGACTGACTGCATTCTGAAGGAGGTTGACATTCCTACCGGGTTTTTAACCAGTAACATTAATCGACTGGACTGCTCCGGGGTCATTGTAAATGTGATGACAGATAAGTATGACAGTGCAGTATCCGCTTATAACAAATATAAATAGTAGAGATGAAAGATGGTTAATTTTAAAGACTTTGAACACGACAGAGATGAAAAAGATCGGAAGTATTGGGATGATGGCGAAAGTCAGGCCCTTGTTAATATGAATGAATGGATTGGAAGTAATAATATTGAAGTAGTCGCCGTTGAAACTATGGTCACTGTTCGGGGGAGTGTGGCCAGTACGTTTAGCATGTTTAATGCATTTAGACTTTGGTATAAAGAAAAATAAATAACCTTCTATAAGGAAATGACAATGCATACATTTATTTTTTTATTGTTAATTATGCAGCCTGGTGGCCATAGCAGTTGGACCATTACTCCGATGCCCAATACTGATGTTTGTATGAAAATGCTGAAGGCAGTCGAGGCCCGTGGTGGGCGTGGGGGAGGGGACAATAAAGGCGAATGCATTGAAATCAAAACCAGTGAGCCTTTGAATGATGCGATGGATACACTAAAAGGAGGCAGGCAATGAGAGCCTACTATCTGGAGGGTAATAATATTGCCTGGCTTAATGGTGTGTGCTTATTGCTTATCCTTATCGGTGTTGTCGGGGCACTGGCCATGTTTGTTATTCCTGAAAAAATTAATTTGCGAGTCAACAGAGGTAATACATTTATCTTTAGTGTGCTTATAACGTTGGCTGCGTTTGCCATGCTTATCGTCTTCTTAAGTAGCTCATTCACGATGGATGAGCTTGAGGCAGGAAGGCACTGGAAAAACGACTGCAAGCTACTGGAGGTAAACATCCAGACAGGTTCATCTCCTACTTCTGTAAACAAACTGGACTGTGTCGGCATCATCATTAATGTGCCGAGGCTTCAGTATGATGAGTATATCCGCCAGTGGGAGCTGTATAAGGTTAAAAATAAATGAAGATATTTTTTTAAAGCTTCCCTTGATTTTTATATTAGTTTGCATCCCTGGTGCGTTACTTTTTTACAAGGATTATCTTGAAACACAACCAGCTACTCCAGAACAACTGAGCGAAATTTCGAAAGAAACACCCTGTGCGGGTAAAGTATTACAATTGGCCCTTGAATCTAACGATGATGATTCATCTGAACCGTTAACTCTCGGTTACGCAAATGAACTCGCGTCAGGGTGTAAAGAAAAAGAAAGACTAATGGAAAGCAAAAGAATCCGTGAGGGTGAAATGACTACATTCCGCGAAAAACAGCTGAAAGCTCTGAACGGTATCACTAAATGAAAGAGGGGATGAAAATGGTGTTTATCAAAAATAATAGGTTTCTGCTTGTTCCTACAGTGTACTGGCTCATCTATCTTGGCGTCAGATTAGCTTATAATGGGCTGGCGGGAGAGTACGCGCCTGATTTCATTAAGAGCATTAGTCATGATGGTGTGTTTATTATCTGTAGCTTAATTGTTTTTTATATTGCTTGTTTACGAATTAAAGACAGTGGTAGTGAAATCTCAGCAGTACTCTTCTGGTCTATTATCGGTTTTCATGTGGCCGCGTTAGTTATTACGTTTCTTATCTGTTTATGGCAAGGGGCGATTTTGTGGGGTGTTATTTTCATCTGGCAATTGGGAGCCTCAATGTTATTGCTGTTTTTTATCCCTGCTTACCTTTTCCTGCGGTGATTAAATCGTTAATGCTGATATTTTCACGATAATCTGTTTTCTATTTTAGATGGTTAATTAACACCCTCATTAAGGAACGCTCGCATGAGTAATAACCTGATGGATACCGTTGCTCAGGCCGTGAATTCGCTTGTGTCTGCACTTAAATTGCCCGACGAATCCGCTAAAGCCAATGACATGCTGGGCAGCATGAATTTCCCGCAGTTCAGCCGGGTTTTGCCCTATAAGGATTATGACTCTGCGACCGGACTGTTTATTAATGCCAAAACCGTCGGTTTTATGTTTGAGGCCCGGCCTTTACCGGGCGCTAACGCGCATATCGTGGCCTCGCTGGAAAACCTGCTGCGAACCAAGCTTCCCCGCGGCGTGCCTGTGACCATTAATCTTATCTCGAGCAAGCTGGTCGGGGACGATATTGAGTATGGGTTACGGGAGTTCAGCTGGAGTGGTAAACAGGCAGAGAAATTCAATGCCATTACCCGGGCTTACTATCTTCAGGCGGCAGAAAAACAGTTCTCGCTGCCACCGGGTATGGATTTACCGTTGACCCTGCGTAATTACCGGGTATTTATCTCCTGCTGCGTGCCCCGAAAGAAACATTCGAAAGCGCAGATTGTTGAGCTGGAGAACCAGATAAAAATCATCCGGGCTTCCCTGCAGGGGGCGCAAATTCCAACGCGGATACTGGATGCCCAGGGGCTTGTCGATATCGTGCGCGAGCAGGTGAACCCTGATCCAGGTGAAATGTACCGTAAGCCTTACAAGCTGGACCCGTACCAGGACCTGAATTATCAGTGTGTGGATGACAGTTTTGATATGCAGGTCACCGCAAACCACCTGAAAATTGGCCTGCTGGACCGCAACGGTAAAGAGAAAGTCACCCGGGTCACCAATTATCATCTGGCCCGTGATCCGGAGATCGCCTTCCTCTGGACCAACGCGGACAACTACGCCAACCTGCTGAACCCGGAGCTCTCCATTTCCTGCCCGTTTGTCATCACGCTGACGTTAATGGTGGAGGACCAGGTGAAGACCCAGAACGAGGCCAACCTGAAGTACCTCGATCTGGAGAAAAAAAGCAAAACCTCCTATGCGAAATACTTCCCGTCCGTGGAAAAAGAGGTTCAGGAATGGGGGGACATCCGCCAGCGGCTGGCAACCAATCAGTCCTCGCTGGTGAGTTACTTTTTTAATGTCACTGCTTACACCGACGATAACGCCGAGGCCTCTCTGGCTACCGAGCAGCAGATCCTCAACAGTTATCGTAAAGGCGGCTTTGAGCTGCTGCCCGCACGTTACCACCACCTGCGAAACTACCTGGCCATGCTGCCGTTTAAATCCGGTGAGGGGCTTTTCAAAGAGCTTCAGGCCGCAGGCGTCGTCAAGCGGGCAGAAACCTTTAATGTGGCCAACCTGCTGCCGGTTGTTGCGGACAGTCCGTTAGCGCCAGCCGGATTACTGGCGCCCACCTATCGCAACCAGCTGGCGTTCATCGACCTGTTCTATGAGGGAATGAACAACACCAACTTCAATATGGCAGTTTGCGGTACCTCCGGCGCGGGTAAAACCGGCCTTATTCAGCCACTGATCCGCAGCGTGCTGGACTCAGGCGGTTTTGCCTGGGTATTCGACATGGGTGATGGCTATAAGTCCTTGTGCGAGAACATGGGCGGGGTTTACCTCGACGGTGACTCTCTGAAATTCAACCCGTTTGCCAACATTCTGGATGACGTCAATTTTGACCTGTCGGCAGAGCGTATCCGCGACCAGATGTCGGTGATGGCGAGCCCGAACGGCAACCTGGATGAGGTGCATGAAGGTCTGCTGCTGCAGGCGGTGCAGGCGGCCTGGCTGAGTAAGCGCAATAAGGCCCGTATCGATGATGTGGTCGATTTTCTCAAAACGGCGAAAGAGAGTCAGGAGTATGCCGAGTCACCGACCATCCGCAGTCGCCTGGATGAAATGATTATCCTGCTTGACCAGTACACAGTCGGCGGGATTTACGGTGATTACTTCAACTCCGATGAACCGTCATTGCACGATGATGCACGGATGGTGGTCCTCGAGCTCGGTGGCCTTGAATCGCGGCCTTCTCTGCTGGTTGCGGTGATGTTCTCGCTGATTATCTATATCGAAAACCGGATGTACCAGTCCCCGCGCAGCCTGAAAAAACTCAACGTGATTGATGAAGGCTGGCGATTGCTGGACTTCAAAAACGAAAAAGTCGGCACCTTTATTGAGAAGGGATACCGCACCGCGCGCCGCCACCTGGGGTCATATATCACCATCACCCAGAACATCGTCGACTTCGACTCACCCACCGCATCCAGTGCGGCCCGCGCGGCCTGGGGTAACTCCTCGTACAAAGTCATCCTTAAACAGTCTGCCAAAGAGTTTGCCAAATATAACCAGCTCTACCCGGATCAGTTTGCGCAGATGCAGCGGGACATGATTAACAGCTTTGGCTCAGCCAAAGATCAGTGGTTCAGCTCTTTCATGCTGCAGGTGGAGGCACATACGTCCTGGCATCGTCTGTTCGTCGATCCCCTCAGCCGCGCAATGTATTCCTCAAGCGGTAAAGACTTTGAGTACATCAAAGGGCGCAAAAAGGAGGGGACCGACATTCACGACGCGGTGTATGACCTGGCCTGCAGGAATTTCCCGGAGGAGATGGCGATCCTGGAAGCCCGAATTTCTGATGAAAACGTAAGGAAAGTAGCCTGATGGAAAACAACACAGAGCAGCAAGCCGGCACGACGTTCTTCACTTTTCGTCGGAGCCTGATGCTTATTCTGCTGGTCAGCCTGGTCCTGACAATAAGCGCCGGCATGACGCGGCTTATGCTGACGTACACCACACCGCGGGTGGTGGCTTTTAACATGAAAAAAACGCTGGACAGTTTTATGGACAGCGTCAGCCAGAAACAGCTGTCTGAGGCGCAGTCGAAAGCGCTCTCAGAACGTTTTAACGCTGCGCTGGAGGAAAGCCTGGCCGACTATCAGAAAAAGAATCATGTCCTGATCCTGGTTTCACCGGCCGTGGTTCAGGGCGCACCCGATGTGACCCTGAAAATCCAGACCGACATTGCCACCCGAATGAAGGGAGCGCGGGAATGAAACGCACCGGTATTGCCTTGCTGGCGTTCTGCCTGATGTCACCGGGGGTGCCGGCGGCTGACCTCGGAACCTGGGGTGATCTGTGGCCGGTTCAGGAGCAGGACATGCTGACGCTCATTACTCAGCGTCTTGAGGCGTTACAGAAGTCGGGGAAATGGGCGCAGGAAATGGCGTCTTTCAAAGGCCGCGTGATTGAGCACAGCCAGCGACCGGCGCCGGTTGAGGGGATAGGGAAAGCGGATAAGTATGCGCAGCGCTGGTTCGACCCCAGTATCCGGCTGACTGAAGACCTGAAAGATCACAACGGGCGGGTATTCGCGCGCAAAGGCGACGTCCTGAATCCGCTGAAAACGGTCCCCTTTATGCAGACGCTGTACTTTATCGACGGTGACGATCCGGACCAGGTCGCCTGGATGAAACGGCAGGTCCCCGACACCCTGATAAGCAAAATTATTCTGGTGAAAGGCAGCGTACCGGATACGTCAGTGGCGCTCGATGCCCGAATTTATTTCGACCAGAACGGCGTGCTTTCAAAACGGTTCGGCCTGACCAGGGTACCGGTGCGCATTACCCCGGCCCCCTCCGGTGAGCGACTGAATATTGAGACCTTCCCGCCAGTCCCGCACTCATAAACGGGCGCTGCGTTTTATACAAAAGAGGTAACCGATGCCGATGATACTGGCCTTAATAATCCTGCTCACGATGCTCCTGCTGACGCTAATGTGGTCCACCATCTGTAAGCTGAATAACGTCATACGGGAGATCAGTACAAGAGAAAGCTGGCTGGAGAGGGAGATTGATAGTCTCAGGACCGATAACGATAACCTGTACCGCTGGCTGCGGCACAACGGTGAAAAGGTTATCGATGAAATGACGTGTGAACTCGATGCACTGTCCGCCGTTCGCCAGACGAACAGGGATTCATACCGTCGCCAGCTTTATCTGTTCGACTGCCTGTCCCTGATGGTGTGGGCCGCGATGGAGGGGGCGGAAGACGCGACCAGGGAAACGGTCCGCAAAAAAACCGATACGTTCCGTCTTGCCCTCAGGGAGAACATTAACGAATGAAAGCCGTGTTGCTTTTCCTCATCTGCGTCACGTTCTCGGCGTTCTCTGGCCGCGCGGCTGCTGACCCCTCCTGTGAGGGCCGATTTGTTAACCCGATTTCCGATGTGTGCTGGCAGTGCATTTTCCCGATGTCTATCGGCAGTGCCTCTGTGGCGGCCGGTGGCGGCCCGGACACGGTGAATCCGGCCAGCCCTATTCAAACCTGCCCCATGCCACCGCCCATTTTTTACCGTATCGGGATGGCGATCGGTTACTGGGAGCCAATGGCCATGACGGATGTCAGCCGCTCTCCAGGGTGCATGGTGAATATGGGCGGGTTTAGCCTAAACCTGGGGAAAACCGGGATGGGAACCGCGAAAAAGGACGATAAGCAGGTCAACGGGGCCTTCTATCACGTGCACTGGTACAAATATCCGCTGACCAGCTGGCTCAGCATCATTACGTCGGCGGGATGCCTGCAGGGCGGAGATATGGATATTGCCTACCTTTCTGAAATTGACCCGACCTGGGTGGACAGCAGCCTGACCACCATTCTGAACCCCGAAGCCGTTTTGTTTGCGAACCCGATAGCCCAGGGCGCCTGTGCCGCTGACGCCATTGCCAGCGCATTCAACAAACCGCTGGACATCCTCTTCTGGTGTGCCGGCTCTCAGGGCTCGATGTACCCCTTCAGTGGCTGGGTCAGTAATGAATCCAGTCCGCTGCAGTCATCGCTGCTGCTGAGTGAACGCATGGCCTACAAGCTCCACCGGCAAGGTCAGATCCTGGAGACCGTCGGGGCCGATGTCGCGGTCTGTTACGAATACCCGTCACCGATTATTCCCAAGGAGCGCTGGCGGTACCAGATGGTGAATATGTACCCCGACAGCGCGCAGTGCCATCCCCTGGGGCGAACGGTCACGCGCTGGGAGGTCGGGAAAAACCCGCCAATTACCCGAAAGAACTTCGGCTATCTGATGTGGCGAAAACGTAACTGTGTCTACTGAAAGGAGTCTACTGTGAAATTACTGAACATACTGACGGTGATGCTGTTACTGACCCGTACCGTCGCCGCAGCAGAGGGCGCAGTCTCGTCAGACCCGATGGCGGCAGATCGTCAGTGGCTTAAGCAGCAGGAGGATTTCAGCGAGCAGTTGCGCCGGCAACCGGATAAGGCGCTGCAGCAGGAGCTTGAAGCTCAAATTAGCCGTAACCCTCTTACCCGTTCGGATCAGCAGTTCATCGATAATCTGGCCAGCCAGCAGCGGGAGTCGACCCGGGATAAACCAGCGGAAGGTGCTGTGTATTTCATCTCCTTCTCAATACCGGACGAGGGGTTAAAACGGATGCTGCATGAAACCCACCGCTACGGTATTCCCGCCACGCTCCGGGGGCTCGTCAATAACGACATGAAAGCCACCACTGATGCGGTGATGGGATTGGTTAAAGCAGGGATCACCGAAGGGGTGCAAATCGACCCGACGCTCTATTCACAGTACGGCATCCGCAGTGTTCCCGCGTTGGTTGTACGCTGCAAAGCCGGCTTTGATGTTATACAGGGCAACATCCGCCTGAAGCAGGCCCTGGAGAAGGTCGTTGAGAAAGGGGATTGTGCAGACACTGCCCGAAAATTGCTGGGAGGTGCCTGATGAGATCACTCCCCCTGATCCTGATGCTGCATATGTTTGTGCTCGGGACATTTATCTGGTTTACGGTACCAGCCTGTGCTGACAGCACGTCCGATTACAAAGCCGGCGCTGATTATGCGAAGCAAATACAGGGAAGTGGAACTGATGCGCTGAAGAACTTCAACGGTGCTGACACGCTGCCAGGATATACCAGCAAACCGGCGCAGACGAAGTATTACGGCGGTGTTTCTGCCAGCGGTGACAGTGATCTGAAAAGCGACTCTGCAGCCGAATGGGCCAACAGTGATGTGGGGAACAGCATCACGGAGTCGTTTACTAACCGTCCCCCGGACAGTATTTCGGCCGACGCGCCGTTCATTCAGGCAGCGAAAGAGACCGAGTCCAGAGCGGATTCGATTGTGGGTAATACCGGTCAGGCCTGTACGGCACAGGTAGTTAATCGCAGCGAGTTTACGAACCAGACGTGCGAGCGGGATTTGCAGGTAGAGAACTTCTGCACACGGGAGGCGACGCTGAAAGACAACGCCACGACGCAAAAGGTGAACCGCACGTATCAGCAGGCCGTCCCGCTGTCCTTCACCCGAAACAGCAACCGATGGGACGGGAAACTGACGATCCCGTCTACAGGACGCCTGTTAAGCGTTTCCATTGATGGAGAACCTCTTCCCATTCCCTGGATTGACGAGTGTGACAGCGAGGGAACGGTAAGAGATAGCTGCAAGATTGCTGTCAGCGAAAAAATCAGCCTCTTTGATAAAACGTTCCCTGTCGACGTGATGACCTGGCCCAACACGATGACGACGTGCTCTGGCGGTCAGAATACGCACTGTACCCACCATTACTACGATGGTACCGGGAAAATTCATCAGTCTTTCAGCATGGACCGCAATGTGGCTGCCGGACAGACCGTTGCGGTCACCAAAACGTCGAAAACCCAACCGTCAGTGAATGTTAAGTCCATTCAGGTGACGGTCATACTGGTTATGGAAGAGACGGAAACCGTGTTTGCACCCGAGGTGGTCTGGGTTGAAAGCTGTCCGTTCAGCAAGGACGAGGGCACGAAAACTGGCGAAGAATGTATCAGCCCGGGCGGGACAAAAACTCTCAACCTCGGCGGGAAAGAGTACGCCTTTACGGAGGCCTGCTGGAAATATAAAGACACCTGGCTGACTCAGCCGGCGGATAACGGCTCCTGTGAAAACCTGATGAGTAATGCGGCCTGCACGTTGTCATCACGCCAGTGCGCGTTCAGCGCGGAGGACGGGACCTGTCTGCACGAGTATGCCACGTTCTCCTGCGAAACCCGGACCAGCGGAAAGCAGATGGTTTGTGGTGGCGATGTGTTCTGCCTCGATGGCGAGTGCGATAAAGCGGTCAGCGGCACGAACAACAGCTTTGGACAGGCGGTTTCTGAGCTCGCGGCGCTGGCGGCGGCAGGGGAGGATGTTGCTAAGTTGAACGGCGTGGATGTGAAGGCGTTCACCGGTAAAGCGAAGTACTGCAAAAAATTCGCGGCCGGATTCAGTAACTGCTGCAAAGACAGTGGGTGGGGGCAGGACGTTGGCCTGGCACGCTGCAGCAGCGAAGAGAAGGCACTGGCCAAAGCAAAAACGAACAAGCTGACGGTCAGCGTAGGGGAGTTTTGCTCGAAGAAGGTATTGGGGATCTGCCTGGAGAAGAAACGCAGCTACTGTCAGTTTGACTCCAAGCTGGCTCAGATCGTTCAGGAACAGGGCCGCAACGGACAACTGCATATTAGTTTCGGGGGCGCCAGCAGCCCGAACTGCCGGGGGATCACGATGGCTGAACTCCAGGGCATTAACTTTAACCGGCTGGATTTTGCGAACTTCATGGAGGATTTAATGAATAACCAAAAAATCCCGGATAATGCGGAACTGACAGAGAAAACAAAACAGCGAATTAAAGAACTTCTCACACAGTCATCTTCAAAATAAAAAAGGAAAGTAAACATGAAAACACATGCCCTTTTTAATATGTTGAGTAAAGGAAAAGTACTTTACCCGTTTAGGGAAATGATATGACGAAACGAACGGACGATAGCGCACAGCTGCGTCAGGCGATGGGCGGCTCAGCAAAAACGATACTGTTGGTGGCTGCAGGTATCGCGGGCGTGATGTTAATTTTAGCCGCGGTTTTCTGGCTGAGCGACCTCGTTGTCATGGGGCTGACGACTGTCTGGCCGCGACATGCGTGGGTGGTGAGCATTACCGCCTGCGGAGCAGTCTGGTGTGTGTTGGTGATGAGTGAATTTATCCGGCTCACCCTGAACGGTGCCGGACTGATGCGAAAGGAAAAATATGACGTCTGGATCGGTTTGTATTTTGGCGTGGTGATGATCCTGTCGTGGGCACTATGTGCCGCATTGTTCTGGATGCTGTTTCACCTGCAGGGTGGTGAAGGGAATATTCAGGTGCCGCTGATGGTGGTCAGCTTATTCGTATCAATGCTCTATCCACTCATTTTGACCCGGCTGATACAAGATAGCTGAACTCCAGGGCATTAACTTTAACCGGCTGGATTCATGGAGGATTTAATGAATAACCAAAAAATCCCGGATAATGCGGAACCGACAGAGAAAACAAAACAGCGAATTAAAGAACTTCTCACACAGTCATCATCAAAATAAAAAAGGAAAGTAAACATGAAAACACATGACCTTTTTAATAAGTTGAGTAAAGGAAAAGTACTTTATCCGTTTATCCTGGTCTTTATCGCATTAAGTGCGATGTCGTGGCTGAGCACCGGCGCGATGCCAACGTTAAAACCCGTCGTGCTCTTTATTATTATCCTGGCGACTCCGCTGATGATGGCCTTGCTGGCCATGACACGTGGGGCGCTGATGTTCTTCCTGGGTGCGCTGGTCACCCAGGTTACCGTCGCCATGCTGGTCACGCTGTTTACCGCACACAGCTTGTCCGCGGCTGCCGGATTTGGTGCCGTTTCTATTGTCATCTACGTCCTCATCACGGGGTTCAGTGATGAAAAGGCCGACGTCGGTAAGGAGGATAAAAGTGATAGTTAGCTTTGCTAAACATCCTGGCGTGGACTTCTGTATAAGGTTGCTGCTGACAGCCGTTATTATTTTCCCCGTGGTTTACTTTTCCTGGGCCGCGGTTATCGGGACCACGGCCAGTGATTATATCGCGAGTGTCATTTTTATTTTTGCAACGGGGTTTTTCTGGTTTTTGCTTTATCTGTTTTTTTCTGTTTTTGAGAGGCAGTTAAAAAAAGGAAATGATGGGAAATGAAAAAGAAATCTGGGTTTGGAAAATTAAGGGACCGATACAGAATGGCGGGGTTAATTATCGTGATTGTACTGTTGATGACCACCATAGCCAGGTTATTAACGAGTGATAATGCTTTTGTTATTGTCCCATCTCTTATCTTTATTATTTTTCTCAATATTATAGCCAGACGGCTTTTACCCTGAGAGAAGGGCGTTTTATTCCTCAGCAAATAAAACAGGAGAGTTCATGGAAGAGAAAAAAGCGTACGGTCTGGTTATGACGTTTGTCGCGGTGTTTGTCGTTTTTCTGGCCAGCGTCATGTCTTACAGCTTGTGGCGGGATAAACAGATTAATGCGTTTATGGCCACCAACCGGGCCTGGGGTATTCAGTGTGACAGGAGCTCGCAGGCTGCGTGGGTTATCAGGAACGGCGAGCGTACCGCATTAGAAATGAATAATATGACACTGTACTGCCACGGTTTCCGGTTTGAGGGACGCACTGACCCTGAAACGAAAACAGTCAACCTCGATAAATACAGCGTTTATCAACATATTTCGCGCCAGCCGAATTAATTCAGTCATAAAGGTACTCATTATGGGAAAACTACATGCCGCCATACTGGCGGGGTGCCTTTGTTGCACCCTGATGCCGGCCTGGGCAAAAGATGCGGGCTGGCAGTGGTATAACGAGCAGCTAAAAAAAACAGACCCGGAAACGCCAGCCACGCCTGCGCCACCGCCGGCAAAGCAGGACATTCTGGAGAAGCTGGCGCAGCTGCAGACGGCCACAAAGCGCTCGCTTTACGAGGCTATTCTTTACCCCTCATCTGATAATTTCGTGAAGTATTTTCGGCTACAGAACTACTGGACGCAGCAGGCTGGCCTGTTCTCGATGAGCGCGAAGAAGGCCATGCTGGAAAACCCGGAGCTCGATTACAACCTGCAGTACAGCCACTACAACGGCACGGTGAAAAACCAGCTGGCTGCCGACTACGCCGAACAACGCAAGGCTATCTCCTCCCTGGCCCAACACTATGGCGTGATGTTTTTCTACCGCGGCCGGGAGGCCATCGACGGGCAACTGGTCCAGGTCATCAAAAACTTCCGCGAAACCTACGGTCTGAGCGTGATACCGGTTTCCGTCGACGGCGTGGTGAATCCTTTGCTCCCCGACAGCCGGATGGACCAGGGGCAGGCACAACAGCTCGGGGTGAAGTACTTCCCCGCAATGATGCTGGTCAATCCCAAAAGCGGACAGGTTAAACCCCTCAGTTACGGCTTTATCAGCCAGGACGACCTGGCGAAACAGTTCCTCTATGTCTCCAGCGACTTTAAACCCAATTTTTAAGGAGTGTGTCATGCGAAAGATCCGGTTCCCCGATTTAGATATTACGGGAATGTGGGTACTGGCGGTGGGCGTGTTTTTCCACCTGATTGCCAGACTCGTCAGAAAGCAGCCTGAGCTGGCCATTCAGGCCGGGGAAGTTCTGGGGTTGGGTATGGTGATATTTGGTGGATACCGAATTCTCAATGCCCTGATTGCTGAAGCTGAAAAACAGGAGAAGGCCCGTGAAAAGCAACCTGAAGACAATTAGGGCGGGTATCACAACGGCTGCTTTGCTGCTGGCGCTTTCTCCCGTGACCTGGGCTGGTACGCTCGATGAAGTAAAATCCCTCTGGGACCCACAGGGCATAACAGGCACGACGCCGGCGCCAGCTGCTGGCGTGTCCGCACCCGTGAAGCCGGTCTCTCAGGCCCGCTGGTACCGACTCAGCAACGGCCAACAAGTTAATCTCAGCGACTGGAAAGTGGTGCTGTTTATGCAGGGGCACTGCCCGTACTGCCATAAGTTTGACCCGGTTCTGAAGCAGTTGTCCGGACAATACGGATTCTCGGTGTTCTCTTACACGATCGACGGGCAGGGGGACGAGGCGTTCCCTGAAGCCCTGCCGGTACCGCCTGACGTGATGCAGACTTTTTTCCCGAATATCCCGGTAGCTACCCCGACCACGTTTCTGGTGAATGTGAATACGCTGGCGGCCTATCCGATTCTGCAGGGGGCCACGGATGCACAGGGCTTTATGGCAAGAGTGGATACGGTATTTCAAATGATGGGGGCACCTGATAATGGATAGTCTCAACAAAATATATTCTTCGTTACCCGTACTGGAAAGAAATAAACGCCTGAAGCTATCACGGCAAAAGAGATTCGATGTTTATTATTGTCTCGCTTTTATGTTTGGTTTTGCCGGATTAGTTCTGTGGTGGGGAAGTCATACGTATTTCAGTGTGTTAACTGAGCTGTTAACCCCAGCGGTAGATATCGGCGCGGCGAAGAACATCATGAATCTGTGGAATGTTCTGATGGATTTCGTTCCCTTTATTCTTTTCTCACTTTCCATTGGATGTCTGGCAACGGCTTTGCTGGGAGTACTGATGGCCGAACTGGCTTTCTGGTTTGAATATGCCTTTGAAAAAAGCTTCCAGCGATATTTAAACCGCAACCTCCGGCAGAATAATAACATGAAAGAAGGAGGGCCTGATGTTCATCCGTAAACCATTATCAGTGCTTTGTGGAATGTTACTAGGGGTGTCATTGACGGCGGCCGCAGATGTTAACGGCGACATGAACAACTTCTTCAATAAGCTGGGGTTCGCTTCCAATACCAGTCAGCCTCAGGTCTGGCAGGGGCAGGCGGCGGGTTACGCTTCCGGCGGTTCGCTTTATGCGAGGACGCAGGTGAAAACTATCCAGCTGGTCAGCATGACCCTGCCGGATATTAACGCCGGTTGCGGCGGCATCGATGCCTATCTCGGTTCGTTCTCTTTTATCAACAGCGAGCAACTGCAGCGCTTCGGCAAACAAATCATGTCCAACGCCGCGGGCTACTTCTTTGACCTGGCACTGCAGACGACCGTGCCGGAGATCAAAACGGCAAAAGACTTTCTGCAGAAGATGGCCAGCGACATCAACAGCATGAATCTCAGCAGCTGCCAGGCCGCGCAGGGGATTGTCGGCGGGCTGTTTCCTCGAACCCAGGTCGCTCAGCAGAAGGTATGCCAGGACATTGCCGGCGAGAGCAACATCTTTTCGGACTGGGCGGCTTCACGGCAGGGCTGTTCGGTGGGCGGGCAGATGGACAAGGTACAGGACAAAGCCAGCGACAAGGACAAGGAACGGGTCATGAAGAACATCAACGTCATGTGGAATGCCCTGTCCAAAAACCGCCTCTTTGATGGCAACAAGGAATTGAAAGAATTCGTGATGACACTGACCGGCACCCTTATTTTTGGCGAGAACAGTGAAATTACGCCACTGCCGGCACGCACCACGGACCAGGACCTGATTAAAGCAATGATGGAGGGCGGGACAGCCAGGATTTACCACTGCAATGATTCCGATAAATGCCTCAAGGTTGTTGCGGATGCGACGGTCACTATAGCCGCAAACAAGGCGCTGAAGAACCAGATTTCCACGCTACTGAGCAGCATCCAGAACAAGGCTGTGGCGGATGAAAAACTGACGGAACAGGAGAGGGGGTTTATTTCCAGCACTACCATCCCGGTCTTTAAATACCTGGTTGACCCGCAGATGCTCGGGGTCTCGAATACCCTGCTTTACCAGCTGACGGACTATATCGGCTACGACATCCTGCTGCAGTACATTCAGGAGTTGCTCCAGCAGGCCCGTGCAATGGTCGCAACCGGAAACTACCCGCAGTCGACGATGGACATGATCCTCGAGAACCTGAACCAGGCGAGTGTGCAGATTGCCGCTTTTCAGTCCCGGGTACAGGTGCAGCAGGACGCGCTGCTGGTCGTTGACCGGCAGATGAGCTACATGCGTCAACAGGTATCCGCCCGCATGATGACCCGCTACCAGAACAACTATCACTTTGGAGGAAGCCTCTGATGCTGGAAATCTACACGATAGCCGGCGGCGACTGGTTTCGGGGCAACCTGAATGCCATTGCCGCTTTCATGAGTACCGGTACCTGGTCCTCCATCGAGAAAATGTGTATCGCCTTTTCCGTGCTGATTGTCGCCAGCAGCTGGGTGAAAAAGCATAACGTTATGGATCTGGTCGGCTGGGTGTTTGCCCTGACGCTGGTCTCGATGCTGGTCGTCATTCGCAAACCAGTGCAGATTATCGACTACAGTAATGTCTCTCAGGTCTATCAGGTCGACAACGTCCCGATAGGCCTGGCTATTCCGGCCTCGCTGACAACGCGCGTCGGGAATGCGCTGGTACAGAGCTATGAGATGATTTTCTCCCTGCCTGACAGCGTGACGTACAGCAAGACAGGGATGCTGTTTGGCAGTAATTTAATCGCTAAAAGCACCGACTTTTTATCGCAGAACCCGGAGATCACCACGTTGTTCTCCGACTATGTACAGAACTGCGTCATGGGCGACATTTTCCTCAACCATAAGTACTCGTTTGAGGAACTGCTGAATTCCTCTGATCCGTACACCATTATTTTCTCTAACCCCAGCCCGCTGCGCGGGGTGTTTGATAAAAATAATCAATTTAAAACCTGTCAGGAAGCCTCCCGTGATTTGAAATCAGCCCTGGCGCTGGATTCTCAGACTGGCGGGAAAACCTGGAACTACTATGTGCGCCAGCTCTTTGGTGGCAAACCCAATCCGGACCTGCTGTTCAGCCAGATGATCGGTGACAGCTATAACTTCTTCTACAGCTCGGGGCAGAGCGCGGGACAGATAATCCGCCAGAATGTCACCATGAATGCACTGCGCAGCGGTATTCAGAGCTACGCGGCCCGCAGTGGCGATACGGCCAGCCTGGTGAACATCGCCAACACCTCTTCGCTGGAGAAACAACGCCTGGCACAGGCGACAATGGGCCACCAGGCATTACGCTCCCTGCCGTTGATGCAGACGGTCGTGATGGGGATCATGATTGGCCTGTTTCCGATCATGGTGATGGCCGCCATGTTCAACATGATGACAATGCAGGTCATCAAGGGTTACTTTTATGCGCTGATGTGGCTGCAGTCCTGGCCTCTGCTGTACGCCATTCTGAACAGTGCGATGGCGTATTATGCGAAGCAAAATGGAGTACCGGTGGTTCTGTCTGAACTCTCTCAGGTCCAGCTGAAAAACTCGGATATTGCAACAACCGCAGGCTATATCTCGATGATGATCCCTCCCTTAACCTGGGCCATGATTAAAAGTATGGGGGCAGGGTTTTCCAGCGCGTACAGTCATTTTGCCTCGTCGGGACTCAGCTCGACGTCGCAGGCCTCTTCCAGCGTGGTAGACGGGAATTACTCGTTTTCGAATATGCAGACGGACAATGTCAGCGGAAACAGCTGGAACACCAACAGTTCAACGGCATTTGGACAGATGTCCCGGCAACTGGGGAACGGAGGCATGGGTACACAGACCCGGGATGGTTCGATGGTCTGGGACAGCAGCGGCGCGATGTCAAAACTGCCGGTGGATATTAATGTTGGCCGGCAGATAGCCAGTGCACAGCAGCAGATGGCCCGTGAATCAGACGTCCAGGCAGAGAGCTCTCTGCAGGGCTATAACAGCAGCGTGACCAGTGCCTGGAACAGTCTGAAGCAGTTTGGCACAAATATGGGGACCAGCGCGTCAACCACCACCGGGGCCGATAATACTGAGTCGTCACAAGACTCGATGGCGAAGAGTAAAATGTGGAACGCGGTTGTTTCAAATGCAAAAGCCAACAACATCAGTAATGAACAGTCATTCCAGAACCTGATGGATGAAACATCAAGAGGCTCAATAACGGGTGAGGCTTACGGTGGGGCGAAATGGAGCTCAGGTGATCAACTTGCCGGAAAATTTGGAAAACTGTTCACTGGCGCTAGTGTTGAAGGCGGGGTGAAAGTTGCTGCAAGTGGCACCGGGAGTACGGGCTCAACAGATACTGTTGGGCAATCTGGTCGACATTCAGTAGATACCCGACACGATAGCAGTAGTCAGGCGGCAAAAGATTTTAAAGAGGGGTCTGATTATATTACCAGCCATAAAACCAGCACTTCAGGTAATACAACAGATAATAATGCCAGCTCCCGCGTGGACCAGTTCTCTGCGTCACTTTCCAGTGCGAAAAACAGCTATGACCAATATACAAACAGCCGTACACGTAGCCATGAATTCAGTGAAATGGCATCACGTACCGAAAGCATGAGCGGGCAGATGAGTGAGAATCTGACGCAGCAGTTTGCTAACTTTGTCCAACAGCGTTCTCCGCAGAATGCCGAAGCTATCCTCACCAATACCAGTTCACCTGAAGTAGCGGCACAACGGGAATCACTGGCTAGGGAGTTTGTTAAAGAGCAGGTCGAGCCAAAAGTGGATGGTGCCTATCAGGAGGCGAGAGGAAGTATTGGTCAAGGAATGCCTAATGTGTCAGGAGGCGGAGGCGCTGCTTCCGTAGAGGCCGATTATAGCCAGCACAGCGGTAGTATCGATGGTATGACGCACGACGCCGGCATTAAGGATAATGTGGGTCAGACTGTGGGTACGATGGTCTCTCAAAACAAACAGGCACACCAGGAAAGCCGTCAGGAGATACAGCAGCAGGGTGGTGAGGTCAAGAAACAGCAGACAGATCTGGAAAGTCATCATAAAACAGAGGGAAATAATTTTACCGAGCGATATAATAAAGAAACAGACAGTCAGGTAAATAACCCTTTAAGCCATACGACTGAGAGGTTTAAGCAGAAAGCAGAGGAAGCAACAAAAAAGATGGATGAAAAATTACCGTGAATGGACCTGGACAATGATAACTAATAAGCAAATTTTACAGGAAGTGGAGCAATTAAAAGAATTGTTCAATGATGGTGGTGCAGAAATCCCCCCTATGTGGCAATGCTTTTGGCCCGGACTCGCTGCTATGGCGTGGATGGTAACATGGCCGTTGATACTGTATGGCTATAAGTTCTTGTTTTTAGATCTTCCAGATGCAGCAAATATAGGGGTCGCAGCATCAGTAATTATTGCGATGGTTGCTGGGTTGTTTATCATGATTGGTATTGCTAATACCCGAGCTCTGTATCTGTCAATACCCAAGAGATTTCGGGATGACTCAGCACTGTGTCGACTTCTTGTCAACAAAGCCAGATGTTATAGCTCAACCTACCTAGTCGGATATGCTGTATTGATTGTATTATTCACTTTCCCTGTGCACGGGGCTATTTATTCTACTGTCATATTTATCCTTTCATCATTTGGCTTTATGATTTATATGAATGTTGACCTCAATCGTTATCAGTTAACGGCGCTTACATATTTACTTGAGTCATTCAAAAGATCGGGAGCTAAATGAAGACATTCTGGTCTATTAATTATGGTAGTTTGTTAATAGGCTAAGGAAGGTGCGAACAAGTCCCTGATATGAGATCATGTTTGTCATCTGGAGCC
>OJWP01000139.1_pt1 | contig 28179 bp, 24 predicted proteins | sample 1600341 | NCBI WGS metagenome assembly OJWP01 (sample SAMN04436651, study PRJEB24849) | human gut metagenome | biome: human gut; feature: NICU; material: stool | host: Homo sapiens | place: USA: Saint Louis, MO | collected 2010-03-24
CGGTCTAAAGAGCTAATCTTTACCATGAATGGTAAGGTGCTAAATAGTCCGAAGTTCTATTATCTAAGTTTGGTTCCATATGTTTATTCTGGGATTCGTCCGACTGATTTCATCGATTATGATAAGACGGAACAACTGCCATCTAAAACCGAGAGCATTGTATCAAGGAAATTAGTTTTAAAAAACGGTATTCCGTTTGATATGTTTAAACTAGGTAAGGTTGAATACCTGACTTATCATGGATGGGTAGTATCTGAAAGTCTTAAAAATGCGATTGAGGAGAATTCTTGTAATAAAGGGATTATCTTTTTTCCTATTGAAAGAGCTCAAGAAGAATTTTGCAAGCATACTTTTAAAGATTTCAATGAATTGATAAAAAGAAAGAAAGCTAAAATACCTGGAGTTCATTATTAATTCAATGTAGAAAGGCGAGTAAACACCATGAGAAAAATTGCTTTGCCATCAATTCGTATTTATACTTTTCGTAACCTTGGTCTTTTTGTTCTTTGTTTGCTTTTTGCTGTGGCTCTAGGTTTGGCATTAGTTTTAGATTTCTTCCTCGATTCTGAGCAAGTTAGCTTGGGTCGAATTACGGAGTTTTCAGTTTCGATATTGTTTTTGTCCTTATTGACCTGGTGGTTTTCTACCACCATAGGAAGACTAACAGTAGAGGGAGAGAATTTAGTCGTCAGTAAGTTATTTAAAAAATACCGTCTGAACTTATCCTCGGTCACTCTTTATTTTGGAAAATATCGGATCGTTTGCCGGGGGGAACAGTCTTATCCCATTTTCGTAGCTTGTGAGCTCGAGCAAGAAGATGAGCAGGTGGGAAAACTTCTTTTAGGCATGGTAGCTAATCCTCGGCAATACAAGAAGTTTCAAATTTTTTATGAGGAATATCTTAAAGGAAGAATTCAGGATCTACCAGACCCAGACAACTGGTCTATTGGGTACTTTAACCGCTTAAATCTTTAAAAAATAATAGCTTCATCGATCTTCAAAAAACACTACCGCTTAATGCTTTTTCCAGAAAATGTGGTAAATGATTTCTCAGGATGATAGAAAACTGCAAAAGTTTGACACAGTTTTCACATAGGAGTATAATCGTAGCATAGCTCTGACAGAAGTTTCATAATGAAATTTTTTGCCATGACTAACTTGTAAACCCTTTGCTGTTCAGTTATGAACGTGTCGCGGTATCATGGATACCAAGGAGGAATCATATGTCAAAAGTTGCTATTGTTACAGGTGCAGGTCAAGGGATCGGTTTTGCAATTGCAAAGCGCTTGGTTCAAGATGGATTTAAGGTCGGACTATTGGACTATAATGCGGAAACTGTTGAAAAGGCAGTTGCGGAGTTGTCAGCTACTAAGACCTTTGCTGTAGTTGCGGATGTGTCTAAACAAGCAGAGGTGGCTGCTGCCTTCCAAAAAGTTGTTGATCATTTTGGGGATTTAAATGTTGTTGTCAATAATGCTGGTGTAGCACCAACAACCCCTCTTGATACTATTACAGAGGAACAATTTACACGTACTTTTGCCATTAATGTAGGTGGCGTCATTTGGGGATCTCAAGCAGCTCAGGCACAATTCAAGGCTCTTGGCCATGGAGGTAAGATTATTAATGCAACATCTCAGGCGGGTGTTGTGGGAAATCCTAATTTGACAGTCTATGGTGGTACGAAATTTGCGGTTCGTGGAATCACTCAAACCTTAGCGCGTGATTTGGCTGACTCTGGAATCACAGTTAATGCTTATGCGCCAGGTATCGTGAAAACACCAATGATGTTTGATATCGCTCATGAAGTCGGAAAAAATGCTGGCAAAGATGATGAGTGGGGTATGCAAACATTCGCTAAAGATATCACGCTGAAACGTCTTTCTGAACCGGAAGATGTTGCAGCCGCAGTTAGCTTCCTAGCCGGGCCTGATTCAGACTACATTACTGGTCAAACCATTATCGTTGATGGTGGTATGCAATTCCACTAAGATTCGTTCAAAACTGTGACCGATTGGTCGCAGTTTTTTACGTTTTTAATAGAAAAGATTTTAGTTAGTTGGAGCTATTTTATCAAAGTATAGTTTTAAACTAGACAAATAGTTGTTTAATGCTCGCTGTATAACTTTCGAGTTAAATAACATCCTTCAACCCTTTGACCGCTTCAATCGCGGTCGTTTTTATTTTCTGTAAATCGTGGTATAATAAGACAATCTAGCAGTGAAGGAAAAGGAAATGAAAGCAAAGCGAATCGTATTTAAGGTGGGGACTTCATCGTTGACCAACGCAGATGGCAGTTTGTCACGCGCCAAGGTAAAGGAAATTACTCGGCAGTTGGCTCTCTTGCACGAGGCGGGGCATGAGTTGATCCTAGTCTCATCAGGAGCTATTGCGGCAGGTTTTTCTTCTCTGGGCTTTAAAAAACGACCAACCAAGGTGGCGGATAAACAGGCATCAGCTGCTGTTGGACAGGGCTTGCTTTTGGAGGAATATACAACCAATCTTCTTTTGAAGCAAATCATTTCTGCTCAGATTCTTTTGACCCAGGATGATTTTGCAGATAAGAGACGTTACAAGAATGCCCACCAGGCCTTGTCTGTCTTGCTGAATCGCGGCGCTATTCCTATCATTAATGAAAATGACACGGTAGCCATCGAAGAGATCAAGGTCGGAGATAATGATACACTGAGTGCGCAGGTAGCAGCCATGGTTCAGGCGGACCTCCTGGTGCTCTTGACAGATGTAGATGGACTCTACACGGCTAATCCCTCTACCAATCCAGATGCCCGCCGGCTTGAAAAGATTGAGAAGATTTCTTCTGAGCTGATTGATATAGCAGGAGGTGCAGGAACGAGCAATGGGACTGGCGGTATGCTGACAAAGATAAAAGCTGCAACGCTGGCGACCATGTCTGGAGTTCCGGTCTATATCTGCTCCTCGCTCAAGACTGATGCTCTGCTGGAAGCTGCGGAGGAAACCAAGGATGGCAGCCTCTTCTTGGCCCAGGAAAAGGGATTAAAAACGCAGAAGCAATGGCTGGCTTTCTATGCTAAAAGTCAAGGGGAAATCTATGTAGACCAAGGAGCAGCCGACGCTCTCAGAAATAAGGGGAAAAGTTTGTTGGTATCCGGTCTTGTATCTGTATCGGGAAGCTTTGCCTATCAGGATACGGTGACGGTTTATGAAGAAGGAAGTGGAGCTATTCTTGGTAAAGGGCGCGTGCGCTTTGGCGAATTGGCTCTTAAGGATATGCTCAAGTCCAATAAACCTAAAGGTGTTGTCATTCATCGGGATGACTGGATTTCTCTGACACCGGAGTTGAATGATTTATTTGCAGAATTTTAGAAGACGAGAAAAGGAGAAGCGATGACCTCAACGCAAGCGATTTTTGAAAAGGTTCAGAAAGTCAAGAAAACGATTAATACAGCCACAACAGCTGAGAAAAACCTTGCTTTAGAAGAAATGGCAAAGCAGCTCTTGATTTCTCGTGCGGATATTTTAGCAGCTAACGAATTGGATATGACCGCAGCTAAAGGTAAGATTTCAGATGTGATGCTGGACCGCCTCTATCTGGATGAGGAGCGGATTGCTGCCATGGCTGAGGGCATTCGCCAGTTGATTGACTTGGAGGATCCTGTAGGGCAAGTCTTGGAAAGGACCAAGCTTGATAACGGCCTTGTCATCAGTAAAAAGCGTGTGGCTATGGGCGTAATTGGTATTATCTACGAGAGCCGGCCTAACGTTACTTCAGACGCTGCGGCTCTGGCTCTAAAGAGTGGTAATGCAGTCGTTCTCAGAAGCGGTAAGGATGCCTATCAGACTGCGCTGGCTATTGTTACAGCTCTGAAAAAAGGTTTGGCTCAAACGAAAATTTCGCCGGACTGTATCCAGTTGGTTTCTGATACCAGTCGGGCTTCTGCTCAGGCTATGATGAAAGCTAAGGGCTATCTGGATTTGCTCATTCCGCGTGGAGGTGCTGGACTGATTCAGGCGGTTGTGGAGAATGCGACTGTGCCAGTTATTGAGACAGGTACTGGAATCGTCCATGTCTATGTAGATAAGGATGCTGATCAAGATAAGGCTTTGGCGATTATTGAGAATGCCAAAACCAGTCGCCCTTCTGTCTGCAATGCCATGGAGGTACTACTGGTTCATGAAGAGATTGCAGCTGCATTTTTACCACGTCTACAAAAGATTTTGGTAACAGATCGTGATGCTGCGCGAGAAAAAACTGTTGAATTGCGTTTGGATGAGAAAGCGGCTCAGTATATCTCGGGATCGAAAGCTAGACCGGAAGATTTTGATACCGAATTTTTGGATTATGTCTTAGCGGTCAAGCTTGTTTCCTCGCTGGAAGAAGCGGTTGAGCATATTGAGGCTCACAGCACCCATCACTCGGATGCCATTGTGACGGAGAACGATGCAGCGGCAGCTTACTTCACAGAGCAGGTGGATAGCGCAGCAGTTTATGTCAATGCCTCAACCCGCTTTACAGATGGCGGTCAGTTTGGCCTTGGTTGTGAAATGGGGATTTCTACTCAAAAACTGCATGCCAGAGGTCCTATGGGGCTGAAAGAGTTGAGCAGTTATAAATACGTCATCCAAGGGACTGGTCAAGTGAGGAAATAATGATGAAAATTGGATTTATCGGTCTGGGAAATATGGGCGGCAGTCTCGCTCGCTTAGTTGCCCAAGATGAAAGATTTAGAAGTGAATTATTATTAGCCAACCGAAGTAGGAACAAAGCTGAAAAGATTGCTGCAGAACTTGGTGGGCAGCCGGTCAGTAATAAAGAAGTTTTTGCTCAGGCAGAAGTGATTTTTCTGGGAATCAAACCAGCTCAATTTGCTGACTTGCTGGCTGATTATCAGGAAATTCTAGACGAACGGGATTCTATTCTGCTGGTTTCGATGGCTGCTGGTCTGACCTTGGAGCTATTAGAAAAATTGACACCTAGCCACCATCGTTGGATTCGGATCATGCCTAATACTCCAGTAGTCGTAGGGGAGGGCGTTATTAGCTTTGCCTTATCCCAGCAGGCGAATCAAACGGATGAAGATTTGTTACAGGAGCTTCTGTCTTCTGCTGGTCTTTTGGTCAGACTAGAGGAAAAACAGTTGGATGCAGCGACTGCTCTTGCTGGCTGTGGACCAGCTTTCGTCTATCTCTTTATAGAGGCTTTGGCTGATGCTGGTGTTCGAGCAGGACTCAGTCGCGATATATCGCTTGAACTGGCAAATCAAACCCTTTTAGGCGCTGCCAAACTAAGTCAAGTCAGTGGGCAACATCCTGCCCAGCTCAAAGACCATGTCTGCAGTCCGGCAGGTTCGACCATCGCCGGGGTAGCTAGTCTGGAAGAAAATGCCTTTCGAGGAACGGTCATGGATGCCGTTCAAGCTGCCTACAAGAAGACAAAAGAATTAGGAAAGAAATCCTAACCAGTTTGTCAAAAGTCGCATAATAGGGTATAATAAATCAGTATATTTTTTAAAAGGGAGAAAATAATGAACACTTTACCAAATTGTCCAAAATGTAACTCAGAATATGTCTATGAAGATGGTGCGATTTTAATTTGTCCAGAATGTGCTTATGAATGGAATCCGGCTGAAGTCCAAGAAGTAGAAGAAGGTGTGATAGCTATTGATGCTAATGGTAATAAGTTGACTGATGGCGACACTGTTGCCCTAATTAAGGACTTAAAAGTCAAAGGCGCACCTAAGGATCTCAAACAAGGTACACGTGTAAAAAATATCCGCATTGTAGAAGGTGACCATAATATTGACTGTAAGATTGACGGCTTCGGCGCTATGAAGCTCAAGTCAGAATTTGTAAAGAAAATCTGAGGTAAATATGAGTCGTAGATTGATTTTTACATATCGTATCATACTCTTTTTTCTAAGCTTCCTTGGCGTCTACTTAGAAATATCTAAATATGGCTGGGGTATGCTCATGTACTATACAGTCCTGTCAAATCTTTTAGTTTTGCTTTTTACTGGCTACCTTATCTATCTCATGACTAGAACAGATGATAAATGGCAGTCAGCTGGAGTGCTTAGAGTCAAGGGTGGTGTGACCATGTCCATCATGATTACTTGTGTGGTTTACCATCTTTTACTCGCCCCCATTGCGACTGATTTTTACCGATTAGAGAATTTTCTTTGTCATTATATAGTTCCACTTGCTTTTCTTTTGGATACTTTAGTTTTTGACAAAGCCCGTCAATACCGTTGGTTTGATCCTATTTCTTGGACAAGCGTCCCTTTGATTTACATGATTTTTTCACTGATTAACGGTTTTTTTCTCAAGATTGATATTCCAAGATCCAAGGACAATCCGTTTCCTTACTTTTTTCTAAATGTCTTTAAACACAAATGGCCATATGTCATCAAGATGTGCTTAATCATCTTTGTAGCCTATCTGGTCTTTGGATTTATATTTTACGGTGTAAAATCAATCTCTTTTTCAAAGAAGAAAGCTTCTTAAAAAGAGACAAATGATAAATTAAACACAATTTTGTTATTACATATGCATAAAAATACATTTTTCTCTTGAATTAGTTTTTAATTTGTGATAGAGTATTAACAATTAAATAATCCTTTAATTCTATCCAGAGAGATAGACAAGGAGCGAGTGAAAAGATGGGTGGAGTGTAAGCAAGTGCGTCTTGTTTTAGTTTGCCTGACTAAATTTTTCTAAAGTCTCCTTGTAAATAGGGGGACTTTTTCTGTTGTTTGAGGAGGAAAGAATGAAAACAAAAGAAGTTGTCGATGACGTCACCATGAACCGTGCGATTACGCGGATTACCTATGAAATCATTGAGCGTAACAAGGACTTGAACAAACTAGTCTTGGCTGGGATTAAGACCCGCGGGGTTCACTTGGCTCGCCGGATTCAAAAGCAACTGGCTCAGTGTCTTTGTCAGAATGGCTATTATTGAAACAGTTCTGAAAGGTCGTCAATAATCTCGGACAGTGAGCCGGGGGTGGGTGAAGCTATGCGAAGCAATCCCACTCCCTATTATTATATTTCTTATGTGGATGGTCATGGGCGGTCTGCATCTTAGACAGGAGGGAACAATGACAAAGAGACTTTTAATATTAGAAAATGGCATGATTTTCGAAGGGGAAGCTTTTGGAGCAGATCTTTTCGTGACAGGCGAAATCGTTTTTAACACGGGCATGACAGGATATCAGGAATCAATTACGGATCAGTCTTATAACGGCCAGATATTGACCTTTACCTATCCCTTGGTTGGAAATTATGGTGTCAATCGGGACGACTATGAATCTATTCTGCCGACCTGCAAGGGAGTGGTAGTCTATGAGCATGCACGTCGCGCTAGCAATTGGCGCCAGCAATTGTCTTTGGATGAGTTCCTAAAAATCAAGAAGATACCAGGAATTTCAGGAATTGATACAAGGGCACTAACCAAGATTATCCGCCAACATGGAACTATGCGGGCAACCATTGCCGATGCGAATGGTAGTATTGAGCATCTACAATACCAGCTTCAGTCTATAGTTCTGGCAACTGATAACATCAAGCAGGTGTCTACCAAGCAGTCTTATCCAGCTCCAGGCACCGGTCGCAGCGTGGTATTGGTGGACTTTGGTCTCAAGCACTCTATCCTGCGGGAGTTAGCCAAACGAAACTGCAGTGTGACAGTGGTCCCTTTTGATACCAGCGCCGAGGAAATTCTCCAGTTCAATCCTGACGGAGTTATGCTGTCAAATGGACCTGGAAATCCGGAAGATGTGCCGGAGGCTCTGGACATGATTCGAGGTGTTCAGGGCAAGATTCCAATTTTTGGAATCTGTATGGGACATCAGCTCTTCTCCATGGCTAACGGTGCTAAGACGCATAAGATGAAGTTCGGTCACCGTGGCTTCAACCATGCAGTGCGTGAAATTGCGACAGGCCGAGTTGTCTTTACCAGTCAAAATCACGGCTATGCCGTCAGCCGTGAGGATTTGCCGGAATGCCTGATTGTAACTCATGAAGAAATCAATGATAAGTCTGTCGAAGGTGTGCGCCATCGGGATTATCCCGCCTTTTCTGTGCAGTTCCACCCAGATGCTGCGCCGGGACCGCATGATGCAGACTATCTCTTTGATGAGTTTATGGAAATGATGGATGCCCATCAGGCTTACTAGGAAGCAAGATTGAGAGGTGCACTATGCCAAAACGTAAAGATATTCAGAAAATTATGGTCATTGGTTCTGGTCCTATCGTCATCGGCCAGGCTGCGGAGTTTGACTATGCAGGAACTCAAGCTTGCCTGTCCTTGAAAGAAGAGGGCTACAGTGTTGTCTTGGTTAATTCTAACCCAGCAACCATCATGACGGACAAGGAAATTGCGGACCGGGTTTATATCGAGCCAATCACGCTGGAGTTTGTTGCGCGGATTTTGCGTAAAGAGCGGCCAGATGCTCTGCTGCCTACTCTGGGTGGCCAGACCGGACTCAATATGGCCATGGAATTATCCAAGTCAGGGCTTTTAGAAGAGCTGGGAGTGGAACTCTTGGGAACTAAGTTATCAGCCATTGACCAAGCGGAAGACCGGGATCTCTTCAAGCAGCTGATGGAAGAACTTGGCCAGCCCATCCCTGAGTCAGAAATTGTCAATACAGTTGATGAAGCATTGGAATTTGCGGCTGGTATCGGCTATCCAGTCATTGTCCGTCCGGCATTTACACTGGGAGGAACTGGGGGAGGTATCTGTAGTAATGAGGAAGAGCTGCAGGAAATCGCAGAAAATGGCCTCAAACTCTCTCCAGTTACCCAGTGTCTGATCGAGCGCTCCATAGCAGGCTTTAAGGAAATCGAATACGAAGTCATGCGGGATGGCGCTGACAATGCGCTGGTCGTATGTAATATGGAAAACTTTGACCCAGTCGGCATCCACACAGGGGATTCTATCGTCTTTGCACCTAGTCAGACTATCTCAGACTATGAATACCAAATGCTGCGGGACGCCAGTCTCAAGATTATCCGTGCGCTGAAGATTGAGGGTGGCTGTAATGTGCAGCTGGCTCTGGATCCGCATAGTTTCAAATACTATGTCATCGAGGTCAACCCACGGGTTTCCCGCTCATCAGCTTTAGCCTCTAAAGCGACTGGCTATCCGATTGCCAAGCTAGCGGCTAAAATCGCGGTCGGTCTTACATTGGATGAAATCATCAATCCGGTAACAGGCTCTACCTATGCCATGTTTGAACCGGCTCTGGACTATGTGGTCGCTAAAATTCCACGCTTTCCATTTGATAAATTTGAGCAGGGTGAGCGCCGTCTGGGAACCCAGATGAAGGCGACAGGGGAAGTCATGGCTATTGGCCGCAATATTGAGGAGAGTCTGCTCAAGGCCTGCCGCTCTCTGGAAGTTGGTGTGGACCACAATGAACTGCCTGCTCTCAGTCAAGTAAGCGATGATGAACTGATGAGGAAGATTGTCAAAGCGCAAGACGACCGGATTTTCTACATCTCAGAGGCTATTCGCCGTGGTTACAGTCCGGATGAAATTGCCGAGCTGACCAAGATTGATGTCTTTTTCCTAGATAAGCTGCTCCACATTTACGAAATCGAGCAGGAGCTGACCAGTCATATCGGAGATAGCTGTGTGCTTAAGAAGGCCAAGCAAAATGGCTTTGCGGATACTAAGATTGCTGCCTTGTGGGGGATGACAGCCGAGCAGGTGCATCGCATCCGGCAGGAGCAGAAGATTGTGCCGGTCTACAAGATGGTGGATACCTGTGCTGCTGAGTTCGAGTCTGCGACGCCTTATTTCTACTCTACCTATGGTTTTGAAAATGAATCTGTCAAATCCAGCAAGGAATCTGTTCTAGTGCTGGGCTCAGGTCCTATCCGAATCGGGCAAGGGGTCGAGTTTGACTATGCGACGGTTCATTCTGTAAAGGCTATTCAGGCAGCTGGTTATGAAGCGATTATCATGAACAGCAATCCGGAGACTGTATCGACTGACTTTTCTGTCTCTGATAAGCTCTACTTTGAGCCGCTGACCTTTGAAGATGTCATGAATGTCATTGAGCTGGAGCAGCCTAAAGGGGTTATCGTTCAGTTTGGCGGACAGACAGCCATTAATCTAGCAGAGCCACTGTCCAAGGCAGGTGTGAAGATTTTAGGTACCCAAGTGGCGGACTTGGATCGGGCTGAGGATCGGGATCTCTTTGAGCAGGCGCTGAAGGAGCTGGATATTCCGCAGCCGCCGGGTCAGACGGCAACTAATGAAGAGGAAGCAGTAGAGGCTGCTCGTAAAATTGGCTTCCCCGTTCTGGTGCGGCCTTCCTATGTCTTGGGTGGCCGTGCCATGGAAATCGTAGAAAACGAAGCGGATCTACGCTCTTATATGCGGACAGCGGTTAAGGCTAGTCCAGACCATCCGGTTTTGGTGGATTCTTACATTGTTGGTGATGAGTGTGAAGTGGATGCCATTTCTGATGGTCGCCAGGTCTTGATTCCTGGGATTATGGAGCATATCGAGCGGGCAGGGGTTCACTCAGGGGATTCCATGGCAGCCTATCCGCCACAAACTCTATCGCAGAAAGTCAAGGATACTATTGCAGACTATACCAAGCGTCTGGCTCTGGGACTGAACTGTATCGGCATGATGAATATTCAGTTCGTCATCAAAGATGAGCAGGTCTATGTCATTGAGGTCAATCCACGGGCTAGCCGGACCGTTCCTTTCTTGTCCAAGGTGACCGATATTCCGATGGCGCAAGTAGCGACTCGTTTAATTCTTGGAGAAAGTCTGGCAGAGCTGGGCTATGAAGATGGTCTTCATCCAGAAAGTTCAATGGTTCATATCAAGGCGCCAGTCTTCTCCTTTACCAAGCTAGCGAAGGTTGACAGTCTCTTGGGACCTGAAATGAAGTCTACTGGTGAGGTCATGGGCAGTGACCGAACCTTAGAAAAAGCACTCTATAAGGCTTTTGAGGCTTCCTATCTCCATCTGCCAAGCTTTGGTAATGTCGTCTTTACTATTGCAGACGATAGCAAGGAAGAAGCACTGCAGCTGGCTCAACGTTTTGCAAATATTGGCTATGGTATCTGGGCAACCAAGGGAACAGCCTCCTATTTTGAAAATCACGGCCTGCACGTCCGTCTGGTAGAAAAAATCGGCAGTGATGATAACAAGGATATCCCGGCCTATATCCGCAAAGGCAAGGTTCAGGCTATTATCAACACAGTCGGAACCAAGCGAACAGCTGATAAGCATGGTCAAATTATTCGTAGCTCAGCTATTGAGCACGGAGTGCCCCTCTTCACCGCCTTGGACACAGCTGATGCCATGCTAAAGGTGCTTGAAAGCCGTAGTTTCACTACAGAAGCGATATAGTGCTGTAGCTATTCCAGCAATGGAAATGATGTTTTCTGTATCAGCTTAGACAATAGTTGAATGAAAATAGTAAATAATCTTTTCGAATATATTGGAATTAAAAGCAAAGAGTAAGCGGGAAAGTATCCTGCTTCTTTTTTCTTTATTTTGGTTTCTAGTCACTCTCAGCCTTCCTTGAAGAATTTAAACTTAGGTGAAAATGAGCTAAAAAATTGGAAGGAATTAGTCAATTTACTTCTTTAGATAATTTGGATAAGAACAAGAATAAAATCATAACTTTAGCGCTCAGGAACCAAATAAGACTGTGACTTTTATCAACGTCAGCGACAATTATATCCCCAAAGCAGAGCTTGAATCAAATGAAAATAAAACTCCAAAAGCATTGGCGCAGCATTTCCCTGATGTCCAGGGTGGCAACATTGACAATAACAAGGAAGCTAAAGAAAGAAATGCTGATGAACTTAAAGGAGAAGCACCTTCTAAAGACACGCCAAGATATGAGGCGGAAGATGGAAATTCTTTGCCAATCATTGATGAGAAGGAGTCTCTAACCGCTGAGAAAAAATAGACAGACATAAAAAACGAGAAAAAGAAGAAGTTATTGGATAAACAATCTATTTTTTGCTTAAAATTTTAATTTAATTCTTGAAATTGTTTGGAAATTGTGATAAAGTATTAACAATTAAATATTCCTTTAATTCTATCCAGAGAGGTAGACAAGGAGCCAGTAAAAATTGGGTTGAGTGTATACAGGTGCGTCTTGTTTTGCATGCCCAACAAATTATTCTGTAGTCTCCTTGAAAAAGGAGACTTTTTTATTGGTTTAGGGGGTATTCATGAAAACAAAAGAAGTTGTTGATGATATTACTATGAACCGTGCAATCACACGGATTACTTATGAAATCATCGAACGTAACAAAGAATTGAACCAAGTAGTCTTGGCTGGAATCAAAACTCGGGGAGTTCACTTGGCTCATCGTATTCAAAAACGTTTAGCCCAATTGGAACAAATTGACCTTCCAGTAGCTGAAATTGATACAAAACCTTTTAGAGATGACAAAAAGAGTCAGGAAGCAGATACAACTTTAATTCCTGTAGATATTACTGACCGTCAGGTGATTCTGATCGACGATGTTCTCTACACAGGTCGTACCATTCGGGCGGCCATTGACAATCTCGTAAGCCACGGTAGACCTTCGCGCGTTAGCCTAGCAGTCTTGGTTGACCGAGGCCATCGGGAATTACCAATTAGAACTGACTATATTGGAAAAAATATTCCAACTAGTAGAACAGAAGAAATCATTGTAGAAATGACCGAAACTGATGGTCAAGATCGTATCTTAATCAAGGGGGAATAATAATCTATATGAATCAAGATGTAAAATATGATGTCCACGATATGCCAAAGCCAGGTTTACTTTTAGGCTTATCCTTCCAGCATCTGTTTGCCATGTTTGGCGCGACTGTTCTAGTTCCAATATTAGTAGGGATTGATCCCGCAGTTGCCTTATTCTCAAGTGGCCTGGGAACCCTAGCACACCTCACAGTTACCAAGTATAAGATACCAGCCTATATGGGATCCAGCTTTGCTTATATAGCAGCCATGCAATTACTGATGAAAACAGATGGTATCGGAGCGGTAGCACAAGGAGCTATCACAGGCGGTTTGGTCTACTTTATCGTAGCCATGATTGTTAAGTTTGCTGGAAACGCCTGGATTGATAAAATCCTACCTCCTGTAGTTGTAGGACCAATTATCATGGTCATTGGTCTGAGTTTGGCCGGCACAGCTGTTAGTGATGTTATGAATAAGACAGGAGCTAATGGCGAAAAGGTTTATGATTTAACTTATTTCACTATTGGAATGGTGACCTTATTAGCAGTCATTCTCTTTAACATATATGGTAAAAAAATTATCGGTATCATTCCTGTCTTACTAGGTTTGATAGTTGGATACTTCTTTAGTTTAATTCTTGGTGCAATAACTGGACAAGAGATTGTCTCATTTGCAAAGGTTGGTGAAGCATCTTGGTTCCACCTTCCACCAATGAGCCTTCCTTTCTTAGATTATGATGTAAAATTTTACCCTAGTGCGATTTTAACCATGGCACCTATCGCCTTTGTAACTATGACAGAACACTTTGGCCACGTCATGGTATTAAATAGCTTGACAGGAAAAGATTTTTTTAAAGATCCAGGCTTAGATAAAACCTTGACTGGTGATGGTCTGGCTCAGATTATTGCAGGACTTTTCGGAGCACCTCCAGTGACTAGCTACGGAGAGAATATCGGAGTCATGGCACTTAATAAAATTTACAGCGTCTATGTGATAGCGGGTGCAGCAGTCCTCGCCATCGTCATGAGTTTTGTTGGAAAAGTTTCAGCTTTGCTTCAATCCATCCCGAGTCCAGTTCTAGGTGGAATATCCATTGCTCTCTTCGGTGTAATTGCCTCAAGTGGACTTAAAATTCTCATAGAAGCACAGACTAATTTTGATAACAAAAAGAATCTACTGATTGCCAGTGTCATATTGGTTTCTGGTATCGGTGGTCTGACCTTGCAACTGTCGGGTCTGCAAATCTCAGGAGTTGCCTTGTCAACTATCTTGGGAATCGTCCTCTACCTTGTTCTGCCAGAACCTAAAAATTAGGTCTGACATCTGATTTTTAAAACTGTTCAACATTTATTTCAATCCTATCTTACAGAAAAAATTGAAATAGAGCTCTAAGCATTATTATAAAGGAGATCTTATCATGTCATCTAATCAAATCGCTCTTAAAAACCTTGTCTCAATGGAAACTTTGTCAAACGAAGAAGTTATGGCCTTGATCAAACGAGGAATTGAATTTAAAAATGGAGCAAAAGCCAACTATGACGAACAGCATATCGTGGCCAATCTTTTCTTCGAACCTTCAACAAGAACCCACAAGGCCTTTGAAGTAGCAGAATTGAAATTGGGTTGCGACCTATTGGATTTCGATGTGAAAACCAGTTCAGTCAACAAGGGAGAAACCTTGTATGATACGATTTTAACTATGTCTGCACTCGGAGTTGACATTTGTGTCATTCGCCACCCAGAAGTAGACTATTATAAAGAGTTGGTTGAGAGCCCCACCATTACAACATCTATCGTCAACGGTGGAGATGGTTCTGGTCAGCACCCAAGCCAAAGCTTGCTGGATCTGATGACCATTTATCAAGAATTCGGACACTTTGAAGGACTCAAGGTTGCAATTGCTGGTGACCTTGATCACTCACGAGTGGCTAAATCCAATATGCAGATTCTTAAAAGATTGGGAGCAGAACTTTATTTTGCAGGGCCAGAAGAATGGAGAAGTGAGGAATTTTCTCACTATGGTGAATTTGTAACAATCGATGAAGTTGTTGACAAAGTAGATGTTATGATGTTCTTGCGTGTTCAGCATGAGCGCCATGATTATGAGTCCATCTTTTCTAAAGAAAACTACCATAGACTGCATGGTCTGACACAAGAGCGTTACGACCGTATGAAAGATACAGCGATTCTGATGCATCCAGCTCCAGTTAACCGCGATGTGGAAATCGCTGACCACTTAGTCGAAGCACCAAAATCACGTATTGTTGAACAGATGACAAACGGCGTTTTTGTCAGAATGGCAATTGTCGAAGCTGTTCTCAAAGGACGCGAAAAATAATAAGATATAACCTAAAAATCAGGCATCTCGTCTGATTTTTTTATTATTTCATTCAATGAATTTGCATTTGCAAATAGTCATCAAATTGTAATCAAAAAGCTATGAAAACGAAACGAATTTTATCTTTGTTTTTTACATAGACATGATAGAATGAGTCAAGCGAAGTGGTATGAATAAATATCAATATAAAAATTAGGAGGATTTGGAGAGAGAAATGGAAAAGAAATTAGGAAAATCAGTTGTTGCAACAGGGATTGCAGCAACCACTTTGATTTCAGGAGTTGTGGGAAATCATGTAAATGCTGATGAGTTAACAAAACCATCTCAACGATCAGAACAAAATGATCTTGAAGTTACAGAAATTCAGAAAGATCTGGCAAAAGCACAAGTAGATGCTCAGAAAGAAGTTGTTGAAAAAGCTAAAGATGAACTTGAGAAAGCTCAAGAAGCAAATCAAAACACTCAAGCTCAGCTCAATCAAGCGAAAGAAGTCAACAAAGAAGCTAGTCCAGAGGCTGTCGCAGAAGCTAAAGCAGAAGTAAGTAAAGCTGAAGCTGAAGTGAATGCAAATCAAGCTTCATTAAACAACTCGCAAAGTCAAGAACTTCCTTCAGAACAAGCAGTTCAACAACAGGAAAATGTCGTTGTCGGACAACGGACTTTGGTAGACGTTGCCGAGAGAGAATATAACGAAGCGAAAGCCCCTATCGTTAGAGAAGAACAAGAACTAGCTCAAGCTAAGGCAGAAGAAGAACAAGCTACTCAAGAACTCGCAGCTAAACAAGCTAATCTTGCAGCTGTTCAGCAAAACATTGCAAATTCACCAGGTAATACAGCTAATCTTGAGCAGGCTATCCAAACAAACCAAAATGAAATCAACCAGATTCAGACTGCAATTAATCAAAAAGAAGCTGAACTGGCAAATACACCCCAAACTGAAACAACAACACAAGCTGCTAATACCTATCAAGAGCTCCTTCAAAACTTGCAAAGCCAAGGAGCAACTCAAGAAATTAGAGATGCTGCAGCTAACGCACTTGCTTTATACAAACGGTCTCAAGCTGAAGATGGCTTAACAGTTGGTAGCGACTCTACCAGCTCAGCGACTCTTGAAAATAATTTAAAAGCTGTAGAAGTTATTAGAGCAATAAATAACTATCGAGCACAGGCAGGATTACCTCCATTATATGTTGATCCATATGCAAATGTTGCCAGTCAAATTCAATCAGCCTTTTTCGAGCAAAATGGTCGCCACATGTTTAAGTATATAAAAAATGAAAATGTGGCTATTAGCTTTACGCCTCAGGCATCAGTTGATTTTTGGTATAGTGAAAAAGCATTGTACCAAGAGATTGCTGCACGCTATAACTTACCAACTGACGAATCTCAGTTGGATGCCAATGATATTTATATGAAAATTGGTGCTGCTGAATTCGCAAGAGTTGGTCATTACTTGCAGATGTTGGACAATAAGGCAACTGCAATTTCTGCATCTTATAACACTGTTCCTAATCAGTATAGCTCAACAAACGGAACTGCAACAGTTGGTTTCCATCAAGTAGGAAACTTAAACCAACGCTTGCAAAACGGAACCTTGATGAGTCTAGCTGATTACGAAAACTTGCTAGCTAGTGCACGCCAATCACGGCCGAATACAAACGAAAAATATACTGCTTTAAGAAATGAGATTGCTGCCTTAAAAGTTGAAAAAACAAATCGTGAAGTAAGGGCTGGTATTTTAAACAGTCAACTAAATGATCTCCAGTCACAATCAAATGACCAAGCGCAAGTTTTAGCAAATGCTCAATATCAACTACTGAATGCTCAAGATCGTGTGGCAGCTGCTGCAAGAAACACCGCTGACAAACAGTTAGCTCTTGAAAATGCAACTAGAAGATATGAAGCGGAGTTAGAGCCTAAGAGATTGGCTTTAGATTTAGCAAGAGAAAAATTAGCTGCAGAAAGCTCAAAACTTGAATCTTTAAGAGCTGCTTTGCACTCAACTAAAGCTAATACAATTGAAGCAAGAAAGCAATTAATTGATTCTCAAATTCGCTTGAAACAAGTTCAAGAAAGAGCTAAACAATTATCACAAGCTCCTCAACAGCTTTCTAAGGCTCGTAAGGCAGTTGCATCAGCCAAAGCTGATCTTGCCGCAAAAGAAACAAAATACAAAGCTGAAGAGAGTCTTTTGGAACTCTATCAAGAAGTTCATGCTAGATTAGAAGCTAAACACAATCAATTAAGAGCTAAGAATGCAGCAAAAGAAACTGCAAAAGATCAGCCTGTTGATGCTAAAAATGTCTATCAGGGTGAAGCAATACACCAAACACAAGATAAGTCTTCTAAAGCAAAACAAAACGTATCTGCTACAGGAGTAAAAACAGAGCAAATAGGAATTATAGCTGCGGTAGCTGGATTCTTTGGACTTGCTGGTGTTGCTCTTAAACGATTTAGAAGAAAATCCTAAAAATTAACAAAGAGGTTTGAGATCTAATTTCATCCTCTTTTTTTATATTCTTCTGTGATAGAAAATGAAAGAAAATGCTTGACTTTGGAAAATATTGGTGTATAATAATAAATGTAAGCTGTTTCAGGAGGGAGAGATATGCTAAAGTCAGAACGAAAACAAGTGATTTTAGAACAGTTAAAAGATCATCGAACAGTTTCCTTAGATAGTTTGGTTCATATTCTAAAAACCTCAGAATCCACCGTTCGTCGTGATTTGGATGAATTAGAAAGTGAACAAAAGCTTCGACGGATTCATGGTGGTGCAGAAAACATTCATTTTTTACAAGAAGAAGAAAGCAATCAAGAAAAATCTATCAAAAACATTCACTTTAAGCAGAAAATTGCAGAAAAAGCTGCCAGTCTCATTCAGGATCATGATGTAGTCTTTATTGATGCTGGTACTACAAATGAGTTGTTAATACAAGCAATTCATAACCACCGAGTAACGATCGTAACCAATTCTATTCATCATGCATCAAAACTTGTTGAGCGAAATATCCCTACAGTTATTGTCGGTGGAACAGTAAAAAGTTCAACAGATGCCAGCATAGGTGGAGTAGCTCTTAATCAAATTGGCCAACTGAATTTTGATAAAGCTTTTATCGGAATGAATGGTATTGATGATGGTTTTTATACAACACCGGATATGGAAGAGGGCGCTGTTAAGCGAGCTATTATGGAAAACGCAAAACAAACTTATGTATTATCAGACTCATCAAAACTGGGCCATATATCTTTTGTTAAAGTAGCTCCTCTTGCTAAAGCAAAAATAATTACTAATAAGATTTCATCCATCTTGCTGGAAAAAATTAAAGAAAAAACGGAGGTGATTGAAGTATGATTTATACTGTAACGTTAAACCCGTCCATTGACTATATTGTCCGTTTGGATAAAGTCTTGATTGGAAGTGTCAATCGAATGGATAGTGATGACAAGTTTGCTGGTGGAAAAGGTATCAATGTTAGCCGAGTTCTAAAAAGATTAGGAATCGATAACAAGGCAACTGGTTTTATTGGTGGCTTTACTGGTAAATTTATCACAGATACTCTAGAAGAAGAAGGAATCTCCAGTCACTTCGTAGAAGTTGAGGAAGATACTCGCATCAATGTCAAGATAAAAGCAGATGCTGAAACAGAAATTAACGGACCTGGTCCTGACATTTCTAGCCTGAAATTGGAGGAATTAAAGAGTATTCTTGCTTCTCTAACTGCTGATGATACAGTAGTTTTTGCTGGAAGTAGTCCTAAAAATTTAGGAAATACTATCTATAAAGACCTGATTGGGTTAACCAGGAAAACAGAAGCGCAAGTAGTCTGTGACTTCGAAGGACAAACATTGCTTGATTCCTTAGAGTTTGAGCCACTTTTGGTCAAACCTAATAATCACGAACTAGGTGATATTTTTGGAGTGAAACTCGAAAGTTTGGATGAAATCGAAAAATATGCTCGTCAAATCTTAGACAAAGGAGCACAACATGTGATCATTTCTATGGCTGGTGACGGTGCCTTGTTGGTGACTCAAGAAGGTGCATACTTTGCAAAACCTATCAAGGGGAGTGTCAAAAATTCTGTTGGGGCTGGCGATTCTATGGTCGCTGGATTCACAGGCGAATTTGTCAAATCAAAAGATGCAGTAGAAGCATTTAAATGGGGTGTGGCTTGCGGAACGGCAACTACCTTCTCAGATGACTTGGCAACAGCTGAATTTATTAAAGAAACATATGAAAAAGTTGAGGTAGAAAAAAGATGAAAATTCAAGACCTATTGAGAAAAGATGTCATGTTGCTGGATTTGCAGGCAACTGAAAAAACTGCAGTCATAGAAGAGATGATTAAAAGCTTGGTTGATCACGGTTATGTAACAGACTTTGAAGCTTTTAAAGAGGGAATTTTGGCGCGTGAAGCCTTGACTTCTACAGGTCTTGGTGACGGAATCGCTATGCCTCACAGCAAAAATTCTGCTGTTAAAGAAGCAACAGTTCTATTTGCTAAGTCAAACAAGGGTGTCGATTATGAAAGTCTAGATGGACAACCAACTGATCTATTCTTCATGATTGCAGCTCCAGAAGGTGCTAATGATACTCACTTGGCTGCCTTGGCTGAATTATCCCAGTACCTGATGAAAGATGGTTTTGCGGATAAACTTCGTCAAGTAACTTCGCCTGATCAAGTGATCGAGCTCTTTGACCAAGCTTCAGAAAAAGCAGAAGAAGCTGCTGTCGTTGAACCTGCAAATGAAGGTGGAGACTTCCTTGTAGCTGTAACAGCATGTACTACAGGAATTGCTCACACCTACATGGCACAAGAGGCCTTACAGAAGGTCGCTGCTGAAATGGGTGTTGGTATCAAGGTTGAAACCAATGGTGCCAGCGGTGTTGGAAATAAGCTAACAGCTGAAGATATTAAAAATGCTAAGGCTGTTATTATTGCTGCTGACAAGGCAGTAGAGATGGATCGCTTTGACGGCAAACCGTTGATAAAACGTCCTGTAGCTGATGGAATTCGCAAAACAGAAGAACTGATCAATTTGGCTCTTTCAGGAAAAGCTGAAGTATACAAGGCTGCTAATGGTGGAGCAGTAGAAGAAAACAATGAAAAACTTAGTCTGGGAGCAGCATTCTATAAGCACTTAATGAGCGGTGTTTCTCAAATGTTGCCATTCGTTATCGGTGGCGGGATTATGATAGCGATCTCATTCTTGCTTGACCAAGGGGTTCCTAAAGACCAGTTGGGTCATTTGGGAAATTATAATGGTTTGTCAGCTCTCTTCAATCAAATTGGTGGAGCAGCCTTTGGCTTCATGGTTCCCGTATTAGCTGCTTATATCGCTTATTCCATTGCCGAAAAGCCTGGATTGGTAGCTGGTTTTGTAGCAGGTGCAATCGCTAAAGCAGGTATTGCTTATGGAAATATTCCTGTATACAAAGATCTTGCAGATAAAACTCCAGAACAAGTTCAAGAAATCTTGCAAGCTCTGGCTAAATCTCAGGTATCATCAGGTTTTCTTGGAGCTCTTGTAGGGGGTTTCTTAGCCGGTGGTATCGTGCTCTTTCTTAGAAAATACATCAAGGTTCCACGTTCACTTGAAGGCGTGAAGTCAATCCTTCTTCTTCCTTTGTTAGGTGTTGCTCTTACAGGATTTGCTATGTTGGCAATTAATATCCCAATGTCAGCGATTAATACATCTCTTAATACCTTCCTTACAAGTTTGCAAGGTACTTCAGCAGTTTTACTCGGTCTCTTGGTTGGTGGTATGATGGCTGTTGATATGGGTGGACCTGTAAATAAGGCTGCATATACTGTAGGTACTCTTTCTTTAGCTGATTCATTGACAAGTGGTGGTTCAACTGTTATGGCTGCGGTTATGGCAGCTGGTATGGTTCCTCCTTTAGCAGTGTTTGTAGCAACTATTCTTTACAAGAACAAATTTTCACAAGAAGAACGTGACTCTGGTATTACAAACATTGTCATGGGACTTTCTTTCATCACAGAAGGTGCGATTCCATTTGGTGCTGCTGACCCAGCCCGTGCTATTCCAAGCTTTATCGTAGGTTCAGCCCTTACAGGTGCTCTTGTAGGCCTTTCTGGAATCAAACTCATGGCCCCTCACGGCGGTATCTTCGTTATTGGATTGACAAACAACCCAATTCTTTACCTGGTATATGTTTTGATTGGTGCAGTAGTCAGTGGTATTATCTTTGGATTCTTACGCAAACCATTGTCAAAATAAGTATATTATTGGACTTCTTCGGAGGTCCTTTTTTTGTAGATAATTATATTCTTTATGAAGATAAAGAGAATGAGTAAGAGAAAAGCAAACTATAGTCAGTGATTGAAAATTATGCTATAATTTACATAACGCAAATTTTTAGGAGAACAACAATGGAACTACAACGCGAAAAAGAATTCGTCAGCCAATATCACTTTGATGCACGTAATTTTGAATGGGAAAAAGAAAACGGAACACCCGAAACAAAAGTCGATGTCAATTTTCAATTATTGAATCATGATCAAGAAAATCAAGTAACTTCTTTGGTTGTTATTTTGAATTACATGATCGTCTTTGAAGCCTTTGTGATTAGTGGAGTAATTTCTCAAGTTAATCATATTCAAGGTCGGATTATTGGCGAACCAAGTGAATTTGACCAAGAAGAAGTAGAGCAATTAGCTAAACCTTGCTTATCAATGCTCAACCGTTTGACTTATGAAGTGACAGAGATCGCCCTGGATTTACCGGGTATTAATTTGGAGTTCTAAATGAAACTAGCTGTTATTTCAGATTCCTCAGCCTACTTTAAACCGAAAGTTTTAGAAAAAGAAAACCTATTTATTCTGGATATTCCCGTTTTCATCAATGGTGAAACATACGTTGAAGGGAAAAATCTAACTGCAGAAGAATTTTATCAGAAAATGGCACTCTCTGCTGAATTACCCAAAACAAGCCAGCCTAGTATAGCTGAATTGGAAGATCTGCTTTCTACTTTAGCGGGAAACGGATATACACACGTTTTGGGACTCTTCCTTTCTAGCGGTATTTCTGGTTTTTATCAAAACATTCAGTTTTTGAAAGATGAATTTCCTCAGTTGGAAATTGCTTTTCCAGACTCCAAGATTACCAGTGCTCCATTAGGAATTATGGTTCAATCTGCGCTCAACTGGGCAGAAGCAGGACTTGATTTCAATGAGATCCTCAGAAGAATTAATGTTCAGATTGACGGGACTAGTGCCTTTATCATGGTTGATGATTTGAATCATCTTGTTAAAGGGGGGCGCCTTTCAAATGGCGCTGCGATTCTAGGAAATCTACTGAGTATTAAACCAATTCTGTATTTTAATCATCATGGAGTGATTGAAGTTTTTGAAAAGATTCGGACGGAGAAGAAGGCAACTAAGCGTCTAATTGAACTTGTTGAGGAACGGACTTCGTCAGGAAAATATGAAATTATCGTCATTCATGCTAATGCAGTTGACAAGGCTGAAACCTTACGTCAATCTCTACTAGAAAGTAACATTAGTGCAGAGATCTCTCTAGCAACTTTTGGTAGTGTTATTGGAACACATCTTGGAGAAGGAAGTATCGCATTAGGCTACATTCCTCTGTTTGACTAATAATCAAATCTATCAAAAAAGGAGATGCAGATGGGAATTAAAATAATCATTGCAGGCTTCAAAGGTAAAATGGGCCAAGCAGCCTATAAAATGGTAACAGAAGATCCAGAACTAGAATTAGTTGGACTGCTGGATCCTTTTACGGATGAAAAAGAAGTAGCAGGTGTTCCTGTCTTCAATGCCAAGGAAGAATTGGCTGGACTGGAAGCCCATGTCTGGGTTGATTTTACAACCCCTAAAGTAGCTTATGACAATACTCGCTTCGCTTTGGAACAGGGGTTTTGTCCAGTAGTTGGAACGACAGGTTTTACTCCAGAGCAATTGGAAGAGTTGATCACGCTGTCTAGGGAAAAGCAGTTGGGTGGATTGATTGCTCCAAACTTTGCCTTGGGGGCTGTTTTGCTGATGCAATTTGCAGCTCAGGCTGCCAAGTATTTCCCTAATGTAGAAATTATCGAGCTACATCACGACCAGAAAAAGGATGCACCGAGCGGTACTGCTATTAAGACAGCCGAGCTCATCAGCCAAGTCAGACCGAGCAAGCAGCAGGGAGCTGCTGATGAGGAAGAGTCTATAGCCGGCGCCCGCGGAGCTGATTTCGATGGCATGCGTATTCATTCGGTCCGCTTGCCAGGTCTGGTTGCCCATCAGGAAGTAATCTTTGGCAGCCAGGGAGAGGGATTAACCCTACGGCATGATTCCTATGACCGCGCCTCCTTTATGACAGGAGTTAATCTCGCCATTAAAGAAGTTATTAAACGCTCAGAATTAGTCTATGGATTGGAACATTTACTATGAGATTAGAAACTCTGCCTTCTGAATTTCAGGAGGCTTTGCCAGTATTAGAGAAGATAAAAGCTGCTGGCTTTGAAGCTTATTTTGTTGGGGGCTCTGTTCGAGATGCCCTTTTGCAACGACCTATTCACGATGTGGATATTGCTAGCTCCAGCTACCCTGAGGAAACCAAGCGTATTTTTGACCGTACGGTTGATGTGGGGATTGAACACGGTACTGTCTTAGTTCTAGAAAATAACCATGAATATGAGGTAACAACTTTCCGAACCGAGGATGTCTATGTGGACTACCGCAGGCCCAGCAAGGTTTCTTTTGTTCGTTCTTTGGAGGAAGACCTCAAGCGACGCGATTTCACCATCAACGCCCTAGCTTTAGCTGAAAACGGTCAAGTCATCGATCTTTTTCAGGGTCTAAATGACTTGGAAAATCGGATTTTGCGGGCAGTTGGGACGGCAGCAGAGCGTTTTAATGAAGACGCTCTTCGTATCATGCGGGGATTTCGCTTTCAGGCTGCTTTGGATTTTGACTTGGAGCAGGATACTTTCGTAGCTATGAAGGATTGTTCACCCTTGCTGGGAAAAATCTCAGTAGAACGAATTTTTATCGAGTTTGACAAACTCTTACTGGCTCCGTTTTGGCGCAAGGGCTTAGAGGCACTCTTGACAAGCGGTGCCATAGAATTTTTGCCAGATTTGAAGGGAAGCAAAGCTAAGTTAGAACAGCTCTTTGAATTGGATTCAGACTTTTGCTTTTCAGCATCTGAACAGGCTTGGGCAGCTCTTTTATTAGCATTGAAAACACAGGATGTTCAACAATTTTTGAGAATTTGGAAAACCTCTCGTGAATTTGCCAAAAGAGTAGCAGATATTGTTGAAATTGTGACGATTCGCTCAGAACGAGACCTGACCAAGCGCGACTGTTATGACTATGATATTGACTTATTGCAACAAGCAGAAGAGCTTCGACAGGCGCAAGGTCTACCAGTTGATTTCTCTGCCATTCAAAATCTTGATGCTAGTTTAACTATTCATGACAAGCAGGAAATGGTGGTCAATGGCGGCATGCTGATGCAGGATTTTGGCTTCAATCCCGGACCAAAACTTGGTCAAATTCTGAAAGAGTTGGAATACGCTATTGTAGATGGACATTTGCCTAATGACATAGAGGCCATTTATGCCTATATCAAGGAGAGAAAATGAGCGATTTTATCGTTGACAAGCTAACCAAATCAGTAGGAGATAAGACTGTTTTTCGAGACATTTCCTTTATCATTCATGACCTGGATCGGATTGGTCTGATTGGTGTCAATGGAACAGGAAAGACAACGCTCCTAGATGTCTTGTCAGGCAAGTCGGGCTTTGACGGAGATGTCAGCCCTTTTTCTGCTAAGACGGGCTATAAAATTGCTTATCTGACTCAGGAGCCTGATTTTGATGAGGAGCAGACGGTGCTTGATACTGTTTTGTCTAGTGATTTACGGGAAATGCAGTTGATTCGAGAGTATGAGTTGCTTCTGACAGCTTATGATGAAAGTCAGCAGTCTAGACTAGAAGCGGTTATGGCAGAGATGGACTCACTACATGCTTGGGAAATCGAAAGCCAGGTCAAGACGGTTCTGACCAAACTTGGTCTGACAAATCTATCTCTCAAGGTTGGTCAGCTATCAGGAGGCCTTCGTCGCCGAGTACAGCTGGCACAGGTTCTCTTAGGCGATGCCGATTTGCTCTTGCTGGACGAGCCGACCAACCACCTAGACATTGATACCATTGAATGGCTGACGCACTTCTTGAAAAATTCAAAGAAAACCGTCCTTTTCATCACCCATGATCGCTATTTCTTGGATAATATTTCGACACGAATTTTTGAGTTAGATGGCGGTCGCTTGATTGAATACCAGGGAAATTATCAAGACTATGTCCGTCTCAAGGCAGAGCAGGATGAACGGGATGCAGCCTTACTCCATAAGAAGCAGCAGCTATACAAACAGGAGCTTTCTTGGATGCGACGGCAGCCTCAGGCTCGGGCGACCAAGCAGCAGGCTCGTATCAATCGTTTCCATGACCTCAAGAAAGATTTGACCGGTCAGACGACTGATAGCAACCTGGAAATGAACTTTGAAACCAGCCGTATCGGAAAGAAAGTCATCGAGTTTCAAAATATAGACTTTGCTTATGAACAGAAGCCTATCCTCTCTCAATTTAGTCTGTTGATCCAGAACAAGGACCGCATTGGGATTGTCGGAGATAACGGTGTCGGCAAGTCAACCTTGCTCAATCTGATTGCTGGAAAACTTCAGCCTCAAGCTGGTCAGCTCATTATCGGAGAGACAGTCCGAGTGGCCTATTTCTCTCAGCAGATTGAGGGATTGGATGAGTCTAAGCGGGTCATTAATTACCTGCAAGAAGTGGCCGAGGAGGTCAAGATAGGCAGTGGAACGACTTCCATTGCAGAACTCTTGGAGCAGTTTCTCTTTCCTCGATCTACTCATGGCACTTTAATCGAAAAGCTTTCTGGCGGAGAGAAAAAGCGCCTTTATCTGCTCAAGCTTCTTTTGGAAAAGCCAAATGTCTTGCTTCTTGACGAGCCGACCAATGATTTGGATATTGCAACTCTGACGGTACTGGAAAACTTTCTGCAAGGCTTTGCCGGGCCTGTTATTACAGTCAGCCATGACCGTTATTTCCTAGACAAGGTAGCTAGCAAGATTTTGGCCTTTGAGGATGGGGGTATCAGAGAGTTTTTCGGCAATTACACGGATTACCTGGATGAAAAAGCCTTTCTGGCAGAAAGCTCTGCTATTTCCCAAAAGACCGAAAAGGAAAAATCGACTAAAGTGCGTGAGGAGAAAAAGCGCATGTCCTACTTTGAGAAGCAGGAGTGGGAGTCTATCGAGGACGATATCGAGGCGCTGGAAGAGCGGATTTCTGAGATTGAAGCGGCCATGCAGGAGAATGGCTCTGACTTTGCTCGCCTGTCTGAACTCCAGCAAGAGCTGGATGAGCAGAATGAAAAGCTGCTAGAAAAATACGAGCGCTATGAATACCTGAGTGGGTTAGAGTAGAAAACAAATGAAACAATTTAAAAGAGTAGGAAAGAAAACTTCCGACGCTTTTTAGTCTAATTTTATTCCCACTCAATTGAGACTGGTATATCCCTATCCCTTGTAAATCAAGGGTTTAGAAGGGTTATATACTTCAATGGGGGGATTTTTCGGGGGGATTGATTTTTTCATATGTTGATTTCCATTAAATTTTACTCTTGTTTCTGATGCGGTTTGTATGGTAATTGCATTTGTAAGTAGTTGAGCTATCTCTTTATCAGCACCACTGTACAAGTGGGCATAGTGTCGCAATGTGATTTCGGGACTTGAATGTCCTAATCTCTTAGAAAGTGCAAGAATGGAAGCTTTTAACTCATTTAATACATAACTTGCATGACTATGCCGTAATCCTTTAGGCTGAATCCTACGAATACCTGCTAACTCAGCATATCTACTTATTATTCGATTGATAGTCGACTTAATCATAAGGTAACCATCGTAAGTAAATATAAAGTCATTTTCTTTGCCGAGTCCGATTTGGGTCTGTATTTCCCGCCATTGCATTAATACATCAATAGTAGTATCATCTAATTCAATTATTCTTTTTCCATCATCAGTTTTCTTATATTCTTTTCTAATGAATTTTGTCCGTGATTGAACTTCAAGCATGTGATGGATACGTAGCTGGTGTTGTCCAAATGAAACATCACTCCAAAATAAAGCAGTTCCTTCATTAACACGAATACCAGTCGTATAATATAAATACAACATTACAAAACATAGATGTTCATAAACATCATCTAAGCAAATTTGTTGTAAAACTAGCTCAAACTCTGTTCTAGTCCAGTATGGGACGATTTGTTTCCCTTTTGGAATAGCTTTAACTTTTTTTGAAATATTATATTCAAGAAAATTTCTTTCGACTGCTTTATCAAGTGTCTTACGAAACATACCAAAAACTAAGGAAGCATATGATTGACTATAGCCAGAACCACCGTTTAATTCATCAGTCAACAACCATATTTTGAAATTATCAACATCTGCCACACTTACTTCTCTCAATTTTAAATCCCCAAAAGTTTCAACCATCAGCATTAAGGCTGGGAACCTAGAGTTGAATGTCGAGGGTTCTACATATGACCGATAATATGGGATGTATAATGACTCCATAAACTCCCGATATTTCATATGATAGTGAGAGTACCCATCTGCTTTATGATACTCCCTTTTTATTCTTGTTACTTCTTTATGCGCTTGAAGTGCAGTTGAAAAATTATTACCGAATCTATCTGTCGATTTTTTCCTCCTAATTCGTTTGCCTGTTGCCTTATCTATGCCTAGTTCAATCTGATAAAAAAATTTTCCCGATTTGAGGTCTTTGTAAACACCAGGGTACTTAGTTTTCTGTTGGGTTTTATTTGCCATTTTCGTCTGTCTCCTCTGAAATTGATACTCCAATCAGCGATTCAACAGCAGAAGCTGGAACAATACCAAGTCTCTTGTTATTATACAAATAACATTAAGTAAATAGAATAAACCAAAAAATAGAGCTTGATATGTAATCTATCAGGCTCTATTCTTGTAAGTTTGTAAGTAATATTTTATATTGATCATCTAATTACAGTTTTTTTACATTTTTTATTAATATTTCTGTATTGTCAATTAAAAATTTCCCATCATTATTACTAATAAACTCATT
>OJWP01000143.1_pt1 | contig 27828 bp, 30 predicted proteins | sample 1600341 | NCBI WGS metagenome assembly OJWP01 (sample SAMN04436651, study PRJEB24849) | human gut metagenome | biome: human gut; feature: NICU; material: stool | host: Homo sapiens | place: USA: Saint Louis, MO | collected 2010-03-24
AGCTTTTTTTGGTTTATAAAGTTATAAAAACGATAATCTGGGCTATCAGGGCCATACTCGTATTCATAAGAATAAATCTTTTTTTCATCATCTGTTTTATCTTCAAATGGCTTTTTCCTAATCTTATAGTCAAAACAACCACTTGCCAAACTAAAGTTAAAGCTTCTGTTTATCTTGTCATCCATCATGAAATAATAGTTCATTTCAGTAAATTCCCTCTTCTTTGTTAAAAATAATCATATCTCCCACAGCAGCTTCTAGCCATTTCCAGAGATCTTGAAATTCTTTTCTTTGCTCCCAACCCGAGTTAGCAAAATCATGGATAAGCTGAACCCTACCGCTTTTTCCAATTTCAAAACAAGCCAGATCATCACACAATCGTCACGACGAGCAAAAGGAATTAATCTCCTTTCAGGATACCTGGCTTGCAAACCTTGATAGTGTGCCAGCGCTGACTCTGAATCCAGTAAATATCAAACGTCAAAGTTCACCAAATTCAAATCCACTAGCTTGTAGAATGCTTCTGGATAAGTATAAATGGCTTTATCAAGCCCGTAGCTAACTGCTGGTTTTTTCTGAGACAAAAGATAGAGAGATAGAATAGAGAAAACATGTTGCAAGAAAAGGTAATTGTCTTTAGGAGCAATGGTAGCAAAACCAAAGTCATAAGCAAAAAAGTCGTCCAAAACTTGCCTATCAGCTTGTAGGAGCCGAGAAATAGCTTTTAAAACTTCATTTTGTTTTTCGCTTCCTGATGACAAAAAAGGCCCTTTTATAAATAAGTCAAACATCTGCTCAATATCTCGCAGCTCATTCATATCAAAAGAGTAGAAATAAACTGCTTCTTCCTTGGTTACAACATTGACTTCAAAGGGCATGAGTGTATTCCAAAGCAAAGATAAATCATTGCCATACGCTTTCTCTCTCATCAATACTCCTTTCTTATCTAAAAAAGACACAAACTAGCGCAAGAATTGCTTACTACTTAACCCGTTCTAGTCCAAGTCAATATAGTGCACTTGAGTCAAATGTCTTCCTTGAAAATGATACTGTTTTACTCCATTAACATAGCCAAGCAAATCAGCCTGTCCGATTTGTTCAAGCTTAGCTGGCTCAATAACACCTCTAAGATGAAAATCTTGTGCCTTAGCTGGATCTCCAGCATCTTTTATATTAGACCAGAAAAGGGCATACTCGTCACAATAAAAATAGAGCTTTTGGTCATGAAATTCTGGAATAAGACACAATTCCAGTCCGTCACTCTGACGCTCATCAGCCCAAGCATCCCGGTGGACAAAATAAGTTTTCTTTGTCATGCCTTGCAACTCCTAACTAGCATCTACATAAAGACGGTATTTGCTACAATGACGGCATTGGAAAAGATAGCCGGTAATGTCTCCGTCTCGGCTAAGATATTCTTCTAGTATAGCACGGTCAAAGCCTCCTAAAAGCTCATAATCCGATAAAATAGCTTCTTTTTCTGGCATCTTATTTAATTCTGCTATTCCCACATAGTCAATGAAATTACAAAAATCATCGCAACAAGCTAGCCAATATTCTCCTTGCCAGCTACTATATCCCGGCGTCGTACGAAAGAAGTTCTTTACTAGTGCTGGATCACTGACCTTCTGCCATTCAGCATCTTGAATATAGGCCCCGTCAAATTGATCAGCTACAGCTCCACTAGCAACACATTGCAGACAAAGACAATAAATTGTTTCAGTTGAGTACATTCTATCTAGATAAAGCTCTGGGACACAGCCACAGACCTGACAAAGGCGAGACTCTTGATTCCGCATGATTGGGCTAAACTCCAATTGATAGATATTCGGGTGATAGGGAAATTTAACTTGGCACATAACTAATTCTCCTCTTTAATATAGTAAAAACAGCCTCAAGGTAGCTTCAAAAGCTCCGATGGACTGTTTTGTATTTTAGTAATGACTGAACCTGATTATTCTTGTCGCAGCTTTTTCAAGGTTTCTTGAAAAATAGCTGGCACTTCAGCTGTAAATTCCAGTACTTCACCAGTTCGAGGATGGGTAAAGCCCAGCGTTCGCGCGTGCAGAAACTGACCATGTCCTTTCAACGTCTTACGTGGTCCATAGACCTCATCTCCAGCCACAGGGTGCCCAATGTAGGCCATATGAACACGGATTTGATGAGTTCGTCCTGTTTCCAACTGAAGCTCAACCAAGCTATAGTCACCAAAACGTTCCAAGACTTGGAAACGCGTCAGAGCTGGCTTGCCTTTGGCCGTCACAGCCTGCTTCTTGCGGTCTTTTTCACTACGGCCAATCGGAGTCTCAATCACTCCGCGGTCATTAGGTAGATTTCCATGAATAATAGCCCAATACTTGCGTAGAGATTTCTTGTCCTTTAATTCATCAGCCAGAGCCACATGGGCTTGGTCATTTTTTGCAATCATGAGAAGCCCTGAAGTGTCCTTGTCAATCCGATGAACAATGCCCGGCCGGAGAACTCCATTGATGCCAGACAGGTCTTTGATGTGATACATAAGAGCGTTGACTAGCGTACCGCTTGTATGACCTGCAGAAGGATGAACCACCATTCCCTGAGGTTTATTGACAACTGCCACGTCATCATCTTGATAGACGATTTCTAACGGAATATTCTCAGGAACATACTCAATTTCCTCAATCTCTGGCAATTCGTAAGAGATGACATCACCTTCTTTGACAGTGTACTTAGCTTTTTTTACCAAGCCATTCACTAAAATCTTGCCTGTCTTAATTTGCTCATTAGCTAGGCTTCTTGATAAATCAGTTAAATCAGCAACGGCTTTATCTAAACGCACCCCAGCCTGCTCAACTTTCACTTCCATTATTTTCTTCCTTTATGATGACTAGGAGCATAATTAAAACTCCAAAAGTTAGATAGGTGTCCGCAACATTAAAGACTGCAAAATTGATAAAGTCAAATTGGAACATATCGACAACAAATCCTTGACGCAAGCGATCAATAAAATTACCTAAACCACCTGCAATAATCAAGGTCAACCCACTGATAAGCCAAAATGAACCTTTTATATTTTTTATCAAATACCAGATGGCTCCACCGATCACAAGGAGTGTGATAATTGTAAAGAGCCATTGCTGATTTTCTAAAATAGAAAAAGCAGCTCCTGTGTTTTGAAGATAAGTTAGGCTCATAATAGATGGAATAAAGCCCTTAACTTCACCTATTTTAATATTAGAGACAATAGCCCACTTAACCAACTGATCTAAAACAATAAGCAAGACAATCGTAAGGGGAATGGTTATTTTTCTTCTCATACTTTTCTCTTCTTCTCAAAATATTCTTTCATAACAGCTACAAATGCCTCTCCAACTTGAGATAGTTCAACCTCAGACCGTTTGACATAAACCATTTTATTATCTAAAGCATCCTTGAATGGAATCACTGTAATGCCATTCACACTATTACTATCCAAGAAACCTGATCCAGTCGCATAGGCATCTGTTCTTTCTAAAATACCATTCAATGTAGCACGGTCAGTCACATTAAACATCTGGGAACTGGCACTGGTATCAACAAAGTTCTCTGAATAATAGAGATACTCGTCCTTTTCCTGAGTGAAGCGAACAGTCGGTAAAGCAGCCAAATCTTCCATGACCAACTCCTTCTTCTGAGTTAGAGGATGATCTTCCCGCAGGTAAATGTGAGTCTGAAAAGGAATGAGCTCAATTACTTCCAAGCCTAGCTTTTCCACCCGCTGCATAATACCCTTGGTATTCTGATTATTAAGGTAGATAATGCCGATTTCACTGTGGCCTTGAGCCACCTCGTCTAAAATCTGAATAGTTGTCGATTCAAAAATCCGAAAATTCTTATATGCTGGATATAAGTGAGAAAACTCTGTGATAAGAGGGGGTAAGAAATCATAGTGCTGACTGGCAATGGAAAATTCGTCCTTTTCTTCCTCGGGATTAGCATATTGGTTTTGAAAAATATCAAAGCCCTTTACCAATTCCTGAGCCCGTTCATAGAACTCCATTCCTCGACGAGTTAAAAAGGTACCACTACTAGTTCTCCGAAAAATCTTAAAACCAAGCTCTTTTTCTAAATCACGCACAGAAATGGAAAGACTCGGTTGGCTGACATACATTTTTTCTGCCGCTTCTCGAAAAGTTCCGCTATTTGCAATAGCAACCACATATCGTAATTGTTGAATATTCATTTTATCTTCCTCATATAAAGTATTGATATTATACCATAAATTCACTCTTTCATAAAGAAATGGAGGGTCTCCAAACTAGAGATCCTCTTTTCCATTATTCTGTTAATTCAAATATGTCTTTCAAATACAAGAAAGTCACTCTTAGAACAACAACCAAAGCTATTAGCACTTCACATACGTAAAAGATTTTTCCAGTGATTCCTATATCAAAATGCAATAAAAAAGCTTTCAGGGCCGTTGCAGAAATCACTAAAGGAAAAGTAAAGGCGGAAAATCCTGCAGAAAAAGATCTTCTAAAAAGAGTAGGAAGTTGATATAGAATAAAGAAATAAAGTGCCTGTCCAAGTATGATGAGGAATAAGAGCAAAAGATTGTTTGGGTTTGGGAAACTAGCGACATAAGCTGCTGTTATCAATGAAATTGGAGCGCAAATTGTCGTCATATTTGGAAGAGTTGCTTCTGCCAGTCCAATCTTAAAAGTCTTATAGAAAACAATTGGCAAAACTAGAATGGAAGCAAGAAGACAATACCAAAAGATTATCTGTCCTAGCCAGTATTGATGAGTTACAAAAATTGTCAAAGGAGCTACGCCAATTCCTACAAATAGAACAGTCCAGGAAGGATAAATATTTTCCCACTTGAAGGGAATAGCAAATGAACAAATGTAATAAACCATCAATAGAATTAGACCAATCAAACTAATCCACCAAAGGAACGAAGCCAAGAACATGGTCCAAGCTCCTAAAAATGTCCAACTTGCCAGATAACTTGAAATCAACATCCCTTGCATGAAAAAAGTCGGAAAGACAGAAGCAATAAGAGGATCTCTTAACTGATTTTTGACCAACTTTCTGTATGAGACCATACCAAATATAAGGTGAATAAAAAAGAGAACTGCTAGTCCTGCAAAAAAATAACGTAAGATTTGGCTCCAACTTCCAACCAAGTTTCCAATGGCTAACAAACCTAAAACGAGACCGGATTGGACCAATAAGGGTTCTCTTCTCTTTATTTTCATAAATCACTCTCCAAGAAAGGGTAAAGTTAAACTAACCATGGCCTTTTTATTAATTATCTTTTCTTTCCAAGTAAACTATTTCCGATTTTTTTTCAAAACCCAACCTTTGATATAATCTCAAAGCTCCAGAGTTTTGAACTTCAACAACTATTTGACAAAGTCGGCCATTGATTTCATGTAAATCGTTTAGAATATATTTGACCAGATAGGACCCTAATCCTTGGCCTTGATATCCTTTTTCCACAGCCAAACCAAATAAGTAATTTGTTCCTAAGCTGATATCTACCGAACAAGATGCACGAACTCTTCCATCCTTGCGTAAAACATATAAGCGACAAGTTTCATCAAGTACAGCCTCTCTGGCATACTTTTCAGCACAAGTCAATGTACTACCAAACTCTTGCGATTGGAAGCTAGCAATGTCACTAATTAAACTTAAGTCTGCTAAAGCGACTTCTATATCTGGAATAGCCTCCAAATGGAATTGACGAGAGTCTTGTTCCAGCCAAATCTCATTCTCATCTATGTTAGGAGAATATTTATTCCAAAAATCTGGATGTTGATCTAAAAAATTAGTTTCTGAAACATAATAGACTTTAATAAGCTGATAACGCTTAGAGGTCTTCTTAAATTCACTTACTAGTGCCTTAGCTATGCCTTGACAGCGATAAGAAGGAGCAACGTAAATAGATACTTCTGCTTCATGTGGTTCATCAGCATATATTGATAAAAAGCCAACCAAAGCCTCGTCCTCAAAAGCTAAGATAAAAGCAGGCATGTTGGGATTGTCATTATAATTGTTGTCTAGATATGGAATTCTATATGTCTGATCTACTTGGTTGCATTCTTTTACAATAGCCAAAGCAGCATTCTTTTCTTTATCAGACAATTGAACTTTTACTTGTAGATCCATCTCTCGCTCCTAATTTGTTATGGATATTATATCACATAATACAATTTTCCTCTCCATAAAACAAAAAAGAAACAGGAAAAATTCCTGTTTTACTTTATTTAGATTTGATATAGTTAATACCATCTGCCTTAGGTGCAACAGCTTTTCCGAAGAAGAGTGCTAGGACAAGAATTGTCAAAACGTAAGGCGCAATCTGCAAGTAAACCGCTGGAACATGAGATAGGAATGGCAATTGACTTCCGATTACTGCCAAACTTTGAGATAATCCAAAGAAGAGACTTGAAAGCATTGCTCCAATTGGATCCCATTTACCAAAGATCATAGCCGCTAGAGCAATGAAACCTGGTCCAATGATTGTTGTTGCAGCAAAGTTAACTGAGATTGATTGTGCGTAGATCGCTCCACCGACACCACCGAGGAATCCAGAAATTATTACTCCCCAATAGCGCATCAGATAAACATTAATTCCCAGTGTATCTGCAGCTTGTGGATGTTCACCAACAGAGCGAAGACGAAGACCAAATTTCGTCTTAAACATAATGAACCAAGCGACAAAGGCAAAACCTACAGCCAAGTAACCCATCAGACTGGTGTGCTTGAAGAAGATATCACCAATAACAGGAATATCAGACAGAATTGGGAAATTAAATTTACCAAAAGAAACTCGAATGTTATCAGTTTGACCTTTCCCGTAAAGAGCCTTTACTAAGAAAATTGCCAAGGCAGGGGCCATCAAGTTCAAAACTGTACCACTGACAACATGGTCAGCACGAAAGTTGATAGTAGCGACTGCATGGATAAGCGAGAAAATAAGTCCGACTATTCCACCGACCAAAAGGGCCAACCAAGGTGTTAAACTACCGAAAGTACTTTCAAACGTAAGGTTGAAAACAACACCTGAGAAAGCACCCATTACCATGATACCTTCAAGTCCCACGTTAACAACACCTGAATGTTCAGAGAAGGCACCACCGATACTAGTGAAGACCAAAGGAGCTGCATAAATAAGCATTGACGACACTAACAAATTTAGCATTGAGACAAAATTCATCTTATTTACCTCCCTTTTCTTGTTTGCGTGGTTTTATAAAACGTTCAATGATGTAATGAACACTTACAAAGAAGATGATAGATGCTGTTACGATGCTGACCAATTCAGAAGGAATAGTTGCAACATTCATACCTGGAGCTCCAACCTGAAGTACTGCAAACAAGAAGGCTGCAAAAGGAATTCCTACAGGAGAATTACTTGCAAGAAGACTAACTGCCATACCATTGAAGCCAACGCTTAATGAGCTACCTTGAACATAAACGTTTTGGAATGTACCAAGCCCTTCTACTACTCCTCCAACACCAGCAAGGGCACCAGAAATGATCATTGAAAGGATAATTGTACGTTTTGCTGACATACCAGCATACTCACTTGCATGTGGATTGATACCAACTGAACGAATTTCAAAACCAAGTGTCGTTTTCTTAAGAATGAACCATACAAGGACAACTGCAATAATTGCAAAGAAGATTCCGATGTTCATCCGCGAATTATTGGTCAAAGCACGTAACCACTCTGTCTGATAGGTAGCATTAGGACCTACAGTGATACTAGAATCCACACTCTGCATGACAGATTTCGGGAAACTATGGATAAAGGCATTACCAACATATAGAACGATATAGTTCATCATGATCGTTACGATGACCTCTGATGTTCCAAGGTAAGCACGTAAAATACCAGGAATCGCACCAATAATACCACCCGCTACAATACCAAGGAATACAGTCATGATGAGCATAAGTGGACGCGGTAAATTTGGAAATGATAGAGCAAACCAACCGGCAGTAATCCAGCCCGCCAAAGCTTGACCAGGCAAACCAACGTTGAAGAAGCCAGCTCTACTAGCCACTGCAAAACCAAGGGCGATCAAGATCAGTGGTCCCATTGCACGAGAGATTTCCCCCAAACTTCTTAGAGTACCAAAGGCTGTTTTGAAAAGTTCTTCATACCCCCAAATAGCATCGTAGCCAAAAATCCACATGATAATCGCACCGAGTAAAATCCCAAGAACGACAGAAATCAAAGGAACGGCAATCTGCTGTGTTTTCTTAGACATTTGAATCTCCCTTCTTTAGCTTTCCTCCGGCCATCAAAATACCAAGTTCTTGTTTATTGGTTTCAGCTGGCGTTACGATACCTTGAATTTTACCGTCATGAATAACAGCAATTCTATCAGATAAATTGAGAATTTCATCCAATTCAAAGCTGACAACAAGAACTGCTTTTCCTTTATCACGCTCACCAATTAAACGTTTATGGATATACTCAATCGCACCAACGTCTAATCCACGTGTAGGCTGACTAACAATTAGAAGGTCTGGATCACGGTCTACTTCACGAGCAATAATTGCCTTTTGCTGGTTTCCTCCAGATAGAGCTGATGCAGGAACATAATCATTTGCCGCACGAACATCAAACTCTTCCATCAGTTTACGAGCATAATTATGAATATTAGTATAATTCAAAATACCATTCTTGCTCAGTGGTTCTTTATAGTAAGTTTGTAAAGCGATATTTTCAGAAATAGTCAAATCAAGGACCAAACCATCACGATGACGGTCTTCAGGGACATGACTGACTTTCATTTCCGTAATCTTACGAGGAGGCAAGCCAACTACGTCCTTACCTTTGATATTAATAGTTCCTGATTTAACTTTACGCAAACCAGTAATCGCTTGGATTAATTCACTTTGTCCATTTCCGTCAATTCCGGCAATACCAACAATTTCACCTGCACGAACATCAAGCGATAAATTCTTGACAGCTGGAATACCACGGTTTTCATTAACAACTAAATATTTGATTGAAAGAATGACTTCTTTTGGTTGTGGAGGATTTTTTTCTGTTGTAAATGAAACAGAACGTCCTACCATCATTTCAGCTAGATCTTGGTTTGTAGCACCAGCAATCTCAACCGTTTCAATACTCTTACCACGACGAATAACTGTAACACGATCAGAAACTGCACGAATTTCATCCAATTTGTGCGTAATCAAAATGATAGATTTCCCCTCTTTGACAAGGTTCTTCATAATGATCATCAATTCGTCGATTTCAGCTGGTGTTAATACAGCTGTTGGTTCGTCAAAAATAAGGATGTCAGCACCACGATAAAGAGTTTTTAAGATTTCAACACGTTGTTGAGCGCCGACTGAAATGTCTTCGATTTTTGCAGAAGGATCTACGGCAAGTCCATATTTTTCAGATAATTCTTTTATCTCTTGGATTGCTTTTTTGATGTCTAGAACACCATTCTTAGTAATTTCACTTCCTAAAATAATATTCTCGGCAACAGTAAATGCTTCGACCAGCATAAAGTGTTGGTGCACCATTCCAATACCTAAAGAGGCTGCTTTCGACGGTGAGTCTAGTTTAACAACTTGCCCATTTACTGCAATTTCACCACTAGTAGGCTCAAGCAATCCTGCCAACATATTCATCAAAGTAGATTTACCTGCTCCGTTTTCTCCTAAAAGAGCATGAATTTCACCACGACGAAGATGAAGGTTAATTTTGTCATTTGCAACAAATTGTCCAAAAATTTTGGTAATCTCCCGCATTTCGATGACATTTTCATGTGTCATTGTGATCCCATCCTTTCAAAACTTTTATTTCAATAGAACCTACTAAGAGTTAGTAAGCTCTATTGAGACAAAACCTTTTGTCTCAATCTCAAAGAAGCGACCTCTCTAAGATCGCTTCCTGAGAGTCAATGTTTGAATTTTATTCTGCAGGAACTTTGATGCTTCCATCAAGAATTTTAGCTTTAGCATCTTCTACAGCCTTTTTAGCATCATCTGACAAAGCTTTAGTTGTCAAATCAACACCACCATCTTTCAAACCATAAACTGTTGTTTTACCACCAGGGAATTGGTTTTTAGATGCTTTAGTAGCGATGTCTTTAACAGTTCCGCCAACTTTTTTCAAGGTAGAAGCAAGAACGAAGTTAGATTCTTTACCATCTTTAGATTTAAATTTTCCTTCAGCTTCTTGGTCACGGTCCACACCAATAACCCAAACTTTTTCGCTTTCGTTTCTTGTTTCATTGATTGACTTCGCTTCGTTGAAGACACCAGCACCTGTACCACCAGCTACTTGATAAACGATATCAGCACCTGCTGTATATTGTGCAGCAGCAATTGTTTTACCTTTAGCAGCATCACCAAATGATTCTGCATATTGAACATCAATCTTGATAGATGGGTCTACTGATTTAACACCAGCTTCGAAACCTTTTTCAAAACGAGTCAATACGGCACCTTTGATACCACCTACAAATCCAACAACTTTTGTTTTAGTTGTTTTCGCTGCAGCTACACCTGCAAGATAAGCTGCTTCGTTATCTGCAAATAAAGCAGAAGCGACATTGTCTTGACCTTTGATTTCATCGTCAATGATAACATAGTTGATGTCTGAGTGGTCTTTGGCAGCAGCTTCTACAGCATTACGAAGAGCGAATCCAATACCAAAAATTGCTTTATAACCACTTGATGCAGCTTGCTCAAGGTTATTAGCATACTCTGATTCGTTTGTTGATTGGAAGTAAGTGAAACCATGATCTTTTGAAAGACCGTTTTCTTTACCCCATTCTTGCAAACCTTCCCATGCTGATTGGTTGAATGACTTGTCGTCAACACCACCAGTATCGGTCACGATAGCAGCTTTCAGATCTGTTTTAGCATCTGAATTACTGTTTGAGCGAGACGCACGGTTACCACATGCAGCAAGTCCTACTGCTGCGACAGCTACTAGACCAAGGCCTAGCCATTGTTTCTTGTTCATTTCTGAACCTCCTAAATAAGATATGCAACAACGTTGCAAAATTGTGTGGTCAGATGACCCAGACTACCAACTATTTTAAGTCGGTAAATGAATATGGAAGTAATTCCCCGACCGTCATCACGACCGTCGATTTATCTTTAGCGACTAATGTCACTTTTAGATCCTTATCAAAAAATTCCGCCATCACTTGACGACATGCTCCGCATGGAGAAATAGGCTTTTCTGTCTGCCCATAGACAATCAGCTCTTCAAACTCAAGCGCTCCTTCAGAAACTGCTTTAAAAATTGCTGTTCGCTCACCACAGTTTGTCAAACCAAAACTAGCATTCTCAACATTAACTCCAGTGAACAAACGGCCATCTTTAGTAACTAGTACAGCACCAATTGGAAAGTGAGAATAGGGAACATACGCATTTTTGCTTGTCTCTACGGCCAAGTCGATTAAATCAGTAGTTGCCACTAGCTGTTTCCCCTTTCATGATAGCAACACCTGATGAAGCACCAATCCGGGTAGCTCCAGCTTTAATGAAAGCTTGAGCATCATCATAAGAACGAGCGCCTCCAGATGCTTTAACCCCCATATCAGGACCAACTGTTTGTCTCATCAAAGCTACATCTTCTACTGTGGCACCACCAGTTGAAAAACCGGTCGATGTTTTTACAAAGTCTGCTCCAGCCTTTTGGGAAACTTGACAGGCCAGAACTTTTTCTTGATCCGTCAAAAGACAAGTTTCAATAATAACCTTCACAAGTTTTTCACCACTTGCTTCTACTACTGCTTGAATATCTCTTTCAAGCAAATCCAAGTTGCCAGATTTGAGAGCTCCAATATTGATTACCATATCAATTTCATCAGCCCCATTTTCAATCGCATTTTTTGTTTCAAATGCCTTTACTTCAGGAGTGGTTGCCCCCAAAGGGAAACCTATAACTGTACAAACTTTTACATCAGATCCGCTTAGTTCTTCAGCTGCAAGCTTTACCCAAGTTGGGTTAACGCAGACGCTTGCAAAATCATATTCTTTGGCTTCTTCAATTACTTTTTCAATTTGCTCTTTTGTTGCTTCCGGCTTTAAAAGAGTATGGTCAATGTATTTGTTCAATTTCATTTTTTTCTCCTTTAAACTCAAGAAATAACCTCAATGATTTCGCTTACTTTTTTCCGTTCGACATCTATTCTAACATTTTTTTTGAATTCTGTAAGCATTTCCTCAGAGATTTTTTGATTAGCATAGATTTTAGCAACTACTTCACCTGACTGAACAGCTTCGCCAACTTTTTTCTCAAAAACAATTCCGGTTTCATAGTCTAGTTTGTCAGATTTAACTGCTCGACCAGCACCTAAACGCATAGCAAATAAACCGAATTCCATAGCTGGTAGTTCTGAAATGAAACCAGACTGATCAGCAGTGACGTCTACTATATACTGAGCTGAAGATGGCCTATAAAGGTCTTCCAAGTCACCCCCCTGTGCTTGAATCATGGCTTCAAACTTTCTGAGAGCAGAGCCGTTCCTTAGTTGCTCGCGAACTTCCTCTACAGTTTTCTCTACATTTGCTAAGCTAAGCATAATCTGAGCCATCTCACAGATAAAATGGGTTACATCTTCTCTGCCTTTTCCTTGAAGAATTTCCAGAGCCTCAAGGATCTCCAAACGATTACCAATGCTTGTTCCCACAGGTTGGCTCATATCCGTAATAACAGCTACTGTTCGTCTGCCTACAGCTTTACCTAACTCAACCATGGTCTGAGCAAGGCGACGCGCATCTTCAATATTCTTCATAAAGGCGCCTTCACCAACTGTCACATCTAAAAGGATACTATCTGCTCCGGCAGCAATCTTCTTACTCATAACAGAGCTCGCAATTAGAGGAATTGTGTCGACTGTTGCTGTCACGTCACGAAGAGCATAAAGTAACTTATCTGCCTTCACGAGTTGATCTGACTGACCAATTACAGAAAGCCCGATATCTTGGACTTGTTTGATAAATTCTTCCTGACTGCGCTCAACTTGGAATCCTTTTACAGATTCTAGTTTGTCAATCGTTCCACCCGTATGACCTAGACCTCGACCACTCATCTTTGCAACTGGTACACTAAAGCTAGCAACCAAGGGAACAAGAATCAAGGTGACCTTGTCACCAACACCACCGGTAGAATGCTTATCCACTTTAATTCCAGAGATTTCTGATAAGTCAATTTGCTGACCTGTCGCAACCATTGTCATTGTCAGATCTGAAATTTCTCTGGTTGTCATTCCCTTAAAGTAAATTGCCATTGCAAAAGCAGACATTTGATAATCTGGAACAGTACCAGCAACATACCCATCAATCAACCATTGAATTTCTTCTTTAGTTAATTCCAAACCATCACGTTTTTTTTGAATAATGTCGACAGCTCTCATTCTAATTTTTCACTCCTTAAAATATAGTAGCCTTTATCTTTTTTGACAACTTCGCAATTTCCAAAAACTTCTTCCATTTTAGCTTTAGCGCTTGGTGCCCCCTGCTTCTTCTGTATGACGATAGTTAAGTCTCCACCTAGCGTCAAATGCTCGAAGCTTCCTGTAATGACTTGATGAACTACTTGTTTTCCAGCTCTAATGGGAGGATTACTAATTATATGGTCAAAAATCCCTGTTACTTGATCATAGACATTAGACTGAAAGATTTCCGCTGAAACCTTATTAAGTTCAGCGTTTTTTCGAGCTAAATCCAGAGCACGCAGATTAATATCCACTAAGGTAGCTTTTACAGCTTGTGATTTTACTAATGTTAAACCTAATGGACCATAACCACAACCAAGATCCAAAATAGTATCCCCTTTAGAAAAATCTATGGTAGACAGGAGGACCTGACTACCATAATCGATCATCTTCTTGCTAAAGACGCCAGCATCCGTAAGGAAGGTCATTGGATGACCCAATAAATTTAGTTGTAATTTATGGATATCATGCTCAGCATCCGGCTTTTCTGCAAAATACATCTTTGACATAAATTAATTTTATCACAATTTTACCCAAAATGTAAATCGTTTACATTATTTTCTACAAAATTTTTTACAATATGGTATACTAATCAAGTTGATAGGAGAAAAATATGACAAACGAATTCCTTCATTTTGATAGAATTAGCCGAGAAAGATGGCAACAATTACACAGAAAAACAACTCCGCCATTAACTGAAGAAGAATTAAATTCAATTAAAAGTTTTAATGACGAAATTAGTTTGCAAGATGTTATGGATATCTACTTACCATTAACCAATCTAATTCAAATTTATAAGAGAGCCAAAGAAGATCTTGCTTTTTCAAAAGGAATTTTTCTGCAAAAAACCTTAAAAAAACAACCTTTTATCATCGGTGTTTCTGGAAGCGTAGCTGTTGGAAAGTCGACAACAAGCCGCCTTCTCCAAATTTTACTGTCTAGAACTTTTGAGAATGCAAAAGTTGAACTGGTAACGACAGACGGTTTTTTATATCCAAACTCTGTCTTACAAGAACATGATCTTTTAAATAGAAAAGGTTTCCCTGAAAGTTATAACATGGAACTTCTTCTAAACTTCTTAGATCACCTAAAAAACGGACAAAATTATCAGGTACCTGTCTATTCCCATGAAATCTATGATATTGTTCCAGATCAGACACAAACAATCCAAGTTGCTGATTTCGTCATTGTTGAAGGAATTAATGTTTTTCAAAATCCTCAAAATGAACGTCTCTATATAACAGATTTCTTTGATTTTTCTATTTATGTGGATGCTGAGGTTGAGAATATTGAGAAATGGTACCTTGATCGATTCGGTAAATTATTGGACCTGGCTAGAAGGGACTCAAAGAACTACTACCATCGCTTCACTAAAGAACCAGTTGAAGACGTTATGAAAATGGCTCGTAACATATGGAAATCTATTAATTTAGTTAACTTAAAAGATTATATTGAACCTACTCGCAATCGAGCTGAATTAATCCTTCATAAAGCTCATAACCATGAAATTGATGAGATTTACTTAAAGAAATAACTATAATTGATTGAAATCAAGTGATATTTTTTTAAAAGAATAATTAAGGCTTGTCAAATACGAACTTTTCATATATAATTAGATAGTTAGTATACATTGGAGGTGAAAAACTTGGCAAACATTAAATCAGCTATCAAACGCGCTGAATTGAACGTTAAACACAACGAAAAAAACTCAGCTCAAAAATCAGCTATGCGTACTGCAATTAAAGCTTTTGAAGCAAACCCAACTGAAGAACTTTACCGCGCTGCTAGTTCAGCTATCGATAAAGCAGAAACTAAAGGTTTGATCCACAAGAACAAAGCTAGCCGTGATAAAGCACGTCTTGCAGCAAAACTTGGTTAATAAACTAACTGCATACAAAATGAGCTCTTCGGAGCTTTTTTTGCGCCTTAATTCATTAAGGATTTTGCTAATTATAAACGATCAAAATTGTACAGTATTTAAGATAAGGTTCAAAAAACAGCGACGCAAACGTTTGCGTCCTTCTTTTAATTTTGATAAAATAGCGGTAAATCTGACCTGAATAAATTTTAGGACTCAGAATAATTGATTGAATAAGGAACTTAATATGAAAAACCAAACTTTAATGCAGTATTTTGAATGGTATCTTCCAGATGATGGCCAGCATTGGAATCGTTTAGCAATGGATGCGCCAAATCTAGCAGCCAAAGGAATTAAAAAAATATGGATGCCTCCAGCTTTTAAAGCAACTGGCTCAAATGATGTTGGCTATGGCATTTACGATTTATTTGATTTAGGAGAGTTTGATCAAAAAGGGACAGTTCGGACTAAGTACGGATTCAAAGACGAATACCTTCAAGCAATCCAAGCACTTAAAGATAATGGAATCGATCCAATTGCTGATGTCGTTTTAAATCATAAAGCTGCAGCCGATGGAACTGAAACATTTACGGTTATTGAAGTAGATCCAAATGACCGTACTACTGCTATTTCTGAACCCTTTATGATTAAAGGATGGACTCACTTTACTTTTCCAGGAAGAAACAAGCAATATAATGATTTTGAATGGCATTGGTATCATTTCACTGGAACTGACTTTGATGCAAAAAGTCGACGCTCTGGTATTTATTTAATTCAAGGTGACAATAAAGGTTGGGCAAATGATGAGCTGGTAGACAGCGAAAACGGAAACTATGACTATCTAATGTATGCCGATCTAGATTTCAAACATCCAGATGTTATTAAAAATTTATACGATTGGGCTAAATGGTTTATCGAAACTACTGGTATACAGGGCTTCCGATTGGACGCGGTTAAACATATAGATTCCTTCTTTATGGCAAACTTTATTCGAGATATTTTGCAAGAATATGGTGATGATTTCTATGTTTTCGGAGAGTTTTGGAATAATGATGAAGCTGCTAATAATGACTACTTAGAAAATATTGACTATCGCTTCGATCTTGTCGATGTTAAATTGCATACTAATCTTTTTGAAGCAAGCCAAAAAGGTGAAGAATATGACTTGCGTACTATTTTTGATCATACTTTAGTAAAAAATCACCCAGAATCAGCTGTGACATTTGTAGAAAATCATGATACTCAGCGTGGTCAAGCTCTTGAATCCACTGTAGAAGAATGGTTTAAACCGGCAGCTTATGCTCTTATTCTACTTCGAGAGTCTGGCCTCCCATGTATTTTCTACGGAGACTACTATGGCATAAATGGTGAATTCGCTCAGCAAGATTTCCAAGAAGAGATCGACAAACTATTGGACCTTCGTCTAAACCTAGCTTATGGTGAAGAGACCGACTACTTTGATGACCCTAATTGTATCGGATGGACAAGGGCTGGTCAAGATGGTAGTCAGCCTATTGCTGTTTTAATTTCAAATGCTTCTGCTACTTCAAAACGAATGTATTTTGGCCAAGATTGGTCAGGGCACGAGTGTTCCGACTACCTTGGTAATTGCCAAACAATTGTCACTATCGATGAAGAAGGCTGGGGAGTGTTCCCTGTTGAAGAACAATCTGTTAGCGTTTGGTCTATTAAAAAATAAAAATCAGCTCTTAAAGCTGATTTTTATTTTTTATAATTCTCTATAAAAGGCTGATAAGATTGCCAGATAGGCATGGGAAAATGAATCGTTTTTCCCGTTTCTAATATTTCTCTATATTGATCTGCCCACTCTTGATAACCAGAGGCAAGATGACCTCTTATCATTTCTTGAGTGAGTGGCTGCTTCAAAAATAATTTCACCACTGGAATTAATAAACAAAGTGGCAAAAACAAATACTTGGTTGGCTTATAAGCTTTCTTAGAAATACCATATTTTTCACACAAGAGAATTCCTTCTCGCCATGCAAGAATCATCTTTTTGATTACTTGCGAATCTTCCAAAACAGCGTCAAAACTCCCAGATTCTGCTATCGCACCCACCATAACTGCTTCTTGAAGGCAGTGGATTTTCAACCAATTCGCTAAATCTGGCATACTTTTAATACTTAAGTGACATTTTTCAAATATTCCACAATTCAAATTATGATACTCATCTTCATCAATTAGAGTAGGAGCCCGAAAAATTATTGCTTTAACTTTTCCATGTTTTCTACCACCTCCCACCGATGAAGGAAAAGCGAGCGAATAAGATTCTCTATCAAGATAAGGAAATATCTTTTCAGTGACATCCCAATTATTTTGCATAATCAGGATACGAGTCTTTCCTTGAAATGTTGAAAGTTCTTTAGCAGCTTGTTTAATTTGGCTACTGTTTACCGTCAGCAAAATCAAATCATAATGATTAACTATATTAGTAACCAAGTTGGGAGCAAAATGATGAAGCTGGTAGGATTTATCGTGTCTCCTCAAATCTTTGATTAAGAGAGAAATTCCTTTTTGATAGTGGGATAAGTCTCTCTCTTTTACATAAACTTCAACTTCATGTCCTTGACTAAGTAGCCAGCCATATGTCATTCCAATAGTACCAGCACCATAAATCAATATTTTCATATCATTTATTTCCTATTAGCTTAGTTGATTTTTTCTTGCTTTCTGATTTAATGGAAATTTTGACTTCAAAAATGGTACCTTTCGGTCTATTATCTTTAACAGTAATTGTCCCCTTTAGAGCATCGGCTATTTGTTTTGCAAGAGATAGGCCTAAGCCAAAACCACCCTTTTGTCTTGTTCTGGCCTTATCAACCCGATAAAAGCGATCAAATATTTTCTTCTTATCTTCATTATTGATTCCAGGACCGTTATCGGACACTCGTAAGTAAAGAGAACGGTCTTTTGACCATACTATAAACTTAATAACCCCATCTTCTTCCGTATATTTTACAGCATTATCAAATAGAATGGTCATTAGCTGTTTTAAAAGTGTTCTGTCTGTCTTGATATTGTGGTTAATATGATTTTCGTAGACAAATGCTTTCTCGTTTTCATCAGCAATGATTTCATAGTTGGCAAATGTTGTAGTGAAAAATTCTGGTTCAACATCAGCAATTTCAGGCTTAATGCCATCATCTCTTCTTGCTAGATTCAATAGATTAGTTGTTAGCATCCGCATATTCCGAACTTCTTCCAGGCTGGAGGCAATATTTTCGCTAGATTCCATAATAGTAGCTTCCGGTTTTCGGAAAAGAGTTTCCAAACGGTTTTGCAAAACAGCTAAAGGAGTACGCAACTCATGGCTGGCGTTTTCAACAAAGGATTTTTGCTTCTGCATACTGTCTATTAGAGGCTTCACACTGACCCGAGCCAAATAGATACTGGCAATGATTGAGATTAACCAGAAGCTAATCATAACAATGACAATGATTTGTTCATGATTCTGACTGGTTTGCTCCAATTGATTGACATTAATCAGAACAGCTGCATATTTTACTTTGTTCAAAAGATTCCCAGATAAGAATTCACTTGGATTAATTTCAAAAACCAACATACGATAGAGTTCTTCTTGTCCATAGTTGTTTTTCAAATTAATCTGAATAATTTTACCAACATCCTTTTTCTTGATTGAAATCGTTTTTAAACTAAGAAAATGATCTGCAGTAGTCAATGGTTTCAATCCTTCATCAAACAAGACTGCTTCAGTGTTCGAATTCACCTTCAGATTATCCATTGGTCCAGGATCTGGTGCGTTTTGTGGTCCAGATTCATCATCGGATGGCTGGCCTTCATCAATCGTCGGTTGCATATTGGCTGCACGAGCCAAAGCAAGGTGGAGAACAGATCTGGGATTCTGACTTAAACTTTTTAAATTATCGTCAACGGTTGTATAGAGCCCTGAGCGCATAATTTGAATGATTAAAAGAGTCATAGCCGAGAAAATAAGTGTGAATACACCAAAATAGCGAATGAAATATGAAAAATCATCCGCATATAAAGTTCGTCTAAGTTTATTCAGCATTCTTCAAAATGTAACCGACACTGCGAAGGGTTTGCATATTATTCGCAAAAGTCGTTCCTTTCAATTTTTTCCGAATTTTTGAGACATAGACTTCAACGACAGAAATGGTAGTATCACTGTCAAAGCCCCAAAGCCGATCAAAAATCTGAGTTTTAGGTAGAATTACGTTTTGGTTCTGCAGGAAATAAACTAATAAATCAAATTCTTTTCCCAGTAATTCTACTTCTTTTCCATTCACCAAAGTGGTATTGGTAGAAAGATTTACTGTCACATCACCATATGATAAATTATTTTCATTAAATTTTCCTGAACGCTTGAGTAAGGCCTGGATCCGCATCTTTAATTCTTCTAAATAAAACGGCTTGGTTAGATAGTCATCTGCTCCTAATTCAAAGCCATGTCCTTTATCATCCAAACTTTCTTTAGCAGTCATGATGAGAACAGGAGTTGAGACTCCTTTTTCACGCAAGTCTTTCAAAACTTGAAAGCCATCTTTTTCAGGAAGCATCAGATCCAGTAGAATCAGATCATAAACACCGCTTTCAGCTTCATAGAGACCTTCTTCACCATCAAAAACCTGCATGACATCCGCAAAGTCATCTAAGAAATCAAATACAGAGTTTGACAACCCTAAGTCGTCTTCTACTAGTAAAATCTTAATCATCTTGTTCTCCTCCTGCTATAAGATACTAATTGGCTTCATCTAAGATTATTATAAAATAAAGAATTTTTTTATCATTTTTTGGATCTTTGTATAATTCTTTAATTATTATATCATGACTTTAACAAATGGATTAGGATTTTGTAGTGTTTTCTTCATTATTTTGACTAGAATAGCTATCCTTATCCTTTGTACTTCCATCTGCATTGGCTGGTTTCTTCTTAGAATTGCTACCGTTTTCTTGATTATTATTTCCTTGCGGTGGCTGTCCTCCTGGCCCTCCAGGTCCACCGTTACCACCAGGACCGACTTGTCCATCTTGACCATTCATTTGAGGTGGCATTCCATTTCCATTATTTTGACGCTGACCTTGAGGTGGTTGTCCACCAGGACCTTGCATATTATTGCCGTCTTGATTATTTTGCAGCGTTTTCGATGTTTGAACGGTTGACTGCTGATTCGTTGCTTTTTGCGTCAAAGAACCGAATGTATATCCACCAAGCAAGCCGACTACTAAAGAACCACTTGCTACTACTGATAGCCACCACTTGGTGCTTTTTTCTACAACAATCATTTTCTCTTTATTCATTCTAAGTTTTTCCTTCTTTCTGTTTTAAGTTTCTGTGAAAAAGTGAAGAAATCTTTTATCACCATATCCTTTTTTAGGATAAATATATCTTAATGACTTTTTCTTAAAATGGACTGAATTTTTTCTTAAACTTTTCTAAATATAAAAATTGACAGCTCAAGTCTTTTTTTGTAAAATAGTTACCATATAAAAAACAAAGAGGTTTACTGTTGTGAAAAAAATAGAATCAATGACTTTGATTGCTTTGGGTGCAGCTCTAATCGCTGCTCTTTCTCCTTTCCAAATTCCCTTTGGACCTATTCCAATAACCTTGCAGACTTTAGCTATTGGTTTAGTTGCTAGTCTCTTCCGTCCTAAGGAAGCTACTTTAGCTGTCATCATTTATCTTTTATTGGGAGCAATTGGCCTTCCTGTATTTGCAGGAGGAAGTGGAGGATTTCAAACATTTTACGGACCTACAGCAGGATTTCTTCTTTTCTTCCCTCTTAGAGCCTTGGTTACTTCTTCTTTAGCAGGCCAAAAAGGGCAACCTATTCTTATTTTTATCGCCAATTTATTGGGTGAGGTCGTTCTCTTTTTTGGTGGAGTGATTGGTTTTATACTGGTTACTCACAAAAGCTTAGAAATTGCTTGGACAAGTGTTGTCTTGCCATTTTTGATTCCGGATTTGATCAAAATCACACTAACAACCATTTTAAGCGTCATCCTATATAAAAACCTTAAAAATCTTGCTTATTTCAATAAGCAAAAATAAAAAAACTCATAGAGAACACTACAAAATTGTAGTGACATCTCTATGGGTTTTCATTTTTATTTCGTAACAAGAAGAGCCTCTTCAACTGCTTTCTTTTCTCGTGCAATTAAGTCAACACGCGCAGCAATTTCTTTGATACCCATGCTAATATTACGACTGATAGCCATATCTGACAATTGAGGTTCGAAGAAAGCTTTGTATTCAGCGAGCCTTTCTGCTGTCTTGAAGGCATTAGCTGGATAGATGACGAACTTATCAAAGCTCATATCACCTCCCAAGGCTGCCTTGATCCAGTCCCAATTCTCACGAGCCCAAGTCCAAACAGTAGCTTGAGTGAAATCATGGTTGAGTAAAGGGAAATACCAGCTCATAGCTAAATCTTGTGGCTTGACAATGTCTTTATTCTTTAAAGCTTCTAAAATTCGATCGAGCGTTTCCTTATCATTAGTGTAGGCCAGAGCCGAAGCCAATTGTCTCTTGAAACTTCCATCAACTGTCGATACATAATTCTTCAGATATTGATCCGTCAGTTCCTTGCTCTCATGATGTTTAATTTGGTTAATCAGGATATGCAAGCGGATAGCTGCAGGAAGTTTTTCTAGATCATCTTGGTGAGCTTTAAAGATGCCGTCAGCTTCTTGAGTCGCTTTTTCATCATTGGCAGCAATCAAGTTTCCAATAACGATTTGACGGACTAATTCATCCTCATCGCTTTCTCCATCTTTAGCTTCAAAGCCTAGGCGATCAAAATTGAATCGGCTAAGTTTGATAACCAAGTCGTTATAAGCTTCTTCAGTCTCGCTACCTTCTTCAACGAAGATTTTTAAACCACTCAGAACAGCTTTAACCCCAGAAACAACCAAGTAGGAGCTTTCATCTGTCAGTTTTTCAATTACTGGAACTAATTCAGCAAATGAAATGTGTCCTGCTTCTGCTAAGAGACGGCGTTCCTGTACAACTTGGAGCTTGCTAGTGCTGTCTAACTCAGTAATCGTATCTAGAATCTGGTCTAACAAAAGACCTTGATAATCTGTAATATAGTGGGCTGTGTTTTCTGTATTGAAACGCAAAGCTCCTTGGTTCTGAGCTGCCAAAGCGGAATAGTTTGGAATTTCAAGTGTTTCAGTTTCCAGTGTATCTGGCAAACCTTTCCAATTACTATTTAACGGCAGGACCCAAGTCCGATTTTTATCTTCATGTTCACCGATAAAGAATTGTTTCTGGCTCAACTTCAAAGTATCATCTTCTACACGAGCTGTCAAAACAGGATAGCCAGGTTGCTCCAACCAAGAGTCCATAAAGGCTGCTACATCGCGACCAGAAGCATCTCCAAGTGCATTCCAAAGATCACGTCCGATTGTATTTCCATACTGGTGTTTAGCAAAGTAGGCGTTCAAACCTTTGGCAAAGGCTTCATCTCCCAACCAGCGGCGAAGCATATGCATGAGACGGCTTCCCTTAGCATATACGATTGCTGGGTCAAATAAGGTATTAATCTCATCAGGATGATTTACCTCTACATGGACAGACTGAACTCCGTCTGTAGCATCTCGTTTCAAAGCAAGCGGAACTCCGGTTGTTTGGAAATTCTCAAAGATATTCCAAGTTGGCTCAATGGCATTGACGCAGACATATTCCATCATATTAGCAAAGCTTTCATTAAGCCAAAGGTCATCCCACCACTTCATAGTGACAAGATTTCCGAACCATTGGTGGGCCAACTCATGGGCAACAACAAGAGCTACATCTTGGCGACTAGATACCGTAGAGTTTTCATCAACCAAGAGGTAAATCTCGCGATAAGTAACCAAACCCCAGTTTTCCATAGCACCAGATGAGAAATCAGGCAAAGCTACATGAAGAGACTGTGGAATCGGATATTTAACGCCATAATAATCCTCATAAAACTCAATGGAACGAACAGCAATGTCTAAAGCAAATTCTAAATTACTAGCCGGATGTGCCTTTGTCGCATAGACACCAACCAGGGTTCCATTTTTAGTCATGGCAGTTACTCCTTGCATATCACCTGCAGCGAAAGCTAGTAGATAAGATGACATACGTGGAGTTCTTTCAAACTTCCAAATACCAGTTGCTTTACGATTTTCAATGTCAATTTCTGGCATATTAGATAGAGCCAGCTCGCCTTCTGCCTGGTCAAACTTCAAAGCCAAGTCAAAGGTTGCCTTAGCTTCTGGCTCATCCACGCTTGGAAAAGCTTCGCGGGCAAAGTGACTCTCAAACTGCGTAGAAATGATTTCTTTTTTTACACCATCCACTGTGTAGTAAGATGGGTAAATCCCAGTCATATTATCCGTGATCTTACCAGCATAAGTCACCGTTACTTCAACTTGGCCTGTGGCATCTAACTCGATGTAAAGAGCTTCGTTCGCATTGTCGACTGTAAAAGGACGTGTTTGACCAGCTACTTCGACAGTTTCGATTACTAGGTCCTTTTGGTGCAGGGAAATCTTACTTGACTTAGCTTCCCCGATAATAGTCACCTTGCCTGAAAAGGTCTTATCTGCACGATTGAGATCTAGAAATAGATCGTAGTGTTCAGGAACAAAAGTGTCAATAAAGTGTGCAACTGCTTGCATGTTTTTCTCCTCATCTAAGATACAGGAAATCCTGTTCATTAAATACTTTTTGAAACCATTTTACCACATTTTAAAGCAAAGAAAAAGACAAGGATGGCCTGTCTTTGTAATTCACGAGAAACTCAAAACATTAGGTTTTTCTTTTTTCTTTTTCGAGTTCTGCTATGCTTTGGTTGTAGATGCGGTTTTCTTCCTGGTAGGTCTCTTGCAGACGATCCTCAAAGCGTCGAATTTGCCTTTCAAATTCATCCCTATTATCCTCTAGCTGATGCAGTTCATAAGTCGGGATAGAGTCGGGATTGTTACGACAGAAAGAAAATATCCATTCGCTCATTTCCTCTGAAACATTTTTAGCCTCTCGTCTCATATCTTGGTAATCCCATTCATACTCACTAACTTTCTTTCGAAAAGCTATGTGTTCGTCATCAAGACGATCAATTTTTTTCTGAATATCCATAGAGCCTCCTATAAGATAGGGCTGGTCAAACTAGGCTTAGGTACAGCACCTAGTACCTCCTTGATTGAATCTGCTGCTCCACCTGTAAAGGCCCCTGATAAGTCGGCAGGTACTTGAGTGGATGCAAACGTTTTCATAGCCTCAGCTTGACTATCTAGCCAAGTTTGTAAAGCTTGACTTTCTTCAAGAAGGACAGCTCTTTTAGCTGAAATCAAAGCACGAATGGCAATACGTTCCTGAATCTTTAAATATTCTTTTTTTATACGTTCGGCTTCAGCTCGATCTTCTGTATTTGGTTCAATCATGCATTTCCTCCTATTTTTTTGTAAAAATCTGGGCGCCTTTTTGATCAATCGCTACGATATTATCAGCGGCCTTGTTTAAATTACCAGCAATTTCCGTCATTTTAGTCGTATATGCACTTGCTGAGGCGAGAGTAGAGGCTTCTGTTCCCCCATTCCAAGCAGTTGATAAGCTCAGTTCAGACAAAAGATCTTCTACTTCCCCAGATGAAAGGTTGTGAGCTAATGTATAAGCTGCGTTTCTTAGTTCTGAGATGTGCGCCTCTACTTTTGATTTTGCACTCGCTAACTTATCTTTAATCTCTTGCTCGTAAACCTCAGCTTGAAGCTGAGCAGTTTGAGCGCTTGTACGAACGAGCTCCTCTCTTAAACTAATTGTTTTGTCGCCAGAGCTGGTCCTTAATGATGCGTGCAGTTCATCAATGTATCCTCTATTTATGGAGATTAAATCCTTCTTAGAAGGCTCAGGAGCGAAGTCTCCGTATATTTTTTTGTACAGGAGCAAGTAAAAATTAGGATTTAAACTAGATAAAAATTCTTTGTTTTTACCACTTTTAATAGCTTTTAGTTTTACTTCAATAGCTTTTCTGACTTGCTTTTCAGTCATGCCAGAAACAAATTCACCTCTTTTGATATACTTATCAAAATCAAAATTATTCCCTTTTAAATCTGGAGTTTGAACATTATGACTTTTTCCTTCAAAAACGCGAACTTGACCGTAGGGAATAGCACCTCCGTTCCCATCCCATCCTGTAATTTCCTTGCCAGAATCTGAGTAAATAATCGCATGCTTTTCTAAATATTTTAACTCAGATTTTGAGAAGTGCCCACTATCTACCGCCTTTTTAGCACCCCAATCGTAGAAATTAACAATCTCTTTAACTCTATATTTTACTGAAAGTTTTACATTTGGTACTCCACCTTGACTATGAGCAGATGAATACCAAATTTGACCACCTTCCACTCCTTTCTCCTTTAAGCGTCTCTGTGTCTCCGCAAAAAATTCATCCATCTTAACATACTGGGGGCTTAAACCAGAACCATAGGCGGCGTCAGCAGCACCACTTACAGATTCCACAGTAGTGCCTATCTCACCAAAAGAATCTTTCAATGGATTAAATTTGTTCTGTGTACCAGCCGTTAAGACAATGGTTCTTGAATAATCAGTTTTATTATTTACAATAGGAGCGACAGCAATAGCTTCTGTTGCGGAATTTTCAGAATTGATGATTTCGTATTTTGTGCCACCCTTTTCTACACTTCTTATAGAGCCTGACTCTAAATCTTTCCACTCTCGAACCACTTTGTGCAACTTTTGAATATCTTGATGTGTTAATGCCATTTCCAATATTCTCCTCTTTTAATTTCCAGATTATAGACTATCTCAGCTTTCGGGCTTCCTTCTTTGTTTTTACTGACATTTTTTAATTTTTTAGTATCTACCAGCGCTGCAATATTTTCATCTGTCCCATCTAACTCAGCTTTGATTTTAGCTGTTTCCGGTAAAGTTTTAGCATTACTTACATCTATTTCAATTCCTAATCCCTTTGCAGAATCTTCTAATTCAATAATTTCATTATCATTATGATCGAAATCTAACCTAAGATCTGTAAGCAAGCCATAAGCCGGATATCCGTTTTTCCCAATTTGTCCTCCTAAAACAGCTCTATTTCCCTCATCATCATAGATTACTGGCAGGACGTCCGCCGTGAATGGAGGGTTGTCCTTACCACCTTGGATGAAAATAGGCGAGAATTCTATTTTAGAAATTCCTGAGTAGTTTTCTTTGATATAGGTCCCAATCTGTTCTTCCAACAATCTAAAACCATGTTTGATGATTTTTTCTTCTTTTGCATCTAGTCCTGTCGAACTCTTTTGTACATTTAGCATATATAATACTCCTCCAAAAATTAAAACAATAAGAATTGCGCTGACGGCAAAAATTTTTTTCATCATTAGTCACCTCCTTTTTTATTTTGTGAAAACTGTGTGACAGCAACTATATACCTGTATTATAAGATAAATACCATTTTATTAACTTTCCATTTTGATTTCGATATTGATTTTGTCTGTTCTGTTAATTAAACTCTTGCTGTTACTGCATTAAATCCAGATTCTAAAACATGATTATTAATGTCTCCGCCAGGAGCTTAAGTTCCAGCAAAAGCAATAGTGGTAGTTTGACTGAAACCTGGCTTACCTTCCTTATCAAGAGGCGCAACAGCAATGGCTTGGGTTGTTTCGTTGACTTCGTTGATTAACCTATACTTATGATTAGTTCTGGGGATTGTATAGTCTTTTCCAGCATCGCTTTCTTTTATTATATCAAGCACATTGACTTGTAGCTCTTGTATTTTTTCATCTGTCAACGCCATTCCAAATGGTCTCCTTTCCTAATTTCTGTATTATAGGCAACTTCTGCTTTTAGACTGCCTTTTTCACTTTTAACCACATCTTTTAGGTGACCAGCATTGACAAGCGCTACAATATTTTCATCCATTGAGGGGTTGGTTGTCAATTTAGCTTTTGGAGGCAAGCTTTTGTAATTTGTTATGTCAAGAAATTTACCATCTACATCAATTTCAATCACTTCCTCATCAAATCCATTAAAATCTAACCGTAGATCTCCCAAAAGACCGTAGCTTGCATATCCATGCTTACCAACCTTCCGCCCTAAATAAGCCTTATTCCCATGATTGTCATAAATTACGGGAACGATATTAGCATCGAACATAGTCTGTCCATCCCCACCTTGAACAAAAATTGGCGAAAACTCTATTTTACTAACTCCTGAATAGTGCTCTTTGATGTAAGTCGCTAGTTGTTCTTCCAACAAACGAAATCCGCGTTTGTAAAGTTTCACTCCTTTGTCGTCTAAAACGTCACTAACATTATATGGAGAGTTTTGGTATTCAATCCATTTTGTCATACAATATACTCCTCCTGAAATTAAAACTATTAGAGCTACGCAGATTGCAAAAAATTTTTTCTTCATTAGTCACCTCCATTTTATTAATAAACACAAAAAACAATAAATTGGTTACATATTCCCCGGCCTGGACGGCCAGTTCAGGCTGCTTCCTTACCAGCCGGGCGATAAGG